>CEVN01160039.1_pt1 | contig 11536 bp, 10 predicted proteins | sample 427041 | NCBI WGS metagenome assembly CEVN01 (sample SAMEA2623463, study PRJEB7988) | marine metagenome | biome: marine biome (ENVO:00000447); feature: surface water layer (ENVO:00002042); material: "saline water (ENVO:00002010), including plankton (ENVO:xxxxxxxx)" | depth 5 m
TTTAGTTCTTTGTAATTGTATATTTCTCCATTGAATATTATTGTGAATCTCCCATTATTATCGGTCATTGGCTGATTGGCATCATTCGATAAATCAATAATACTGAGCCTTGTATGAGCCATCCCTAAATTATCAAATACTTTAAAGCTTTGGTTATCAGGTCCTCGATGCTTAAGTGTGGAACTCATTGAGTGAAGCGATGCTTCAAGATTTCTCTTATTACTGATGATTCCTGCAATACCACACATAATTTATAAAAATCGAAGAATTAAAATGGATTGAGTTTGAGCAAATATCATTATTAAAAGCATCACTTTGGTATTATTTCAGGATTTCTCCTTAGGTATATTATAAGAATGGATAAACAGACTAATGAGATCAGCATCTTAAGAGTAAAAATAGCAAATTGACTTTGAAGTATATCTAAATTAAAGAATATAGATAACCCAAATATTAATGAACAGAAGAATACTAGGGTTATCGAATAAGCCTTGACCTTAATAAATCTAGAAACTAGTAAATTTGTACAAATAAAGCTAGAAATAGATCCAATTATTATTGAAACAAGAGCTCCATAAACTCCAATCATTGGAACCAAAATAAAAAAGGAAAAAAGGAACATAATCAGACCAATAACTGTCAGAGGTAGATCATATTTTGTGACTTTAAATGCATGCAATACAGTGTTAAATATTCTCCTCTGACCATTGAAGATGTATGCAACTACAAAAAAACAAACGTAGTTTCTCGATTCTATAAAGTCTGGATGAAAGAATATTTCTAATAATTCTTTTGCAAACAGACTAATCATGAGCCCAAATAGAGACATAATTGCCAAAAGGAATAAGTAGCTGTTTTCTATTGTTTGTAAGAGTTTTTCGCTTGCATAGTCTTCAAAAATATTGGGCTCCACAGCTCGGTAAAATCCCAGTGATATAAAGTTTATAGCCGAGCCAATAGAAGCTGCTAATGTATATATTCCTAGCATTTCAAGTGAGATATATTCCAAAAGTATGATTTTATCCAATGAAACATACACCGATCCAATTATTGATGCGGGTAGAATTGGGAGAGAATAGACAATTCCTTTTTTTAGCACAGATGAATCGAATCTAAATATACTTTTAGAGTTAACTAGATAAAGAGAAACAATAGCAAAAATTATATTAATTAGAATAATTGATATAAACCTTCCCTCAATACCGTAGTCTAGAGTACCAATTAAATAAATTGAGATAATGAAAGTAAGAATCTGTCTGGTTATATTAAAAAGAACATAGAACTTAGCTTGTCTATAGACCCTAAAAATAATCTGTGGGAAAAGGAAAAAGTATTCAAAAAATAACCCTGTTAACATTAGCCTGAAATACATACTTAAATCTTGGCTTTTCTCATCAAAAAGAACATTTGGCATTATTTGAAAAAGCAACGAAACTGTGACGGCATTGAAAATCGTTAAGAAAATAAAAATAGTTCCGAAATTGATCTTTATTTCTCTCTCTGACTCAGCATCGAAGAAATCTCTTAATAGAAAGTTATTTAGGCAAAGTGATAAGACTACAATTAATATCGTCTGAAAAGACATTATGTAGCTGAAGGATCCAAACTCTTCTGGCGAAAGAAAATTACTGTAAACAGGAAGAAAAATAAGATTTAGTATAGTTGGTAATGATCCTCCAACTGTAAATACAAGAGATTGATTATTAAGTATATTTCTTAAACTCATAAAAGCATGCCTTATGATGAATCAACCAAATTACTATATTTGTTGCCTTCTTAGAATATTTGCAATAGCAATATTAAGTCCGAGTGACAGCCAAAAAATTAAGGCGGAAATGAAATTTGCAAAAAACATTGCAAGCAATGCACTAATTAAGGAAATAAGTGACGCTTTAACCATTGGATGATTTGTAGCCCTTAGCAATCTTTGAGAATCTCTTATCCTATGCAGGACTAAAAACATGATTAAAAAAAACCCAAAAACTCCCTGCTCATACAAAATATTGAAATAATCATTATGTGTCTCAGTTCTTTCATACTCTGTATGTGAGAAAGAAGCTCCTCTAGCGCCATTAACTCTAAAAGTAGCTGTTCCATGACCTAATCCAATATTTTCAATTGAGCCACTAATCGCTGTTCTAGCCAACCTTGCTCTATGGCTTTCGGATAATGTTCCTATCATTTGGTTGGTTGTGACCTGTTCTTCAGCAAGGGTGGTTCTGGTTAAAAAGTTATTCAAGAGAACTCCACCAAAGATAAGTATCATGGCAATTGAACCGATGACTATTGGAATAGAAATAGACTTTCTAAGTGTATAGAGAAGATAAAGAAAAACTTGTAAGACCGAGATTATAAGCATTGATCGAGAACCAATACCATAAACCATTAAGAGATAAATTAGAATCGCTGAAAATGAAGCAAGACGATAAGTAGTTTTTTCTTTTAAGTTTACAAAAAAGAATGGGGCAATAATTAAAAGTGCTGTTGCAAAAGAATTTTTTCCCAACTTTGATGGCGCATCAAGTTGAACTCCCACATAACCAACACCAAATTGAACTTTATACTGATACCATAATAATAGGCCCAAAGGCACAAACAAAAGGCAAGAATAAAAAGCAAAAAGTCGAATATCACTAAAGTCTCTAAACACTTTTTGCAAAACAAAGAGTGAAACTATCCCGATGATTAATTTCAAGGTGTACAAGAATAGATAGATCAAGTCTCCTCCTTTATCCACAGCAATTATTTTAGGCAATGCAACCAGAGACATAATGCAAAAATAGCCAAGCAATATAAGCGATAAAAGTGCTACTTTTTTATTCAGAGGAGCACTCGGTAAGACTATAGCTGATACAAGTATGAGAAAAATCCATACATAGGATGGTGGTATTTCAAAGACTGGCAATTCCCATGATGTGCCCCAAAATATAAAAGTTGCAGCAAAAAATGGAATGATTATTTTTTGGACCGGTGTTTCTAAAAATCTATTCATAATATTTTATATTCAATTAATAGACATGATAACGCCCTGGCTAAAATATATCTTTTCTATCTTATTTTTTTATAGATGGAAAAAATAATCTTGGAGTAAAGCAAGATAAATAGGGCTAACATATACATCAAAGAAAGCTCCTCATAGATTATTATCACTGTAGGGACAAATAGTAGGATAATCCTACTGTAGATTTCTAGAAGATTATTGATTTTCCCTTGGCTTGATAAAAGATATAACGTTAGATATATCATTATTCCGTATAGTAAAAAAGCTATCACTTTTGTAAAGGCAAAACCATAGAGTCCGTAACCCAGGTCATAAAAAAAGTAATTAAGGATTGTCGCTATCACTAATGAAATAAAAATAGATGGTAGCATGCTATATTCCTTAGAATTTGACATCAAATAAATGTTCACAAAGAAAGTTAATCCATTAAACACGAAGGAAATAATCAATAGCTGGGATATTTTTATGCTTGTATCGTAGTCTGGGAGGAAGTTCTGAATAAAAAATGGAACGATTGCTATCCCTAAAATCGACAAGCAAACCGTACCCACTTCTAAAAAAGTAGTCTGATCTTTTAGAGATTTTAGTTTCAGTTTTTCATTTTGATTATTTCCATGAAAATGCTCAAACCATTTGGGCTGAAATAGAAAAGTGATTGACTCGAATGCCTTAAAGCATCCTAAAGCAAGAATAAAGCCAAGCTGATATAACCCTAAGGCTTTTCGATCAGTGTACAAGTATATGATCATAAATCTGTCTATTGCCATAAGAAAAAATAAAAATAGTGAATGAACCAACATTGGTATGCCGTCTTTAACAAGATTACGCATAATCATGAAATTGAAACTTAATCGGATGCCGCAAGAGTTCGCAAAGCAAATCAAAACAAGAGAAAGATTTGAGATTAAAATAGAAACCATAACGGCATCTAATAAATAATCATCAATGAATAAATATACGCCTGCGAAGTTGATGGATTGGCTAATAAATTCTGCCCAGCCTATCAGCATGTAATTTTCATTGAGCCTCAAATAGCGAAGTATGAATTGTTTCAGCTGGTAAGTGAAAATTAAGACAAATAACAGAGGATAGTATTGATATATCTCTTCTGGAATAAAAGAAAAAGAATAAAAGTATGATACAAACATCACGATCATCAGAATGATCAAAGAAATTAACGAGAAACTTAATGCATTGCCTGTAATCTCGGTTTGATTTAGGAGAGTCGTTTGATCCTTATTAAAGTTGACGGAAACGTCTCTCGTCATAGAATTAAAAACACCCAGATTGATATAATTCAAATACTCTATGACAAGAATAAGAAGAGAGTAGGAACCGAGAATTACAGGACCTAACCCCTCGGCAATCATTAAGCTCTTGAAAAGAGCGATAACGAGGACAGCATACCTTAAAGCTGAATAGTTGAATCCAATCCGAATTAATTTACTAAGCATTGGGAGAATTTAGGAAAAGTGATTAAAAATAGGCTACCAAACTGACCAACCGCCATCAACAACGATATTTTGGCCTGTAACATACTTCGACAAATCCGATGCTAAAAAGGCGACCACTCCTTTTATATCCTCGTCATTGCCCATGCGTTTCAATGGTGTCTTTAGTTCATATCGCTCTACAAAATTCTCTGGTAAATTTCGATTTATGCCGCCAGGAGATATTGAATTTACTCTTACCTCAGGTGCCATCTGTGTCGACAACCATTTTGTAAGCTGAATTAAACCGCCCTTTGATGCAGAATATGCTGCTGGATTACCCATGCCAGTATCATCATATAATGACCAGTCTGGTCCCAAAAAACCATATATGGAGGCAATATTTATGATGCTTGAATTACCAGACTTCTTTAACTTTGATGAAAATTCTCTCGAAAAATGGAAAATTGATGTCAAATTTACTTCAAATGCTCTCCTCCAAGTCACCAATGACTGTTCCTCAAGTGAAGTGTTCCATCCTGGCAGATCAGTTCCACCACCAAATGCAGCATTATTTACAATAATATTTATGTTATCAATAGTATTCTTTATTTCATTGAAGACAGGTGTCCTGTGAGATTCATCCTCTAAATCACAGTCAAAAACATCAATCTCAATGTTCGGGAAATCACTTTCTATTTGATCTTTAAGCTTATCGTAACTTGATCCTGGTCTATCGATCAGAATAAGATCTGAACCAAGCTCTGCGAGAGTATGCGAAATTTGAGTGCCAAGACCGCCAGTTGCTCCGGTGACAATGGACCTTCGGCCATCGAGTATAAAAAGCTTATTGATTTTCGAGGACTTCATCTGTTTTCACTATGAAAGTTTTTCTACTGGATATTTTAATATCCACTCTCCATCATTATCTTTGATCCAAATATCTTGGTTTCTAAATTTTTCTACTGTTTGCCAAAATTCATTCTCTTCGACATTATGAAATCTTAAAAAATCCTTAAAGTATTCTTTTGGAAATTGATTTCTGAGTTGATTTACAATTTCTACGGCTTCGTCTCTGGTCAGTTCGTCATTCCAGATATCATAACAGGTTTGATCTGTAGACCTCCAAAAACCAAATTTTATATATTTAAGCCAAATATTAATTTCACATAATTTTTCGTCAATATTGTCATAATCAATGTAGTTACCAGATAGTGGTCCTTTTTGTCTTCCCAAAAAGCCCATCTTTTTTACAACTTCGTATTGCTTTCTTCCATTCCAAAAATCAAAATGTCCAAGGTATATGCTAGACAGTACTTTTCCATTTGGTCCAACCAAATCAGGGTATCTGTAGAAGAAGGTATCCTGATAAAGGATCTTCTCATCTAGGAAATCATCTATTGTCTTATCTTTGATTAGGTCATTCTTGTCAATATCTGAAGCATCTGCTTTACTTTCTTGCGTCTGGATACCTCCAAATTCAAATGCAACATCCTCACCCCATACCACAAGAGGTATATCATAAATTTTAGCTATATTTGTTACCCCAGAAAATACAGCCATATGTTCTGACCAATTTGGCTCGCCTTGTGTTATGAATGTCTTCTTCCTAATTGCTTTATACGTACTGGGTTTCAACGTTACCTTGATGATATCCAAATCAACTGATTTAACCATTCCATTCAGATTATGAATGCCTTCCGTTGTTGGAAGATGTGCTCCAATTACACAACAAAGAACTTTGAGACCATGCTTCTTTTGCATGACATAAGCTTGATACCAACTATTTTTACCACCGCTTACTGGAACGAGGCAATCATAGGTACTGCTATTGTTTTTCTTGATGTTTTTACACATCTCAGCAAGCTCATTGCCCCTCTTAACCCAATCAATTTCTCTCTTATATTCTTGGGATCTACAAGCATTGCAATAACCTCTCTCATCCAAAGTCACGCCCGGTTTTGTATTTGGCATCACACATTTAGAACAATACTGCATATCAACCCTCTATCGCTTTGAAATTCTCATCATCTAGGTATGTCCTGCCCATTAGAATATATTCTTCCTGCGATTCTTTATCTTCTAGAAGATTTGTTTGTATATAGCTCCTAGGATCATTTACCTCTAATCGGTTTTTTTCAACCAATGATTCATCCGCAAAATAATTGATAGAAGATTTTAATACAAACTTACCATTTTTAGTTTTTCTCCAATATTTTGGGTTTCTATGGGTATTCATTGTTTCAAAAAACTTCTTGCTACTCATTCCTATCCAATCAAGAAATAAATCAATGCTTTCTTCGGGTAGAACATGATCGTACTGATTGGCTAATTCAATTCCTTCCTCTCTTGTCATTCTTTTGAGCCTGATATCTCTGGTAGCATGATCGGTGGCTTTGCCATAGCCACACTTTAGATACTTTAAATAGTCATGAACTCCAGACTTGTTCCAGCAATAAATTGTTTCGTAAGAATTAAAAGTGCGAATTTCTGATGAAGATTCATAACCAAATTTTTTAATCATGTCCTCACTCTGTTTCTGAGCATCCCATTTAATGAAATTGCCTAAATAAAGTCCTCGAACTCTTGATTTTTCCAGCTGCGAATCTGATGGATAAACAAAAGGTTGAATGTCCTGAGTACTCAGCCCATCTATATCTGATAAGAGCTCTTGAGCATCCCAACCTCTAAGTGAGTGTTCTTTTCTAACCTTTTTTGCCATCTCTACATTATCGTGATGTGAAAACATTCCCACTTGATCTAGCCAAGCATTGACTCCCCATATTACGAGTGGAATCTTGAATTTTGTTGCAACTTGAACAGGAAAAGTCTGACTACCTGCATTTACATGCCAATAGATATCTCCAAATTTCTCGAGTCCTATCAGCGTTGCTTTTTTTGCAATCGATGGGCTTACTGTTTGTGTCAAGTGATCACAATCCGTTTCTGCCAAAAGTCTAGCTAAATTTCTAATCCCTACTCTGGTATTAAACTGCGTATTGTAGGTGACTAACAAAGGATTCATTCCGTATTTATTCTTTATTGTATCGACGACAAAATAAGAGTCAGAATTTCCTGTGACTGGAATTACGCAGTCAAAGAAACTATTGCCACTATTTTTGTAACGATCAAGAATTTTTTTAAACTGGGCTTCTTTTTCATTCCAGTCTATTATGTATTTCTCCTCATGCACATGGCATCCACTACATAGTCCATCTTCTCCTATAAATAAACCAAGAGGATGATCTTCGCTATAAAGACATCTTGAACAATATTTTATATCATCGGTCAAATCGGTCTCCCTATGGTATCCTCTTCAAAATTTTCATACGTGGCTTCCGAATTTAACCTGATATTAATTCCCTTCTTCTTTAAATATGCTTTCGCGGCAATTGTGCTGTGTTCTGTGTGTTGAAAAATATTTGCTGCTGAGACTGCTTGTGCATTTCCAATTTTAACTCCATCCACAAAATGCGTTACATTTCCGACTCCACCACAGGCAATTACTGGTACCGTTACATTCGAAGTAACAATCTTTAAAAGATCAGTATCATAGCCTTCTCTTGATCCGTCTCTATCGATAGAATTAATTAGAATTTCACCTACTCCCAAACCTTCAAGCTCCTTTGCCCATTCCTTTATTGTCTTCCCAGAATTTATTTGCCCATTTCTATAAAAGCAAAAGTACTCATCATCAATTCGCTTTGCATCAATTGAAATTGTAATTGTGGAACTCCCATATTTTTTTACAGCATCTTCAATGAACTTTGTATTCTTATAAGCTGCCTCATTTATAATAATCTTATCGGCGCCTGATCTGAGTGTGTCTCTGATTTTTTCAATCGTATTGATCCCACCGCCCACACTGAGCGGAATAAAACACTCTTTGCATGCTTTTTCTACTATGTCTTGTCTTGGACCTCTTCCCTCTTTTGTAGCATCGATGTCTATGATTGATATTTCATCAACATCCCAATTCACAAAAAATTCAATAGCCATTTTTACATTTCCAATAGGCAAATACCTCTTAAAGCCCAAACTTTGAACAACTTGCTCACCTTTGAGAACGATAATTGGAATTAATCTATTCTTAAGCATTGGAGTTAGACCATAACTTTTGAATCGAGTTATTCAGTAATTTGAGTCCGTTCAAATGACTTTTCTCAGGATGAAATTGAAATGCAATGAGATTTTCTTTTTCAATCGCAGCAGTAATACTTATTCCATATTGGCACTCTGCAATTACAAACTTAGGGTCGCAGTCAGCATGGTAACTGTGCACAAAATAAAAATCATCATCATTTTTAATATCTTCGAAAAGGTTACACGCCTCACTGACTTTTATATTATCCCATCCCATATGAGGTACTCTGTATTCGTCTTTGAGCTCAAGTCTTTTTACCTCGCCTGGAAGCCAACCCAAACCCTTAGATCCTTTGCCCTCATATGAATATTCAAAAAATAACTGCATACCGAGACAAATTCCTATTATTGGTTTTTTTTTCACAACATGTTTGTTCAATGGTTCTATCAGTTCCCTTTCTCTTAGATTATCCATTGCGTCGGAAAATGCACCGACACCAGGCAAAATAAGTATTTCTGATTCCTCTATTTGTTTGGGACTATTAACTAATTCTAAGTTCTTATAGCCAAGGTAATTGAGCGCATTAAATACTGACATGATATTACCCATATCATAGTCGATTACACCTATTCTTATTTTTTGGTTTTCCTTTTTCATGGAGAGTTAAATCCTTATGATATTTTCAGCTAACTGAAAATCAAATTCAGTATCGATATCTAGCGATCTTTCCTCGGGAACAATTATAGATCCTATTTTACCATCGAAAAGATTGCTTGCTGAAAATATATACTCGGTCCTTACTGCATAAGCTAAAGTAGTTATATCATATATTTTTGGCCCATCCTGACGCCTGGTGATGGGATTTTTAGGCTTCATCGCTATCTGTAATGAACCATCACTATTCTCTGTTACCATATTGAACATTGGGTGTCTTTTACTTTCACACACGGTTATTGCTGCATCATAATCATCACTGATCAACTTTTTCAAAACATTGGTTATATCCTCATCAGACCTAAACGGGCTTGTACATGGAAGATCAATCATGATTTCTGGCAAATCATTATTTTCTTTAAAAAAATTCATCATGTGCTGCCAAACTCCCCACATAGGTGAGTGATCGGTTGCCAATTCAACTGGTCTTATAAATGGAATATTTGCTCCATACTCAGAAGCGATCTCTGCAATTTCAGCGTCCTCAGTTGAAACAAAAACATTATCTATGTATTTATTTGATCGAGCCGAGTCAATTGAATATGAAATTAATGGCTTATCGCCAAGGGTTTTCACATTTTTCCTTTTGACCCCTTTTGATCCCCCTCTTGCAAAGATGCACGCATAAATCTTTTTCTTTTTTAAGATTTCCTCAAGATTATTACTCATGATACTCGCTCATTGCTTTTACATTCAGTATTATCTCAACAGTTTTTATGGCTTCTTCAATGCTTTCCATGTTGGATCTCTGATGCTCAATTGACTCAATAAAGTACTTCATTTGAGATAAATACATATCATTATGATTATATCTATCTTGCTCTATGATATGTTCAGTTCTATTTGAGTTGAAGTCATTATAGACAAGAGAGTTATTTATGCCATCCCAAGTAAGCTCTCCTTTCTCACCAATAACCTCACATTTCCTAATAATTTTACTTGATGAAAAATCTAATGAGAGATTGCAGTTAAATGGTGAAGATTTATTCATGAATTTAAAGTCGATAAACGCAGTATCCTCGACATCAATTTCTAAATCACTTATTTTCTGTATTTTTGAGTTTATTATCTCTGGCTCTCCAAATAGCCAACACAAGTAATCAATTTCATGACTTACCTCAAGCAATACTCCGCCACCTAATTCTTTGTTTGCGGATACTGTTTTTCTGTAATCAACTCCAGGTCTCCAATCAGGCAAGTAAGAAAATGATGTGGATCGTACGGTCACTATCTTTCCTAATGATTGTGCTGAAATCATATCCTTCATGGCGATCATTGACCTACTAAATCTCAGAGGATAACCTACCATTGAAACCATATTATTCGTTTTAATAATTTTTATGAGTTCTTCAATTCTATTAAGATTATTAGATAAAGGCTTCTCGATAAAAATATGCATCCCTATTTCAGCAAAAAAGATTGCGTCGTCAATGTGGCTTGTAGCTGGACTGCATATCAACGCAACATCAAATCTAGTAATTGGAATTTCTGACCTATCAAAATATACTTCATCAAAACAAGCCAGTTTTTCTTTTTTCCCCCCTGTATATCTCTCTTTATTAGTAAGAACTGAAATATTTGCACTTGGAAGCAATTCTCTCAAATTTGTTTGATGCCTGATTGCTATATTTCCACTCCCGATGAGTAAAAAGTTCATCAAGTTTGCTCTTCTAAGTCTTTTTTAGCCTGATTGAAGTGATTTATTTCTCCCACATCAATCCAATATTCATGAATTGGAAAGACAGATACCGACTTATTAACCTTAAGCAAATATTGAATCAAATCAGTCATATCAAACTTATCATCAAAGCTTCTAATATCATTCATTAATCTGGGGCTGACTACATATATGCCTGCATTGATGAAAAACTTCTCCTTTGGCTTCTCATCAATTGCTGTTAATGATGATCCATCTATTCTTAGCACACCATAAGGAATAGTTTGCTCGTATTGACTGGCACAGATTGTTGCTAGGGAAGATGACTCATTATGTGACTCGATGAGGCTTTTAAAGTTAACCCTGGTTACCAAATCAGCATTGAGCACCAGGAATGGAAACTTGCCTATTTTACTCTTGCTGAGTAATTTAATTGCACCTCCCGTACCAAGCGGCTCTATTTCCTCAATATAGTCTATTTCAATGCCCCATTTGCTCCCGTCTTGAAAATAGTCTTTAATCATTTCAGACTTGTAGTGGATTGCTATTGTTATATGCTTGAAGCCACTTTCTGAAAGATTCTCAATTAACTTTTCTAAGAGCGGCCCGTCTTCAATTGATAATAAAGGTTTAGGCTTATTACTTGTCAA
>CEVN01052597.1_pt1 | contig 11533 bp, 10 predicted proteins | sample 427041 | NCBI WGS metagenome assembly CEVN01 (sample SAMEA2623463, study PRJEB7988) | marine metagenome | biome: marine biome (ENVO:00000447); feature: surface water layer (ENVO:00002042); material: "saline water (ENVO:00002010), including plankton (ENVO:xxxxxxxx)" | depth 5 m
GTCCCCGTGTACCAAAAAATGAAAAAAGAAAAAAAATTAAAACCTCCAAAGGAGCTTCCTTCAGGTTTTGATGATAGACAAGAAAAAGAACTCTTAATTAGAGATTTTGTAATTTCTAATATTAAAGAGGTAATGATAAAATATGGATTTCAATATCTTGAAACGCCAAGTTTTGAATTTACTGAAAGTATAGGTAAATATTTACCTGATAAAGATAGACCAGGAGAAGGGGTTTTTTCATTCCAAGACGAAAATAAATGGATTTCTTTACGTTATGATCTCACTGCACCATTAGCTAGATATGTAGCACAAAACTTTAATGAAATTCCTAAACCTTTTAAACGTTATCAATTAGGAACAGTTTGGAGAAATGAAAAACCTGGCCCGGGTAGATTTAGAGAATTTTTACAATTTGATGCAGATTGTATTGGCACAAGGAATTTGCAGGCAGATGCAGAATTATGTGTATTAATATCTGAAGTTTTAGAAAAGTGTGGATTAGAAAAAAATGATTACACAGTTAAAATTTCCTCAAGAAATATTACAGACATGCTATTTGAAAAGTTAAAAATTAAATCAAAAGATCAAATTTCAATTACACTTCGTGCTTTGGACAAAATAGATAGATTAGGTTGGAATGAAGTTAAAAAGCTTTTAGGAGAGGGCAGAAAAGATAAATCTGGAGATTATACAAAAGGGGCCAATCTTAAAAGCGATCAAATAAAAATTATTGAGGATACATTAAAAAATAACTTACCTGAAACTGAGGATATGAAGGAAATAATAAAAATGTTTGAGGCTTATAACTTTAAAAATTATAAATTTGATCCATCTGTAATAAGAGGTCTAGAATATTATACAGGGCCAATTTTTGAGGTAAATCTAAACTTCGATGTTAAAAATATAAAAGGTAAAACAATTCAATTCGGTTCAATTGGAGGCGGAGGAAGATATGATAACCTTGTTAGTAATTTTGGCAATATGGATAGTCCAGCGACAGGAATATCAATTGGTATTGATAGATTTGTGTATGCATTAATGCAGAAGAAAAATTTTAACATAAATCGAATTAGCCCTATAATTATATGTTTATTCGACCAAAACAATATGAGCGATTATATTAAAATTTTAAATAAACTTAGAGACGCCAATATTAGTTCAGAAATATATCCAGGTAATGGTAATTTAAAAAAACAGATGGAGTATGCCAACAAAATAAAATCACCGTGCGTAATATTCTATGGAGATAATGAAATAAAAAACAAAGTATTAAAATTAAGAAATTTAAAAACTGGTGAGGAAATATCAACAAATATTGAAAATTTAATTAATGAAATCAAAAAATTTATCTGAAAAAATTCTTAAGATAATCAAATCTAAGGGTTTTAAAAGTATTGAATTAGAGCCAGTTTTAGAAAGCAAATATATTCTTCAAAGATCTGGTGAAAACTTTAGAAAATTCATGTTTTCTTTTTATGACTTAAATGGAAAAGAACTTTGCTTACGACCAGATTTAACAATTTCTTCTGTTCTAAGATATGTACAAAATAAATTTAATAAAAAAAAGAAGGTATGTTACAGTGGCGAAGCCTACAGAAAAACATACAATAATAGAGATAGTATTATTAATGATCAGATAGGCTATGAAATTTTGGGCTCCGAAGATAAGAAAAAAGAGGATAAAGAAATAATTGATACATCAATTAAAATTTTAAAAAAAATAAACTTTAAAAAAGCAATACTTAAAATAGGAAATGTAGAGCTATTTTATTTATTAATCGATAAACTTGATATTCCATTGAGATGGAAAAAAAGACTCAAAAGACATTATTGGAATGAAAAATATTTTAATGAATTACTCAAAAGACTAGAAACTAATTCAGATATTGATCCTGTTTTTGTAGAGACTGATAAGTCTAGATATATCAAAATGAGAAAATTAAATAGTCTAAAGCAAGTAGCGGGCAGGACCTATAAAGAAATTCTAGATAGATTCGATACGAAAATAAAAGATCCTAGAAGGTCTGCAACCGGAAGAATGAATACAAAAATAATAAAAGAATTTCTTAAAATAAATTGCGATATTTCAGAGGCATCACAAGAGTTAAATAACTTTTTTAAAAAATATACTTTAAATATATTTGTATCTAAAGACTATTTTCCAATTAAGAGTTTAAAAAGTAAAAATATTAAAATTAAATTTTCGTCTTTAAATGTAACTAATTCTGAATTCTATAGTTCTTTAATTTTTTCAATTGATATTCAATCAAAAAAAAATTACAAAAATTTTATTTCTGGCGGAAGATATGATGAACTTACTAATAATCTTGGCTTAAAAAAAATATCTGCAGTAGGTGCAGCAGTTAATATGTCTTTATGAATAAAAATATTATTAGCGTTGGAATTCCATCCAAAGGAAGATTAAAAAAAGATGTTTTAAATATTTTTAAAAGAAAAAAAATTAAATTATTTTCAGAAAGAGGGGAAAGAGACTTATTTGGTAAAATTAAAAACTTTCCAAATGTTAAAATAATTTATCTTCATGCAAGAGAATGTATTGAAGCTTTATCTATAGGCACTGTTGATATTTGTATTTCAGGCATTGATTTACTTAAAGAAAGCGAAATTAATACCCAAAACAAAATAAAAATTGTTAAAAAATTTAATTTTGGTAAAGCAAACTTAGTTTTAGCTGTTCCAGATTTATGGTTAGATGTTCAAACTTTGTTGGATCTAGATGAGGTTGCGGATGAGTTTAAAAAAAAGAAAAAAAGACTTTTAAGAGTTTCAACAAAATACGAAAACTTAACCAGGGCATTTTTATACTCTAAGGGTGTAACTCAATTTCAAATAGTAAAGAGCCTCGGAAGTACTGAGGTTGCGCCGTTCACTGGAACTGCAGAAATTATATCTGATATAACTAGTACGGGAACTACCTTGAAAGCTAACAATTTAAGAGTTCTTAAAGATGGTGAAATACTTAAATCTCAAGCTTGTTTAATGTTATCAAAACTTTCATTAAAAAAGAATGGAATTAAAAGAGTATTAAATTTATTATCATAATCCTTATGGAAGATTCGTTATTATATGTAATTTTAATTCTATTAAGTATTGTTACCTATTTGATAATTTCTGATAGAAAAAACAAAAAAGAACCTAAAGACAATACTCAAGATATAAATAGTTTAAAAGATAGCTTAAATAGCTCATTTAATACTATGACTGCTTCTTTCAACAGTTTATCTAAAGATGTGACAAGAGATATGACACAAACTTTGACGTCTGTTAACGAAAAAGTTGCTGCATTTAATACTCAAGTTGAAAGTTTAAATGAGAGCCAAAAAGGAATAAATAAAATTTTAGCTGGTGTAAAAAAATATGGAACCCTTGCAGAATTTAGTTTGGGATCTTTGATTAAAGATTTGTTGCCATCCTCACAATATTTGTCGAATGTAAAAATGAAAGATGACACAGGTGAAAACGTTGAGTTCGCTATAAAACTTCAAGATGGAATTTTAGTTCCAATAGATAGTCATTTTCCAATTGAAAAGTTTAAGGCTATTCAAGACGCTCACCAAGAAGATGACAAAAAAGCAATATCTGATGCAAGAACAAAACTTGCAAGAGCTTTCAAAGATAAAGCAAAGAGCGTTATGGAAAAATATATTGTTCCTCCAAAAACAGTAGATTTTGCAATTGTTTATGCTCCAACTGAAAGTTTGTTTTTAGAATTGGTTAATTATCAAGATCCAACTAGTAAAGAATTATTGACTCAAGAATTGATGAAAAAATACAAGGTCACAATAATGGGTCCAAATAATTTATCAGGTTATCTTCAATCCTTACAAATGGGATTTCAAAGTCTTAAAGTACAAAAACATGCAACAGAAATTTATGATCATTTGAAAAATATAACTAATAGATTTTCCAAACATTTTGATAATATTTTGGTTCTCAGAAAAAAATTAGAAGAGTCAATGACCGTTGTAGATAGTTTTGGTAAAGACGCACGATCAATAGCTAGAACTTTAGAAAATATCAAAGATCCCGAACAGGTTGAAATAGTCACTAAGATAGAAAATGTAGAAAAGTTTAGTGAACGTTCAAAACAGCTCAAAAATTAATTTTAATTTCTACTCAATTACTTTTATAAATAAACCTATGGAATGGAATAAGAAATTTACATATCCGAGATCTACAAGGTCTTTAATTAATGGCTCAAGACATTATAGTTTAGATGGATCAAATTTACCAAGCGTCACAACTATACTTAAAGTAACTCAAAGCGAAGAGGATAAAGCAGCTATAGAGGCATGGAAACAAAGAGTAGGCCACAAAGAAGCAAATAGAATTAAAAACGAAGCATCTAGCAGAGGTAGCTCTATGCACGCATATTTAGAAAAATATTTATTAGGAAAATTTAATTTAGATTTATTAGACGAAGAAGAGAGATCAAAAAAAATGGCTAATGAAATTATTGATAATGGTTTAAAAGATAAACTTTCTGAAGTTTGGGGGGCCGAAGCCACAGTTTATTTTCCTGGCAAATATGCTGGAACCGCAGATTGTATAGGCATATATGAAGGAAAGGAGTCAATTTTAGATTTTAAACAAAGTAATAAACCCAAAAAAGAGGAATATATTGAAGATTATTTTTTACAAGTCGGCGCCTATTCATTAGCTCATAACACTGTGTATAATTCAAAAATTACTCAAGGTGTAATTTTAATTTGCACTGTAGACAGATTATTTCAAGATTTCAAAATTGAAGGCACTGATCTCATCAAATATCAAAATAAATTTCTTGAAAGAGTTGAGCAGTTTTATCAAATAATAAGTAAATAAGGTTTGACTTTAAAAAAATATTATATATTAACAATAATACTTGCTACTTGTTTAGATGCGAGACACTAAAATTTTCCACTAACAATCAGCAAAAAAAATAAAGGTAATAAATTGAACCTAGTTATTTGGGACATTGAAAGCTCTTCTTCTTCAACTGATTTTGGAAGTATAATTGAAATTGGAGGAATTCTAGTAGATGAAAATTTTAAAGAAAAAGATAGGTTCAATTTTAGATGTAGATTGCCTGAAGGAGAAATACCTCAAGCAATGGCTTTAATTGTAAATAAAACTGGAGTTGATCTATTAACTAAAGCAAATCTAAGCCATTATCAAATGCTTACAGAAGTTGAAAAGGTATTTAAAAAATGGAGCCCAGCAATATTTTTAGGTTGGTCAAATATAGGTTTTGACGACGAAATGATCCGAAAAGAGTTTTTCAAAGGAATTAGATATCCTTATATTACTAATTCTTCGCCAAACAAAAGACATGACGGATTAAATATAGCACGAGCAGCTTATGCGGTTGATAAAGACGTCTTAAAAACAGAGATAAACGAAAAAGGTAACGCTGTAATGAAATTAGAGTCTTTGTCTAGAATGAATGGTTTTGAGTCCTCTGGGGCTCACTCTGCTTTATTTGATGCTGAATTAACTATGAAAATATTAGGATTGATTAAAAAAAAACAACCTGAAACATGGAGCTCTTTTTTAAAAACCTCAAACAAAATTGATACAGAAACTATTTTTAAAAAAGAAAAAATAATAACCTTAAATGAATATTTTTATGGAAAATCTAGGTTATATCTTTGTGCACCTCTCCATCCAAAATATTGCGTTCATCCAATATATCAATGGGGGCAAGCTTTAGATCTTAGAGTGGATGTTGAACCTTTATTAAATTTATCAATTAACGATCTAAAACTAGAAATGAAAAAAACACCTAAATTTTTAAGAACAATAAGGTCAAATAAAGCCCCAATTATTTTAGACAAAAGTTATGGAATTAAAGAGGAACCTTACAACGCTATAGATATAAATTTAATTAATAAGAGAGCAGAACTAGTAAAAACTAACGAAAAATTTTCACAAAATATAATGACGGCCTTGAGAGAAATAGCAGAAGAAAAGGAGCAATCAAAATCACAAGAAGATCTTTTAGCAGAAGAAAGTATTTATAAAAAATTTACTTCTAACAAAGATACAGCGCTTTTCCCAAAATGGCACGCTGCTTCTTGGAAAGATAAATTGATTTTGCTAGATAGATTTGATGATGAGAGACTTGTTAGTTTTGGGAAAAAAATTATTTATCAAGAAGCTCCAGAAGTTTTGCCAGAGAAAATGTTTAAAAATATTAAAAGAGAAATTTCAAAACGTATATTAAGTGAAAAAAAAGAAAAATGGTGGACATGCAAAGAGTTTTACTTTGAGTGCGACAATTTGAGAGAAAAATATTCAAATGAAAATGACGATCAAAAATTAAAATTTCTTGATGAATTAAACAATTTTGTAATGTCTATACAGAAAAAATATGAAAATGCTTAAACCAAAAAATTATTTATTGAATAAATCTTAATTAATTATATATACATAGCATGCCAACTTTGAATGTAACAGACGAAAATTTTGATACAGAAGTACTAAAGTCTCAAAAACCAATTGTTGTAGATTTTTGGGCTGAATGGTGTGGACCATGTAAACAAATTGGCCCAACTTTAGAAGAGATTTCAGATGAGATGATTAACGAAGTTAAAATAGCAAAACATAATATTGATAATGAACCTAATACTCCAACGAAATATGGAATAAGAGGCATTCCAACGATGTTGTTGTTTAAAGACGGCGAGTTAAAAGCGACAAAAGTCGGAGCAACAACAAAATCAAATATCGTTTCTTGGATTAAAGAAAATATTTAATTTAGATTTAATACTTCTCCAGCAAGATATAAAGAGCCTGTAATCAGCACAACGTCATCTTTGCTTAAACTTATAGATTTAAGTGCTTCCTCAATAGATTTTTTATAATTAATATTTTGAATATAGTTAAGTTTATTTTTAAGTTCTATTCCTTTAATTGCATTAGGTTGGTTTGGTATATCAATAGTTGTTAAAGAAGATATGTTTTTAAAATAGCTAATATAATCTTTATGATTTTTATTATTCATCATACCTAATATTACATGAACATTGCCATGAATTTTATTTATAAAATTATTTAAAACGATTGCTCCTAATGGATTATGAGACCCATCAATAAATAATTTATTTTTTAAACATAACTTTTTAAGTCTACCATTTTTTATTTCTTGAAGTCTTGCAATACTTTGAATATTTGTAATACCTTTTTTAATGTTTTCATCAGATACATTTAAATTTTTTAAACTCCTAATTGTTGCAATAGCTGTTGCAACATTTGATAGTTGGAATTCTCCATTAAGGTTTGGTAAAGGAAGTTTTAATCCACCAATGTCATCCTCATAATAAAAGAAGTTATTTTCATTAAGTGTATATGAGTATAAATCATTAAAAAATAATTTCTTTGATTTATTATACTCAAGAGACTTTTTAATTTTATCTTGAATTTTATTATCTGTTTGTTTTGACACAATTATATTTGATTTTAATAAGGATGAGGTCTTTTCAAAAATTATTCGATCTATAGTTTTTTCATTTTCAGGTAACCAATCTAAGTGGTCTAAACCAATAGTTGTTATTATGGTAGCTAAATTGCTTTTAAGTATATTTACAGCATCAAACCTAGCAAAAAGTCCAAACTCACAAATAGTGAGGTTTTTTTGATATTTTTTGCATCCGTGAAAGAATGCAGCAGTCAATATTTCAAAGAAAGTAATTTCTTCACCAGCGTTAATTTCTTCAACTTCATTTAATAATCTTGATAAATTTTCATCATCAAGTTCTTTATCATTATAAACAAATCTTTCATTTATTTTTTGTATATGAGGACTCGTATAAATATTACATTTTATATCAGCTTCATTTAAAATAGCTCTTAAAGCTTGAATTGTAGAATATTTTCCATTTGTTCCCGCAACCTGTATACAATTAAGATCATCTTGAGGATTTCCTAATTTTTTACATAGATTTTGAATTCTATTTAAACTTAGGTCTATTTCTTTAGGATGCAGCTTTTGTAAGCGTTCTAGCGTCTTCTTGAGTTTCATTTAACTCTGCACTTATATCAGAATTTCTCTTAAGCAATATTGATAAAATGGAACCTATTTTTTCTGGTAAGTCCTTTCTTTCTATAACCGAGTCAATAAATCCACAGTTTTGTTCAACGTACTCACTAGTCTGGAAATTTGAAGGAAGTTCTTCTTTAACTGTTGCTTGGATAACTCTTTTACCTGCAAATGCTACAATCGCACCAGGTTCAGCAAATGTAATATCCCCAAGCATACCAAATGAAGCTGTTGTACCACCTGCGGTAGGATCAGTAAGCACAACTATGTATGGTAAATTATTTTTTTTAAGTTCATTTATTGCCAACGTCACTCTAGTCATTTGTGATAGAGCAATAAGAGATTCAAACATTCTCATTCCACCTGAAGCAGTAAATAAAACAAATGGTTGTTTATTATCTATCGCGTTTTGAATACCATAAATTATTGCCTCTCCTTCTGCTGCTCCGACTGATCCACCAATAAAATTAAAATCAAATGCTCCAGTAGTAATTTCAATTTTATTAATTTTTGTTTTAGCTATCATAACTGCAGTTTCTTGACCTGTTTTTTTTCGAGCAACTTTTAACCTTTCTTTATAAGATTTTGAGTCTACCCAATTCAAAGGATCATCTGAAGGTATTGGAGTTTTTAATATCTCATAATTATTTTTTCCAAACATTATATCAAATCTTTGTCGACAATTAATTCTATGATGTTTATTACAAGCGCTACAAACCCATAAATTTTCTTCCAAATCTTTTTTTAAAACAGGTCCCTTACAACAAGTTGTCCAGTTGCTATTTTCGATTTCCTCTTTACTAGGTCTTTTCTTAATTGCAGTTTTTATTTTTTCACCAAACTTTAATACTTTTGTTATCCAATTCATAAAATTTTGTCTTTCATCTTTTTTACCATTTTATTTACATTTGTGACAGGATTTTGTCTTTTTTTTAAACTTTTAGTTATTTCTTTACATATCTCACTTCCAACGACAACTCCATCAGCTTTTTTGAAGGACCCTATTGTATTATTAGTGATACCAAACCCAATAACACAGTTTTTATTTTTATTAATTTTTTTAATTTTACTATAGTTTTCTAAAATTTTTTTAGGCGGAATTTTCAACCTTCCACCAGTTGTAGACAACATACTTATATAATAAATCATATCGTGCGAATCCTTAATAATTTTTTTCATTCTAACTTTTGAAGTTGTAGGTGATAAAAGCTGCACAAAACTTATTGATTTTTTCTTACACTTCTCAGCAAATATTTTATTTTCTGGCCATGGCAAATCAACAACGATTAATCCATCTACTTTAGATGATTTACAATTTTTGAGAAAATTATTTTCACCACTTTGGTAAATTAAATTATAATATCCCATTAAAATTAACGGTTTTTGAGGATTTTTTTTTTTAAATTTTTTTGCAATTTGGAAAGTATCTTTTAATGTAGTGCCATTTTCTAAGGATCTATAAGTACTATTTTGAATTTGACCTCCATCAGCTATAGGACAATTATGTAAAAATGAGAGTTCAAGAATATCAACGTATTTCGAAATTGAGTTTAATATTTTTAATGAATTTTTTTTTGTATTGTCGCCAGCTACCGTAAAGGTTATTAAGGCTGGCCTTTTTTCTCTCCTACATTTTTTGAAAGTAAAATCAATTAAAGATGATTTCATTAAAATTTTCCTAATCGTTGCTTTAAAATATCTTTATCTTTGTGTGCATCACCACATGAATTTACAATTATAATTATATTTTTATCTAACTTTGGAGCTAATTTTATTGCCTCTGCAAACGCGTGACTAGGTTCTAAACTCGGATTTAAATTTTCAAATTTAGTTACCAATTTAAAGGCACTCAAGGCTTCTTCATCTGATGCTGCCGTATATCTTGCTCTTTTTGTATCTTTCAAAAAACAATGAAGCGGTGAAACTCCAGGGTAGTCTAGCCCAGCACTGATTGACTCAGTTTCTTCTATTTGACCTTCATGATTTTGATTCACATATTGAGCTGCACCGTGCAATATACCAATTTTCGATCCATAAGTTAAAGGAGCAGCGTGTCTTTTACTTTTTTTTGGTCCCCCGGCTTCTATGCCCACAAACTCAACTTGCCTCTTATCATAATGCATAAACTCGTTCCAAAATCCAAAACTTGATGAGCCTCCACCGACACAATTTAATAATTTGATTTTTTTTGGTATTTTTCCAAATTCTTTTTTAATTTGTTTAATAAGTTCCCTAGAAATTTGCGATGTACTCCAACCGCAAATTTTAACAAAAATATTTGGACCAACAGTTGATCCAACACACATATGCGTCGTATCGCAATTTGATACCCAGTATCTCATACATTCACTTACTGCATCAACAAGTGTTTGGCTTCCAGTATAAACAGGAACTATTTCTGCTCCATTTTTTTTCATCGCATCACAATTGGGTTTTTGTCTTTTGATATCTTTAGCACCCATGAATATTTTACATTTAAGTCCAAATTTTTTTGCAGCCATACTTAACATCTTTCCTGCATAACCTGCGCCTGTATCTCCTATTATAAATTTTTTACCTGCTCTCTTTGCAATAAGACAATGAACTGTAGCATTATATATCTTATGAGCACCACCATTAGCCTCGGATACAACTTTTGCCCAAATTTGCGCCCCACCTAAATGATTTGTTAAATTATCTAATCTGATAAAAGAAGTTGGAGATCCAACCCAATTTTTGAAGTAGTAGTCTCTTTCCCTTATAAATTTTTTATCATGCCTTAATTTTTCAAATAAATTTGTTAAGTCTTCTACTGGTTTTTTTAAAGTTTCAGGGATATAGCTTCCACCAAATTTTCCACCCCAAAGTCCAGTTTTTTTATCATGTTGATCAATTAAAGGTATGTTTCGTTTAATTTTCATTTTTAATTTTATTAATATTTTCTAAAAAAAAATTAATTTTTTTTTTATCTTTTTTACCTAGTGTTTCTAAACTTCCTGAAATATCAATAATATCTGCTATTTTAGAATATTTATCAAGTATATCGTCATACTGGATATTTCCAGCAAGCATTTTAGTTATAGATTTTGGTATACCTTTAAGAAGCTTGTGATCAAAACCTAAAGACTTTTCGTAACCTTTGCTATCAAACAATATAATATCTGAAATAGTCTTAAATTTTTTATATTTTTTGACATCATTTTTATTTTCTATTGTAAGAGCTGTTATAATTTTTTTTTTATATTTTTTTTTAATAGTTTTAGTTAAGGCAGGACTTGTATTGTATAACTGGTAAAAATCAAAATTTATTTTTTTTATTTTTTCTAAAAATTTCTTTTCTGGATTTACAATAACAGCAACAAAAAAAACTTTGTTTTTCTTTATACTGATTAATTTTTTTAATTTTTCTATTTTTACATATCTCTTAGATTTTTTATAATTAATTATAAATCCTATAAACTTAGGGGGGTATTTATGATTAATAATATATTTTAAAGTATTAATGTCTTTTAC
>CEVN01159287.1_pt1 | contig 11533 bp, 14 predicted proteins | sample 427041 | NCBI WGS metagenome assembly CEVN01 (sample SAMEA2623463, study PRJEB7988) | marine metagenome | biome: marine biome (ENVO:00000447); feature: surface water layer (ENVO:00002042); material: "saline water (ENVO:00002010), including plankton (ENVO:xxxxxxxx)" | depth 5 m
AAGATGAGTAAATAATTAAGAGAATTGGAGACTGGTCCGATGCACCCCAAATCTTTTGTGAAGTAAACATAATGGGAGTCCACCATGCACAATTTAGTATCGTTTAACCAACGATGGCAACACAAGATGACGTCTACTGACCACGAGGACAAAATAGACGAATATTACGAATGTTTAATAGAATGTACAGATACACAGTCCTCATGTAAACGTATCTGCAGTAGTATTCTCATGTGAGAATACACTGACACTGTAACGAAACCGCGCTCTAGGGGTGCGGTTTTTTTTATAAGTAGTTAGAATATCTAATTTACATATGGAGCTCAAATACGTGGGTAGAGGACGAGTTACTAAGATAGAGATGAAGGCTCGTCTCATTAAACTAAAGAATGATTTGTATAACGGTAGATATCATGGTGCGTCAGAGGAATGGATAGAAGGGTCTCATTATCAACTAAATAGTATGCTAGCTATAATAGACGAATACAACACATGATGGAAGAAGACGAGTATTTCGATGAAAATTTAGGTCTAGTATACATGGACACAGACTATGACGACTTGGAACAAACAGATAGAGAATAGAAACTTCCTATCTCCTATAGGATTTAAGTTTTTATTGGCAGAGTATCCTAAGATACCTTACTTTGCGCAGTCTGCTAATATTCCTAGCATGAATCTAGGTATACAGCAACAGTCAACACCACTCAGACAGTTACCTTTGGAAGGTTTTATAACCTATGACCCATTGAATCTTACCTTTCTGATTGATGAGGACATGGAAAACTATATGATACTCCATAACTGGATACGTGCACTAGGTACACCAGATACTTATCAGGAGAGAGGAGTATTTACTGAGAGTAAAAAGAAACAAAACAAAGAGTTTAGGACAGATGCTACCCTAGCAATTCTAAACAGTAATTTTAATCTAAATTTAAACTGTGTATTCCAAGATATCATACCACAGTCCTTGTCAGCAATGGAATTTAATGCTACAATAGATGGTACAGAATACGCAACAGCAAGTGTATCTTTTACTTACGCTGCTTACCAAGTAAGACGAGGTGAGTCAACAGCGAGAGATACACGTTTAGAATAATTATGAAACTTACTCAAGACATCATTGACAAAATTCAAGAAGCAATGCTACACAAAAAGAAAGATGGCACTGTTAACTGGAAAGACACTGATGAGATTGAGGTACAATTAGCAGGGACATTCGCTGCTGATAGATTCATAGTAATTAAGAATAAAACTAAAGACCCTGTTGTAAGTGCTGCACCTCATCCTGATTTCGATTACGAAAAGAAGGTCTTTACTAAAGATGGTAGAGAAGAGTATATGAAAGAATATGCAACTAAAAGGTTGCATGATGATATAAAGAAATCAAAATGAATCTTGAAAAAATTCAAGAGATGTGGTCAAAGGATTCAGAAGCATTCTTTGACCATAGAGAATTACCTGAGTTACTAGCGAATGACAGTATGGAGACACCTCGTCTTCATGCTAAGTATGTACAATTCTACAACTCATTCAAACTGATGCTGTCAGAAGCACAAGTTAAGAAGAATGTATTGTATAGAATGAAGTTTGAATACTACTCAGGTAAAGCATCATCAGAGGTATACAGAGAAAATCCCTTTGACCTCAAAGTATTGAAGGGTGACTTAGATGTATACATCAATAGTGACCCAGATATATGTAAGGCAAACCAGAAAATAGACTACCTAGAAACTTGTATAAATTGTATTGATAGGATACTTAAACAGATAGACTCGAGAGGGTTTGCTATTAAGAATACTATGGACATTATCAAGTATTATGGTGTTAGATGATAACCATCTCAAAAAAGAATGAGGTTTATCTACAAGTTGAAGGAGAGCAACACTTACACAAAGAGTTAAGTGAATTCTTTCAGTTTGAGGTCCCAGGTGCCAAGTATATGCCTCAGTATAAGAGGCGATTCTGGGACGGAAAGATTAGATTATATTCACCAGGTACAGGTGAGATATATGTCGGTCTCTATGATTATCTTGCAGACTATCTGGAAGAGAAGGGTTATGAGTTTACCCTTAAAGACTCAAAGTTTTATGGACTACCCAACGAGGAAGAAGATTATGTCACACCTGAGGGGATTGCGACTTTCGTTAAACATCTACGGTTACCTTTCAAGGCAAGAGATTACCAACTCAAAGCAATATTCCAAGCTATTAAACAGCGTCGCAAACTTTTACTATCCCCAACGGGCTCAGGAAAATCCCTCATCATCTACGGATTAGTTAGATGGCATAGAGCAGCGCAGAGAAATATACTTATCATTGTGCCTACCACATCACTGGTATCACAATTAAAACAAGACTTCAAAGATTATGGATGGAATGCTAATGCAAACGTCCATGAGATTATGGCAGGGAGAGAGAAACATACAGACAAACCAGTTGTTATATCTACATGGCAGAGTATATACAAAGAAAAGAAAGGATTCTTTGAGAGATTTGATGTAGTCATAGGTGATGAAGCACACCTATACAAAGCAAAGTCACTGACAGGTATACTTGCTAAGTGTCATGACATTAAATACCGCGTCGGTCTAACAGGGACACTGGATGGTATGGAATGCCATCAATTAATATTAGAAGGTCTCTTTGGTAGGTGTGATAAGGTCACAAGCACAGCAGACCTCATGAAAAAAGGACAACTTACACCACTCAAGGTGAAAATATGTCTGCTCAATCATGGTCATGTGCCCTTTGATTCGTATCATCAAGAGATAGATTACCTGATTACCCACCCTAAACGTAATAATTTTATATGTAATCTAGCAATAGATGTATCAGGCAATACTTTAATCCTGTTTAACTACGTCGAAAAGCATGGAGAACCGCTATGGGATATGCTAAATAGTAAAGTACAGGAAGGCACTAAAGTCTTCTTTATACATGGCGGAGTTGACGCTGTAGCACGTGAAGAAGCAAGAAAGATTTGCGAGAAGGAAACCAACGCTATCATACTTGCATCTTATGGCACGTTTTCTACAGGTATAAATATCCGTAACCTACATAATGTTATTTTCGCATCACCCAGTAAATCTAGAGTAAGAAACTTACAGTCCATAGGACGAGTTTTGAGAAAGGGGGACAACAAAGCACAAGCGATGTTGTATGACATAGCTGATGATTGCTCACAAGGTCAATCTTACAATTACACTTTCCGTCATCTTATTGAAAGAATGAAAATATATGACGAAGAGAAATTTGATTATGAAGTCACTAAGGTATCTTTCAAAAAATGATTAACTACATCCGACACGACCACGAATTTCATGGAGTTGCCAAACTTTCTTCTGGCGAAGAAGTTATGGGTGTGATGATTGCGACTAAGCAAGATGGTCAGACACTAATATTTGTGCAAGACCCTGCTACTCCTAAGGAAGCACCAATGAAGAGGGGTGATGAGGTAGGTCTTGCTATCGGTTTAGTTAAGTGGATGATGTGGAGTGACGAAGAGTTTTTTATTTTGCAAGAAGCAGATATAATTTCAGTCGCGCCCATGAGTTTTCCTGCTCAGTCCATGTATAAACTATGGTTGAGGAAAGAGCAAGGGATTGACGACGATAAAAATTGGCAAGTAGATGTAAATAAAAATATGGGTCTCGTTGGAAAAGTCTCTGAAATGAGAAAGAAACTTGAAGACCAGTGGAAGAATCAAAAAGAGTTATAATATCTGTTTCTGAACCGCTACACGGTTAGTGTACATCATATAACGTAACCTGTCAAGCTTGACACAAATTCAGTCGTCACCTATAATGGGGAAGCGATACAACAATGTATGCGTAAAATGCCCGCAAAAAGAAAACAGCATTATGTAGATAACAAATTATTTCTGGCAAAGATAATTGAATATCGTCAGTCTATAGAGGAAGCTCGTCTACTTGACAAACCTAAACCTCGTATCCCTCACTATCTTGGTGAGTGTTTTTTAAAAATAGCAACACATCTATCTTACCGACCAAACTTTATAAACTATATGTTTAAAGAAGACATGGTATCTGACGGTGTAGAAAACTGTGTGCAGTATATCGACAACTTTGACCCAACAAAATCCAAAAACCCCTTTGCTTATTTTACACAAATAGTTTACTTTGCATTCTTACGCAGAATTGCTAAAGAAAAAAGGCAGATGGATATAAGAGATAAACTTATCGAAAAGAATGGTTACGAGCAAGTTTTCCATTCAGATACAAAAGACGATTCTTCTAATATGAATAGTATTAAGAGTAGAATCGAAACAAACATGCGTAATTAATGAATACAATTTTATCAGGTGACTGCCGAGACCGAATGAAAATTCTCGGTGACGAGAGTGTGCAACTAACATGCACCTCTCCTCCATATTATAATGCAAAATCGTATTCTACATGGCCAACCTATGAGGAATACCTTTCTTTCTTATACGTTACATTCAAAGAAGTGTATCGTGTTACTGAGAATGGAAGAATGTGTTGTGTAAATCTATCTCCTGTGATACAACCTAGAGAATCTAGGAAACATGAAAGTAGAAGACTACCAATTACATTTGATTTCTTTACTATAATGAAAGGATTAGGTTGGAAATATATTGATGACATTGTATGGGAGAAACAAGAAGGTGCATCTATTAATAGAAATGGTAACTTCTTTCAAATGCGGAAACCTGTAGCATATAAACCTAACATTGTTACTGAAACTATATTCATATTCCAAAAACCTATCGATGGTTTAATAGACAAAGTTATAAAACAATATTCTGATGATATAGTAAAGCAATCATTAGTAGAAGATGGATATGAAAGGACAAACGTATGGAAGTTTCCACCTGATACAAAGTCAAAGCATCCTGCACCGTATCCTACTGCCCTAAGTGATAGAATTATCAAATACTATTCTTATAAACATGATTTAGTCCTTGACCCATTTATGGGTAGTGGCACTACTGCTGTGTCTGCTAAAAGTTTAGACCGTAAATTTGTCGGTTGCGAAATACATGAAGAGTATGTTAGTATGGCAGAAGAAAGACTAGCAAAAGTAAATCCTCTCGCAAGTTTATATGAGTAAGGTATTATTAATCACAGACCAACACTTTGGTGTCAGGAATGACAACCAATATTATCTGGAAAGATATAGATTATTCTATGAAAATATAGTTTTACCTTATATTGATAAGCATGGTATCACTGAGATAATAAATCTTGGTGACACATTTGACAGACGTAAATATGTAAACTTCAACTCTCTTGATTATACTCATGATATGTGGTTTAAACCTGTAGCAGACAGGGGTATTCGTATGACATGTCTAGTTGGTAATCACGACATATATTATAAGAATACATTAAAGGTATCATCACCAGAGTTGTTACTTACACAGTATCAAAACATCAACGTAGTCAGCACCCCTACAGAAATGACTATCGGTGGTAAGAAAATGATGCTAGTGCCATGGATATGTGATGAGAATAGAGATGAAACTCTAGACATGATTAATAAATCCAAAGCAACATACTGTATGGGTCATCTAGAGTTGAATGGTTTCTCTCCTGTACCTGGATATACTATGACACATGGCGATAATCCAGACATCTTTAAGAAATTTAAACTAACTTGCAGTGGTCACTACCATATGCGTAGTAGAAGAGACCGAATTGTATACTTGGGTAACCCCTACCAATTATACTGGAATGATTACGGTCATGAAAGAGGGTTTCACATTCTAAATACTACTGATGCTACATTAGAATTCGTTAAAAATCCATATAATACTTTTAGTAAGTTGTTTTATAAGGATGGAGTAGGTATTACTGACGAGGAAATAGAAAGTGTCAAAGGCACATATGTAAAACTTGTCGTTGAAGATAAGTCAGACCAACTTGCATTTGACCAAACTGTTAGACGTTTACATAAAGCAGACCTCGCAGACCTCAAGATTATTGAGGACATGAGTTATGACCTAGATGAAGATATTGATGTAGAAGTGGAGGATACACTTACCATATTAGAGAGTTGTGTATCTGAATTTGATAATGGACATGAAATATTTGGTATTTTAAAATCTTTATACTTGGAGGCACAAGAAGTATAATGTTTGTATTAACAGATTGCAAAACTGGTGGAGTGTACGCTGTGCGTGACGATAAAACCATCGAAAGAGTTGTCCAGATTTTCGTTGACAAAGACGATGCAGTACGTTATTATGAGATGTTGAAGGACAGTGATTATCCACGCAAACTAGACGTTAGATTTATGGAAGAAGACGACGTCAAAATGAGTTGTAAAAATTATGGATATAAATTTTCCGTCATCACACCTGATGACATAGTCATCCCACCCCCACCTAAATGATTGCACTTATAGTAATTGTTGTGTTAGTTGCAGCAACCGCATTTTTAATTCGTTATTACGACCCACATAATTAATGATTGTTTTTGAAGAGATTAAGTGGAAGAATTTCCTGTCAACAGGTAACTCTTTTACTGAAGTCAAGATTGATGATGCACCCTCACATTTAATTCTAGGGTCTAATGGTGCAGGCAAGTCCACTTTGCTTGATGCATTGTGTTTCGTCCTGTTTAATAAACCATTTAGAAAAATTATTAGAAGACAACTTATCAATAGCATTAACGAAAGAGAATGTTTAGTTGAGATAAAGTTTTATATTGGTAGTGTCAAGTATAAAATTATACGAGGTATCAAACCAAATGTCTTTGAGATATATCGTAACGGTCAGCTGCTTGACCAAGATGCAGCAAACAAAGATTACCAAGCATATCTTGAGAAAAGCATCCTCAAGTTTAACTTCAAGTCTTTTACTCAGGTTGTTATTCTGGGCAGTAGCACTTTCGTGCCATTTATGCAACTCACTGCTCCTAATAGAAGAGAAGTTATCGAAGACCTCCTTGACATACAAATCTTCTCACGCATGAATCTATTACTCAAGGACAGAGTAAAAGATATTAAGGACAATCAAAAGGAATGTGAGCATCTAATGCAGATAGCAGAGCAACAAGTTGCTATGCAGAAGAATACTATTGATAATATGGAGAAAATGAATGATGATTATATGAAGAGATTGCATGACCAGTTTGATGAGAATGAAAAGAGGATAGAAGAGTTAGCACGAGAGGTAGATTCTAAGAAATTATTGATAGAAGAGTATGGTTTGAAGGTAAATTCTATGCCTGAGAATCAAAAGATGCATGAAGAGTTGAGAGATATGCGTGCAAAGATTAAAAGTAATCTAAAACGTGCACAGAAAGAGGTAGCATTCTATCAAAATAACGATGAATGTCCTACTTGCACACAAAAATTGCCTGCAAAACTTAAAAAAAGGAATGTAGAAACTGCAGAAGGTAAAGTAGAGAAGATGACAAGTGGTTTAGATGATATTACTGTCAAAATTAACGATTGTTTTCAGACAATTAAGCAACAGAAAGAGACTTGTGACAAAATTACCACAGTACAGACAGAAATTCTTGGTCATCAGAGAGAAACCGAGAGTCTTCTTATAAAATCAAAGAAAATATTGACAGATACTGAGGCAGAAGCACCTGATGTGAAGAAAGAAAAGACAAAACTATCAGATTTTGTCAAAAATCATAAGAAAACTGCTAAAGATTGTGCAAAAGTTAACCATGAAGCAGACAATTTAAAAACTGTCTCTTCTTTGTTGCGAGACGGTGGTATTAAGAGTAGAATAATAGCAAAGTTTATCCCAATAATCAATCAAAGAATAAATAAATACCTACAAAGCATGGATTTCTTTGTCAATTTCACACTTGACGAAGAGTTTAATGAGATTATCAAGTCTCGTTTCCGTGATGAGTTTTCTTATGCATCATTCTCTGAAGGTGAGAAGCAGAAAATAGATTTGTCCCTCCTATTTACATGGAGAGACATAGCAAAGATGAAAAACTCTGCTGCTACCAACTTGTTGATACTAGATGAGGTATTTGACTCATCATTAGACAGCGCATCAACAGAAGAATTATTTAAAATTCTTAGAGGATTAGATTCAAAGACAAACTTCTTTGTAATTTCACATAAAGGTGACATATTATTAGATAAATTTGACACCACCTTACGTTTTGAGAAGGTAAATGATTTTTCAAAGGTAGTGACCGATGACGACTCCTAACTGGCAACACCATTCTAAGAAAGAAAAGAAACGACACCTAAAACCACAGGCATTGCGTCAAGCAAGGAAACGTCGTGGACAGTTATTAAAGTGTCTACTTAACCCTCCCAAGCGGAGGGTTTCCTATTATAATATGTGTATACAACGGAGCACAGATGTCAACACAAGAAGTCAAAGGTAACCTCGCTAGACTACTAGCAACAGAAAACCTCACAGTAGAGCACAAAGTTTGTCAGACAGCATCATTCGACACAGACAAGAGAATCTTAACTCTTCCTATCTGGAATGTATCTGACCATGTATATGACATGCTTGTTGAGCATGAGGTAGGACACGCATTGTTTACTCCTAATGATGACTGGACAGAAGTTTTGAAAGATGTCCCCAAGTCATTCCTTAATGTGACAGAAGATGCTCGTATTGAGAAGTTGATGAAGCGTAAATTCCCAGGTGTTAACAAAGATTTCTTCAAAGGTTACAAAGAATTACATGAGGAAGACTTCTTCTCTGTAAAACATGAAGATGTAACTCAACTACACCTTATCGATAGAATCAATCTACACTACAAGATTGGCACTCACTTCATGCTACCATTTTCTGATGCAGAGATACCTCTCAGAGACGCTGTAGGAGTTGCAGAAACATTTGCCGAAGCAATACAGTGTGCAATAGACATATACAACTATGAAAAGAGAGAGCAAGAGAAAGAAGAAATGCAATCACCAGAAGAAGGTAATTCAAACGTAGGTATGACTCCTGATTCTCCTGAGTCTGCTCAAGGTGACGGTGAAGAAGTAGAAGTAGAAGGAAAACCAAAGTCTCAAGGTGACGCTGACCAGACAGAAGGTGACGAAAACAAAGAGTCTGAGGAAGATGAAGCACCAACTCCTATGGGTGGTTATGAAGGTGGCAACTTATATGCTAAAACTGATGTATCTCTAGAAGAAAATCTAATTGATACAACACTAAACAGTGACTATCAAGCACCAAAATACATTGAGATGCCTGAGTTAGATTCAAAATCTCACATGACATCACCTGAGTGGGTTGCAGATAAATGTGAAGAGTGGTGGAATGCAGAAAGATTCACTGACAAAAACTATGAATACTACACTCCAATCGATTGGACTTGGGTTGACGCAGATTACAATGCATTCAAGAAACAAATTGGTCGTGAAGTATCATATCTAAACAAAGAGTTTGAAATGAAGAAAGCAGCAACATCATATGCACGTGCTTCAGTTTCAAGGACAGGAGTATTGGATACTAAGAAACTATTTTCTTACAAATACAATGATGATATCTTCAGAAAAGTTACTCGCACAAAAGATGGTAAGAGTCATGGTTTGATTTTCATTCTTGATTGGTCTGGGTCAATGCATGAGTGTATCCTTGACACATACAAGCAACTATTATCTCTAGCATTCTTTTGCAGAAAAGCAAAGATTTCTTTTGAAGCATTCCTTTTTGCAAGCGATACTGGTGAGCATCTAGATGAGGATTATGATGACAAAGATTATGCAGCAAAGCAAAAAGACAATACAATCTATGTGCCTGCTCATCAATGTCTTCAAGGTATATTCAATAGCACACTAAACAACAAAGAGTTTGATAGATGTGCTAGAAATATTTTCAGAATTGCATCCGTCTACGTGCACAACAGATACTACGGTTGGAATTCAGAGAGACCTAACGTCCCAGAGACAAGTACTGTCCCAAGTATATTGCAAATGGGTGGCACACCTCTAAACGAATCACTATGTATTCTTAATGATTTCATTCCTAAATTCAGAAAGCAACATGGTGTTGAGAAAGTAAACGTTGCTCTCCTAACTGATGGCGAAGCACAGTGGTCACGTAGATGGTCGACTATAGATTACAGAGACGGTAAGCATAGGACTATCACTTGCATTGAGCAAAACACACAACTACGTCATCGTAAGAGTGCACAAACATTCAAGACAGAAGGTGCATACAGATTGACAGAAGCAGTATTACGTTACTGTAAAGCATGTCATCCTTATGTAAACTTCTTAGGTTTCCGTCTAGGTAACACAAGAGATATTTTCTATACTCTTGACAGATACGTAGACAGTGATAAGATAGAGAAGATGAGAAAAGTATGGAAGAAAAACAGAGCAGTGTCTTGCAAGGTAGCAGGATACGATGAGCACTACTTCTTATGCACTAAGTCTATGAATGCTGATTCATCCTTTGAGGTTGACGAGGAAGCAACAAATGCAGAAATCAAAAAAGCATTCCAGAAATCACTCAAAGTCAAAGCAAACAACAAAACAATCTTATCCTCATTCATTAAACAGATAGCATGAATATATTTGCAGTTGACGATGACCCTGCCAAAGCAGCATTCCAACTGCCTGACAAACATATCGTCAAGATGCCACTAGAGTGTTGTCAAATGCTCAGTATTGTATACAGTAGGTGGTATCACAACATAGGTAAAGTATTCAAAGCGGATGGCACTCCTTACAAAACAGATAAGGGTGCTTTTCGCAATCATCCATGTACAAAATGGGTTGCAGAATCTGACCACAATATCCAGTGGTTGCTACAGCATGGTATTTCTTTGTGCGAAGAGTATACATATAGATACGGTAAGACACACGCATGTCAGAAAAGTATAACTTTAGCAGCATTACTATATCAATACGGTTGCCCTGAGAAACATACTCCATTCGCTCGTGCGATGCCTGATGAATTCAAATATGATGATACCATAGACACCATCACTGCATATCGTAGGTATGTTTCTAGTAAACCTTGGGTAAAGGACAACTACTTGCGTGTGCCAGTTAGAAAACCGTCATGGTTGGACTACACAAATTCTCTAGAAGCTGTATAATAATAGTATAGACAACAGAGAAACATTATGCCTTTCGAACCAATCGCAATGACAACAGACGACGCAAGAGACTATCTTGCTAAAAAATTTGGAGACGATGTAAATACTCAGCACCTACTAGATGCTGCTGACCATTTCAAGTGCTCCTACGCTACAATGAAGAAGCGTTTGAAAGCATACAAAACTGGCATAGGTAAGTGGAATCTTACTGTGCAAGAAGTGCGTGAGCAACTTGAGAAAACAGCAACTCCTGTAACAAAAGAATCTCTAGTGCCATCTAAGGATGCAAACTATGTGCCCTTCGGTAACTACGCAGACGTCAAAAAGATTATTCAATCTAAAATATTTTACCCTGCATTCATCACTGGTATGAGTGGTAATGGTAAAACTTTCGGTGTGGAGCAAGCATGTGCTGCTCTAGGTCGTGAGTTAATTCGTGTAAACATTACAGTTGAAACTGATGAAGATGACCTTATTGGTGGTTTCCGCCTTGTTAAT
>CEVN01042948.1_pt1 | contig 11489 bp, 10 predicted proteins | sample 427041 | NCBI WGS metagenome assembly CEVN01 (sample SAMEA2623463, study PRJEB7988) | marine metagenome | biome: marine biome (ENVO:00000447); feature: surface water layer (ENVO:00002042); material: "saline water (ENVO:00002010), including plankton (ENVO:xxxxxxxx)" | depth 5 m
TTTTTAATACTTGTCATAGCAGCAAGACCTGTAACAAAGTCAACGCCCACCGTCATAGATCCAATATACATTGAACCAACATGATTTCGAGTTCTTTGGTTTAATGGAATAGACAAAACAACCTCATTGTCACTTACGTTGATTACTTTAGGTCTGCAATATCCAATCATTCGGACCTTTGTTAAACCAAATATCCACAGTGAAAAATTATATTTAAAACGATCTAGAATTGATAAAGACATATTACTTTTCAAAATATTTATCGAACACCCATTTTAATGACCAATTGTGGCCTAGTCTTTGTCCATTTTCAAAAACAGGAGGGAGATTAACTACAGTGGATCCATCGATATTTACTATTTGAGGGTCAAAAGGCATATTTCGAAACGCACCATCTTGATCTTTAACGGTCCTCCATTGAAAATGCGGATACAACAATTCATAATTTTCAAATCCATTAAAATTAGGGCATTGTTTTCTGTGCCTATCAATTGGCATGAGCGCTCCAGCAATAGAATGTATTTCAATCGAACCCAAATTTGGTTTATTGCTAATTCCAGTAACAACGTTTCCTCCATAACTATGCCCAAAAAGTTTGATATGCTTAATCTGAGGATTTGAGATTATCAACTCCCTTAGCTGTTTGTAGAGAGTGGAACTTGCTTGGTTTGGGCACTGACTCCAATCCCAACGATAAAAATATGTTTTGTTGTTTGAAGCAGTCATTTTTCTTAAGGCATACACCCACTCAAAACCCCTAGATCCAAACCCATGCACAGCAACAAAAACTGTGTCAATTTGCTCTGAGCTGCTATCTAAAGAGTGTAATCCATACTGACGATTGATTAAATATTTTCCAGAAGAAAAGATTTCATCATCGAGCTGGAGAGAATCAATATTAATTGTTTGAGACGATAGTTTTTCAGACTGAAAAACAATAGCGATGATAAAGAAAAATAAAGAGATTCTCAAGTGAGATATCAAAACTTGAGAAAATTGAAATAATCTACTTTTTGTCGATGTAAAGCGAAAGATCATCAGCTGTTTTAATTTGATTAACTTTATCGATATGTACCAATAGTTCAAATTTTCCAGTATCAATTAAGATCTCATAAAAAGCACCAATCGCATTAATTGATAAGACCTTTCCCTTAATTTCTGGATTTTTACTGCTGGGGTTACTATCATTTAGTTTGAATTCATGCGGTCGAACAGATACGACTTCTTCATTGCGATCTTTGTCAAAAAAGTGGTGTTTGATATATGAAAAATCATCGAATGGCAGAATGTTAGTTTTGCCAAATAATCGAGCCACGTAACTGCTTGATGGAAGGTTGAATATTTTTGATGGTAAATCAATTTGTTCTACAACCCCGTCGTTTAAAATTAAGACTTTATTTGCCATGTACATCGCATCCTCAATGTCATGAGAAACCATTAGAACGGTTGCGCCAACTTTTTTTATCAAATGAATTAATTCGTTTCTGACCTGGTGCTTTAATTCGTTATCCAGCTGGCTTAGAGGTTCGTCAAGTAACAATAATGATGGATTTATTGAAAGAGCTCTAACTAAGGCAACTCTCTGTTGTTGACCCCCAGAAATTTCATGAGGATAACGATTTAGAAGATTCTTTATCCTTGTAAATTCAATGAGCTCTTCAATCATTGGCTTATTTTTTGATGCATTTTTTCCAAAGAAAATATTTTCTCTAACGGACATATTTGGAAAAAGTGCAAAGTCTTGAAAAACAAGCGAACAATTGCGTTTCTCTGGTGAAAGGAAAACTTCGCTACTATTTATTTTGTTGTCCTCAAGGATTATTTCACCTTCATTTGGAATTTCAAGACCCGCAATTATTCTAAGCAATGTAGATTTTCCACTTCCACTAGCACCTACAACTGAAATTACGTCTTGTTTATCACACTCAAAGCTAACATTTTTAAGCGCATGAACTTGATTACGACGAAACGTCTTAGAAATATTGTGAACTTTCAGCAACTCACTCATTTGATATTCTCTAAACGGTAATTTAAATAACCCAACGGAATCAGGACTATACCAATCATGCATAAAGCTGGAAGCGATGATTCAATTATTTGAGCTTGACTTGATAGATCAAATGTTGCGGTTGAAAGTGTCTCAAAGTTAAAAGGTCGTAAAATCAAAGTAAGTGGAAGCTCCTTTACTACATCTATAAATACAAGCAAGCCAGCACTTATCAATGTAGATTTGATTAATGGAAGATTTACAGAAGTTAATGAGGTATATGCTGATGACCCCAATGTCTTTGATGCATGATTTAATGAGTCGCAATTTGTTTCAATGGCTGCATTAATTGGCTGCCATGCGACAGTCAAATAGCGAACAATAAAAGCGAATATTAGTAGAAACAAACTCCCTGTTAAAGCGATGTTTAACCAAGCATTTATTTGAGCAACTATCAGGAGGATCCCAATAGCAATTACTGCTCCAGGAATTGAATAACCTAGGGTAGCCAGACGATTGGACAGATTAATTATCGAACTTTTAAAGTATCGAGCAGTAAATGCTAACAATACAGCTATCGAAACAATTGAGACACTAGAAATTAATGATAGCAATAACGAATTTGATACCATCTCCATGCTAATAATCGTGCCTGCTTTATTTCTACTAATCCAAGCCCATGATATCAAACGAATTACAGGAACAACAAAGCCAAGTATCAATGGGATCAAACAGCAAATTATCGCAGCCAAAGATCTTTTCTTGCCAAACACCATTTTTTTTGAATTGGGTTTTGAGTGCAAGGTATCGTGGTATTTTGATCTTGATCGTATTTGTTTTTCAATCAATAAAAGAGCAAAAATGAAAATTATTAATACCGCTGATAATTGAAGCGCTCCAACCAAATCACCCATTCCAAGCCATGTTCGAAAAATTCCTGAAGTAAAAGTCGGTACACCAAAGTGCTTAACCGCACCATAGTCGTTCAGTGTTTCCATTACCACCAAACTAACACCAGCAATTAATGCAGGGCGAGCCATTGGGAGCGCAATTTTCCAAAATATTGATTTTTCGCCGTAACCCAAAGTGCTTGCTGCATCACGTAATTTCGCTCCCTGGTTTACAAAAGCCGATCTTGCCAACAAATATATATAGGGATATAAAACTGAAGACATAACCAAGATTGTTACCATGTAGACAAGTACGTTATTTATAATCTGCATTGCATCGTTACTTATGTTATTTCGAACCCAAATTAAAAGCGGATTAAAAAGCTCTAATACATCAAAATAAGCGTAGGCTGATATGTAAGTCGGAATGGCTAAAGGCAAAACTAAAATCCATTCTAAAATTTTTCTAAACTTAAATTGGTAATTTGAAATAATCCAGGCAGGTAAAACACCAAAGATCAGTGAAAAAAATGCGGTACCAACAACAAGTATAATTGTATTTAAAAGATATGATAACAGTACTGTCTCTTTAAGATGAGACCAATTTTCTGATTGAGAGTTTATAGAGAGCAAAACCTCTCCTATAGGGAAAAAAATAATTAAGCCGACTATTAACGATAATATAGTCCAACCGTTAAGCTTAAATAATAATTCTTGCCTTAATATTTGTAGAGGTTTTTGTGATTTTAATGCTGAAATATCCAATGCAAAACTTATCTATTCCCAGCCTGCCTTATCAAATAATTTTACCGCTTCTGCATTGTTGGCTCCCAAAGCAGAGAGATTAAGCTTATCGTACTTGAACGGACCCCAGCTATTCAATAATTCAGATTGATTTGCTTCAATTTTAATTGGGTATTCATAATTTACACTACCAAAGGTTTTTTGTGAATCGGAACCTGATAAAAACTCTAAAAATTTTATTGCATCTTTTTTGTTTTTTGAGCTCTTAGTTATTCCCGCACCACTAATATTTATATGGGTGCCTCTATCATTTTGATTTGGAAAAAAAACTGATACTTTATTAAATACTTCGCGATCTTTTGCATCAGGTGAATTTGCTAAAATTCCTAAATAATAGGTATTCATTATGGCAACGTCTGCTAGCCCAGCAGCTACTGCTCTCGCTTGATCTCGATCGCTACCTCTTGGAGCACGAGCCATATTTTTTCTGATTGATTTTGCCCATGAGAGCGCTTTTCTGCTACCATTGGATGCAATTATCGATGCCATTAAAGATTGGTTGTAAATATTACTTGATGAACGGACAGCAATTTTACCTCTCCACTTTCTGTTTGCTAAATCCTCATACGTTGATAATTGATCCGGGGTGACTCTTTCTTTTGAATAAACTAATACTCTCGCCCTTACTGTTAATCCAAACCAATAATCATCCTCATCCCTCATTGAAGGCGGTATATTTTCGCTTAATATTTTTGATTCAATGGGCTGAAGTATTCCAGCAACCTTTGCCCTGTGCAATCTACCAGCGTCAACTGTGAATAATATATCTGCTGGCGAATTACCACCTTCACTTATTAGGCGCTCAATTAATTGATCTGCGCTACCCTTTATAACATTAATTTTAATTCCTGTTTGATCTGTAAACTTTTTAAACAGTATTTTATCTGAATCATAATGACGATGGGAATAAATATTTATTTGGGCCTGCAAATTTGTACAAACTAAAATTAACGTTAGATATATTTTTTTCATTGTTTCCTTTTTGTTAAATACATTAAGAATATTCCATAAATGCAATCTGCAAAGAGAAAAATTATAACTTAATTAGAAATAATATTATTGAGAATAATTCTCATTAACAAATCATAATTCTCAATATATAAAGGCTAAAAAATTTAGTCTGCTAAATTTCTGTAGATCGGCGATACAACCAAGAATATTAAAACCTTTTACGAAAACATTAACGGAAAGTTTTTAAGCTAGTCCTTTTTAACATTTTGAACATCTACACGTCTCATTTTTTGAACCGGCTGGTCTTTTAGGCGCTTTCCATTCTGATTAAAGTTTGTATATTGATTGCTAAACTCTAAACTGCTTATGATTTTCTTCACATTGGTGTAATTTGTTTTGGTTCCATTGACGGTCAACTCTTCAACATAGGTATACATAGTACTATCGCTAAATTCGACCCAGCCTTTTCCTGTCCAGTAAACCTTACCATCGTATCCAAAATGTTTTGTCTTTATGGAGTTTGTAGCAGGATCAAGTGTGTATACGATGCTTCCTACATGGACCCTTTTATCTGTTTTTTCTGTTGATGACCTCCATGTTTCAACAATAGCAGTTTTTTCCGCAATCCATTCATATTTATAATTGGATATTAACTGGGTATTTTTGGGCTCGCCTTCAAAATTACCTTGGCTTTTGTGCTTAGAAAACCACTCCCCAATCAAAGGCTCCATCACTTTCAGTGCATCGTAAGCCTCAGTTTGGGAAAAAAGGGTTCCGGAAAAAAGAAGTAATGATAAAAATTTTCGCAACATAATAATCAAAGTATCCTATTTATTGTAAAATTTAAGAAAATACAAAGGCTGTGAAAAGTTATAATTATTATTCGTCGTCAACATCTTCTATTTTTATAAAATTACTAAAAGACCATCCCTTTTCTTTAAAAATCTTAATAATACTCATGAATGATATGACAAATAGTATGATCCAAAATATCTGAACGAATGATATTTGCATTTATCTCTTCTTTCTTGGCAAACGCTCGTCAAGCATTGCTGTATGATAAACAAACGATGCGATAATAACCGCATTTTTTTTGACATCTTCAATTGGGATGGTATCATAAAAATCTAGATTTGTATGCCCCCCAGTTCCCCCAACTCTATCTTGTAGAAATTGGAACGCGGGAAGACCCACCCGATCAAAAGGAACATGATCAGTGCAGCATTTTTTCTGGAAACCAATAGTGGTCATCCCAAGGTCCTCAAAAGGCTTCATCCATGACTTAAATATCTCACGAACGTGTTCGTTTTCCTGCAAAAAGATACCCTTAAATTGCCCCGGACCATAATCCTGATTAAAATAAGCTGAAAGCTTATCATAATCCTTCTTTTTTCCTATCTTAGGATCATTGGGATCACCAAAATGTTTATAAACGTACTCTCTAGATCCATGTAGTCCCTGCTCTTCTCCAGACCATAGAGCCACGCGGATCGTGCGACGTGGTTTTACATTGATTGTTTTTAATATTCTCATAGCCTCGAGCATAACGGCCACTCCAGAACTATTGTCGCTAGCGTTTGGACTTGCATGCCAGGTATCAAAATGAGCACCAAGCATCACAATTTCATCTTTAAGATCGGTTCCTGGAATTTCTCCAACAACGTTTTTTGCTTGCCTTCTTCTAGTACCAACTTTTGTTTTAATCTCAACGTCAATTTGAACGGGAATGTTTCGCTCAAGAATGCGATACATTCTATTGTAGTGCTCCGGGGTAACAGCTACAACTGGTAAATGATTTAGAGTGGCATTCCGATCGTAAACGTCAATCTTTGCACCTGGACGCGCAAATCCACGTACAGCTGCTATCCACCCGCTTCTAGACTCTAGAACTACAGCTACCCCCTCTTCTTTGTAAAAGATATTTTTGTCAACTGCAGAAACAATTTCGGGATTTGCTGGTGGACGTGGAGGGCGTGGAGGATCAGGAAAAGGATTTGAGGCTATAGCACTTAACTCATCATCAGTATAACGAGGGCGTCCATTTTGATAACGATCCAGATCTACCTTTGGCATTGGGGATGACAGAACCGCTTTTCCTTGAAGCTTGCCTTTATATTTTTTGAAATCGTCTGTGGTTTTAATCGGTGCTAAAACCACAGAAAGAGACTGTTTTCCATCAATTCCGGGAGTATGAGCAATTGGATAGCCCAGCATGGGCTGGTAATCAGGCTTTGTTAGATGCAGCGAAAAATACTCATTATCCCAACTCACTCCATAATCCATAAATGATTCTCGAGCAGTATTTTTTAAGCCCATCTTTTTCATTTCACTTATGACCCAATTTTGAGCCTCAACCATGGCATCTGAATTTGTGAGTCTGGCACCAATAACATCAGTCATATACGAGAGCGTATTTTCAATTTCAGACCTCTGAAAACCCTCCTCTCTTATCATAGCAATGACTTTTGAATCAACGGGATAATTATCTTGAGCATCAAGAATGCAGATAGTGCATAGATAAATGAATCCCGAAAACATAAATTTATTTTTCATATTAATTACCCACCATTTCATATCGAATGAGTTCAACTGGAATGCTTCCAGCGTTGTTATAAATATTTAAAAAATCCTTCAAGACAAATTCACTACCTTCGGTTTCAAGTTTCTCACCATATTCTGTCATAAGTTTTTCTATAAGGTACTTGCCTGTTATGTAGCACGTACCATAACCTGGCTGCCTAAGATAAAGGTGCTGTTCAAATCGAAGGAGCTCTGGTTCGCGCTCCATCCAATTTCGAGGTGTCCATTTCACATGCACCTGACTAGCCTCTTCCATAGTCATCATATTCGCGTGCGCATAAAGAGACCCCAAGCCACGCGCAGCTCGCTGGGCAAGCATTATCCATACAATTTCTCGCGACCTTGGGTTGTCATCATAAAGGCCTGCGTGAAGAAACATCTCTTCAACGGCAGTTGCTATTCCCTCACTCTTAGAGTCATAAATATTATAAAGAGGCGCCAATCTACGAATGGGATTTGTATGGGGATTATCACGAATCTCTGCAAGATCGAACCAATGATAAAAATGAGAATACAAAGGCAAAGGATCGTAGTGAAGTCCTATAGAAAAGAAATTGCGATTTTCACTGGGAACGTACTTGCCCATATGCTCTCGCAATGCTTGCTCCATGTTAGGCTTGATATACATGATGTCTTCTTCTTCTAAAAATTTCATCATCTTTTTTACGGCCTTATCTGTTAGCTCAGCAAATTCCTCAGGAGAATTTGCCGCTTGAAGTTGGGGTAGGTTTCTATTACGATGCTCTTCAAGCTTGAGGAATGACCAGGCGCGGTAAAGTTCACGTTCAAGTAGTTGAACTTCCTCTTCCCAAGTTAAAGGAACCAGATGAACGTTTTTCTGATACCAGCTATAGTTTTCCTTACCTATACCCGAAGGTCCAGTTTTTGAAGGTGCCTCATCTTTCAGCCAAGCAACAAAGTCCGCTGTTGCCACTCGCGCTTTTGTCATAGCATCAAAAAGAGGTATATCGCTTTGTTGATTATGATGCTTCAGAAGAGTTTTCTCAATGGATTTTAAATTCTTTCCTTGATCCTCAATATCACGAATACCGGCAACCCAAAGATCTCTCGCGTTACCAGTTAGATTGATACGCGCTTGCTCTAGCAAAGAAGGTATAACTCTAAGATCTCGAATGAAATCGTCTTTTTCTCTTCCTTTTAAAGGTACGGAATATTGCCAATATTCAAGAAGCGCGTGATTGGTTGGTCCTTCGTGGGCGGGAACATCGCTTTGATAGGTCCAGACCGTTTGGTAAAAGGCTGGATCACGCTCCCAAGATTTTAATACTCTTTCATTAAACTCGTATCCATTCATCTCCGCGCGAATGAAACGATAATCCGCTTGGGCAGATCGCGACCATCCAGACGTATCAATATTTGCAAGCTTTCTCTCAAGTGATTTAAAAACTCGTCGACGCTTATTAAACTGACCTTTAGTATAATCTGGGGCTCCATCCCTTAAGGGTGGGCTTTCAAAATTTCGCCATTGAAAAAAGAATTCATGTAACTTTTCATAATTTACATCTTGCTGTGAAAACAAAGGGCAGACAAGACCTAGTATCAAAAAATACGCAATAATTTTCATAGATTTAATACCTTATCAATACCCTTATTAAAATATTTCATTTCTTCAGGCTTGGCCATGCTTAACCTGCACCAATTGATGTAAGGTGGAAACGGTCTACCGACTTTAACGCCATGCTTTTCCATCTTCTTTTGAAACTCTTTGATATTCATTCCTGTCTTTAGAAAAATAAAGTTCGTGTGAGAAGGAAGGTATTGAACTCCTTTGCTGTCTAAATGATTGGTGACGATCTGAAGCGCTTCGTTATTTTTTTGGATACTGAACGACTGGAAACTCTTATCGCTGTAGGAGGCAATTGCACCTCGAACTCCAACCACATTCAATGAACCGTTCATGTAAGAGTTTAGGCGCTTAACGATTGCTTTGTTCGCAATTGCATACCCTACTCGTAGACCTGCAAGGCCATGAACTTTTGAGGCTGTTCTTGATATGATGATCTTGTTCTCAGGGCTCACTAGGTGCGCCATTGTTTTATAGTCTTTTCCGACAGCGTATTCATGATACGCCTCATCAACAAAGACCAAAACTTTCTTTGAGACCTCCTTGCAAAACGCTTCCAACTGATTACTGTTGAGAGCAAGTCCTGTTGGGTTGTTTGGGTTGCATACATAGATCATATTAGTTTTGGATGTGATAGCGCTAGCCAATGCATCCAAATCGATACCTATATTATCATCCATTGGAACTCGGACCACCTTTGATTTCATCGTGTTTTGAGCATATCTATTTATGGCTTCAAATGTTAGTTGGGGTGAAATAAGCTCGCCGTTATCAATTCCATTCATCAGAGCAGCTTTGTTTAAAATTTCTCTTGAACCAAAACCAATAGAAACGTGATCAGGAGTCGTAGCATTCAGCGCTGCAATCAATTCTGCGAACTCAATTTGAGCAAGGCGCATGGTATACAGATTAGATTCTTTAAACGCTTTTTGCATTGCCCGTTGCGCAATTCGCGAGGGCCCGTAGGGATTTTCATTATACATCATGCGAATCAGTGGTTTTGGGAATGCGTTCGCAATACCCTCAAGGCCTACAAACGAGCCGAGCATGGCGCCACCAAACAACGTTGAGCTTTGCCTTAAAAATTGCTGTCTTGATATGGATTTCTTCACGATTTCTCCTAAAATTTAATCTATTTTTGCCATGCACTCTATTTCAATCTTAGCGTTTAGCGGCAGAGCTACACCAAAGGTTGAGCGCGCAGGTCTATTGTTTGGAAAAAACTTTTTGTATTCGGCGTTCATATCATCGTAGTCACCAATATCTCCTAACATACACATACATTTTACAACTTTGTCCATAGAAGACCCATAGGTTTCAAGTAGAGTTTTAACGTTTGTCAAAGCTTGCCGCGTCTCTACTGTAATGCCCCCAGGTGGCAAGTCTGGCTCTCCAGGTTTGCGACCGATAACTCCTGATAGATAGATCATATCTCCTACTTGAACGGCTTGTGAATAAGGCGCATCACTTTGAGCATGAGCCTCAGATTGTAAATATTTAACGTGACTAGATTTGCCGTTGGAGTTTTGGTTGCATCCAAAAAACATCAATAAACCTAGTCCTAAAGTTGACAAATAGATTCTATTTCTTGTTTTCATTTTTTCTCCCTTTTTACAATTTACAACCGAAATCCCTCAAATGTAAAAGGCCTGTGAAAATAGACCAAAAGCTCTATGTTAAAGTCTTTGACAATATGGACAAATATGAGTACCGCGCTGAGCAACATACATTTTTTTTATAGGTCGATTACACCTGGGACATGAGCTTCCTTCTTTTCCAAACACATTTAAAAATTGTTTAAAGTCACCTGGAACTTCATTGCCGTATGAAAAATTGATAATCGTCGTGCCGTTAAAATCAATCGCTTTTTTTAAAATATCTGGAATTGACCTTGTTAAAACTTTGACCTTGGTTTTAGATATGGAGTTTGATTTTTTCTTTGGATGTATCTTTGCAAGCCAAAGTGCTTCGTCAACATAAATATTTCCAAGTCCAGCTATGTACTTTTGATTCAGAAGTAGAGGCTTAATCATCCCAGTTGATTTTTTGAGAATGCCTGCGACATACACAAACGAAAACTCAGTTGAAAAAGGTTCAACACCAAGCTTTGCATTTAGAGTATCAAGCGTTGAGTAATAATACAACCTACCAAACTTTCTGTAATCTTTAAAATAGATTGTCTTCCCTGTATTTAAATGAATAGCAAAGCTGCAATGCTTATCGGCAACAAATGAATCAAGGCCTTCTTGAAGCTGTCCTGTCATTCTTAGATGAATACAGAGATATCCTTTTTCAGTTTGCAATACGATGTATTTGCCTCTTCGAAATACATCTTTAATTAATTGCCCGCCCACATTTTTATTGAGCTTTGGTAATGTGTGAGTTGCAAAAACTTTTGAATAGCTATTTGGGTTAGAAATGCGCTCAATTTTTTGTTTTAAAAACACTGGTTTGTAGTGATTAACAACGGCTTGAACTTCAGGGAGCTCTGGCATATCTAAGGACTATTGAAGTTTTTTTAGTGACATTACAAGCGAGATGACACTAAGAAAAAATAAGGCTAAGCTCAAAAACAAAGAGAGAATATCGCCTGACCCATTCATACCGGATGTGTAATAAACGCTTAAAAAATAGGCGGCCATTATACAGGTGGCTACCGCAATCATAAGATATCCTATAAAAGCTTTTTTAA
>CEVN01038468.1_pt1 | contig 11454 bp, 9 predicted proteins | sample 427041 | NCBI WGS metagenome assembly CEVN01 (sample SAMEA2623463, study PRJEB7988) | marine metagenome | biome: marine biome (ENVO:00000447); feature: surface water layer (ENVO:00002042); material: "saline water (ENVO:00002010), including plankton (ENVO:xxxxxxxx)" | depth 5 m
CCTTATGGGATATGTAACTCCAAGTACTTCAAGACGTTAAATGTAATCTCTGATTCAATTCAAGATTAAAGTTTTAGTGAAATTCTTTATTTATTCCGCTATACTAGAAATATAGCGGGATAGAGCAGTCTGGTAGCTTGTAAGGCTCATAATCTTAAGGTCACAGGTTCAAATCCTGTTCCCGCCAAATTTTTCGAGATATAAGTAGAGTGGTTGCAAGATCATCTGATCTTGAGGAAAGTCCGAACTCTCACGACGATGTACCATAATACGAGAATTTCGTATACATTCATTTGGGAGGAAAGTGCCACAGAAATTAAACTTGCTTTAATATTTTTAAAGTGGAGGTGTAATATTTCAACATTTGTAAGAATGTTTGTTGGTAGACCCTTATGGAGAGCAAAAGAACATAAATCTCAATTACATCTCTTGGGATTAAAATCTTGCTAGAAAATTTCAATAATGAAATTTCCAGATAAATAACCACAAAACAGAATTCGGCTTATTTATTTATATCTTTTTTAGATCTTTTTATGAAAAAATTATAAAAGGATCTAGACAAATCGATATCTTTTGATATTATATAAATAAGCGGGTATAACTCAATGGTAGAGTGCCATCCTTCCAAGTTGGACGTTGCGTGTTCGAATCACGTTACCCGCTAAAAAGTTTAATATAACACATATTAAAAAGTATATAGACAGTTGGTCTGAGATTTGATATCCTCTTGTATAAGAGTATGGCGGGCGTAGCCAAGTGGTAAGGCAATGGACTGTGACTCCATCAGTCGCGGGTTCGATCCCCGTCGTTCGCCCGGAGAATGATGTGATCTTCCACGTTTTGATTAACGTGTATGGCGTTTTAAGCTCAATAAATGATTTTAAATGAGGCATTTTATGAAAGTTCGTTCATCTGTAAAAAAAATGTGCCCTAAGTGTCGAGTAATTCGTCGTCATGGGCGTGTAATGGTAATTTGTGTAAATCCAAAACACAAACAGCGTCAAGGATAATCTCTTGTCTATATCTGAGCCCCAATAAAATAAATTTGGGGCATTAACCTAGTTGCAGGAATACCTCCCTGTAATGTATACTATATAAAAAACGGGTCTATAGCTCAGTTGGTAGAGCGCTTCGTTTACACCGAAGATGTCGGCGGTTCGAGTCCGTCTAGGCCCATAAAATAAAATGTTTAAAAAATACTGAATTGGTTTTGGCATCGTTTTTGAAGTTATGGTATACTTTTCGATAGAAAGTCAATGAATAATATGAGAATATAAAAAAGAGGTAGCGTATGGGATTACCATGGTACCGTGTACACACGGTTGTGTTAAATGACCCTGGGCGTTTAATTGCAGTGCACCTTATGCACACTGCACTTGTAGCTGGTTGGGCTGGTTCAATGGCATTATACGAATTAGCAATTTTTGATCCATCGGATCCAGTACTTAACCCAATGTGGCGTCAAGGAATGTTCGTACTTCCATTCATGACTCGTCTTGGAGTGACAAACTCATGGGGTGGATGGAGTATTAGTGGTGAAAGTGTAAGTAACCCAGGACTTTGGAGTTATGAAGGAGTAGCAGCTTCGCATATTATTCTTTCAGGTCTTCTTTTCCTTGCAGCTATTTGGCACTGGGTATTCTGGGATCTTGAACTTTTCCGTGATCCACGAACTCAACAGCCAGCATTAGATCTTCCGAAAATTTTCGGAATTCACCTTTTCCTTTCAGGAGTACTTTGTTTTGGTTTCGGAGCATTCCACGTAACTGGACTTTACGGTCCTGGTATTTGGGTATCTGATCCATACGGACTCACTGGAGGTGTTGAGCCTGTAGCACCATCATGGGGAGCTGAAGGATTTGATCCTTACAACCCTGGTGGAATTGCATCTCACCACATTGCAGCTGGAATCGTAGGTATTTGTGCCGGACTTTTCCACCTTAGTGTACGTCCACCACAGCGTCTTTATAAAGCTTTACGTATGGGTAACGTAGAAACAGTACTTTCAAGTAGTATTGCAGCGGTATTCTGGGCAGCTTTTGTTGTAGGTGGAACTATGTGGTACGGATGTGCTGCAACACCAATTGAACTTTTTGGTCCAACTCGTTACCAGTGGGATCAAGGATTCTTCCAGCAAGAAATTGAGAAGCGTGTACAAAAGAGTGTGGCAGGTGGTGCATCACTTTCAGATGCATGGTCAGCAATTCCAGAGAAGCTCGCATTCTATGACTACATTGGAAACAACCCAGCGAAGGGTGGACTCTTCCGTTCTGGACCAATGGACAATGGTGATGGAATTGCAGCAGGTTGGTTAGGACACGCAGTATTTACTGATAAGCAAGGGCGTGAGCTTTTTGTACGTCGTATGCCAACTTTCTTTGAGACGTTCCCTGTAATCCTTATTGATAGCGATGGTATTGTACGTGCTGACGTACCATTCCGTCGTGCAGAATCAAAGTATAGTATTGAGCAAGTAGGTGTAAGTGTAACATTCTACGGTGGAGAACTTGATGGATTAAGTTTTACTGATCCAGCAACAGTTAAGAAGTATGCACGTCGTGCACAACTCGGAGAAGTTTTCGAGTTTGACCGTGCAACTCTTCAATCTGATGGTGTTTTCCGTAGTAGCCCACGTGCATGGTTTACATTTGCTCACGTAAGCTTTGCTCTTCTTTTCTTCTTCGGACACATTTGGCACGGAGCTCGTACAATCTTCCGTGATGTATTTGCTGGTATTGATCCAGACTTAGATGAGCAAGTAGAGTTTGGTGCATTCCAGAAACTTGGTGATGTAACAACTCGTCGTCAAACTGTGTAATTACGAGGAAAAAAATAATATGGAAGCTATCGTTTATACTTTTTTACTTGTTGGAACACTTGGAATTATTTTCTTTGCAATCTTTTTCCGTGAACCACCACGTATTGCAAAGTAATTTAAAATCTAACCAACAATTTGATCGAAATACTTTTACATTTTGTATAATGTAATTTCTAATTAAATTTTTATTTATTCTATGAGACTCGTTGTGGTCTCATAGGATAACTAGTTTTATAATAAAAAGATCTAATATTTGTTTTTTTTTAAGTTTTTAAATTATGTATGAGTTATTTTTTAAAAATTAATTGCTTTAAAAGAAGAATAACTTGTCTGATGGTATCAGAATCCGGTAGAATATAAATAGTAGAAAATAGCAGTATACTTGTTTTTAACAAAGTACTGAAATGATGATGATAGAAATTAGGTAAAATAGTATGACTATTGCACTTGGAAAAGTTGAAGAAAAGCGCGGATGGTTTGACAACGTAGACGACTGGCTTAAGCGTGATCGTTTCGTATTCGTAGGTTGGTCAGGAATTTTATTATTCCCATGTGCATACTTTGCAGTTGGTGGATGGTTTACTGGAACAACATTCGTAACTTCATGGTACACACACGGTTTAGCAAGTTCATACCTTGAGGGATGTAACTTCCTTACATCGGCAGTATCAACACCATCTAACAGTATGGCTCACTCACTTCTTCTCCTTTGGGGACCAGAAGCACAAGGTGAGTTCACACGTTGGTGTCAGCTTGGTGGATTATGGACATTCGTAGCACTTCACGGTGCATTCGGATTAATCGGATTTATGCTCCGTCAATTTGAAATTGCACGTGCAGTACAAATTCGTCCGTACAACGCGATTGCATTCTCAGCACCTATCGCTGTATTTGTATCTGTATTCCTTATTTACCCACTTGGACAATCAGGATGGTTCTTTGCACCTTCATTTGGTGTAGCTGGAATTTTCCGTTTCATTCTTTTCTTCCAAGGGTTCCACAACTGGACACTTAACCCATTCCACATGATGGGAGTAGCTGGTGTACTTGGAGCAGCACTTCTTTGTGCGATTCACGGAGCAACTGTAGAGAACACACTTTTCGAAGATGGTGATGGTTCAAACACTTTCCGTGCATTTAACCCAACTCAAGCTGAAGAGACTTACTCAATGGTAACAGCAAACCGTTTCTGGTCACAGATTTTCGGTGTAGCTTTCTCTAACAAGCGTTGGCTTCACTTCTTTATGCTTTTCGTACCTGTAACAGGGTTATGGATGTCAGCACTTGGTGTTGTAGGATTAGCACTTAACCTCCGTGCATACGACTTCGTATCACAAGAGATCCGTGCAGCTGAAGATCCTGAGTTTGAAACATTCTACACTAAGAATATTCTTCTTAACGAAGGTATTCGTGCATGGATGGCAGCTCAAGATCAGCCTCATGAAAACCTTGTATTCCCTGAGGAGGTACTTCCACGTGGAAACGCTCTTTAATTCAACACTCGTAGTTGGTGGCCGCGACCAAGAATCTACTGGATTCGCTTGGTGGTCTGGTAACGCTCGTCTTATTAACCTTTCTGGTAAGCTCCTTGGTGCACACGTAGCACACGCTGGACTTATCGTATTCTGGGCTGGTGCAATGAACCTTTTTGAGGTAGCACACTTTGTACCAGAAAAACCAATGTATGAGCAAGGACTCATCCTTCTCCCTCACCTTGCAACACTTGGATTTGGTGTTGGTCCTGGAGGAGAAGTACTTGATACTTTCCCATATTTCGTATCTGGTGTTCTTCACCTTATTTCATCAGCTGTATTAGGTTTTGGTGGTGTATACCACTCAATTATTGGACCTGAGACTCTTGAGGAATCTTTCCCATTCTTCGGATACCTTTGGAAAGATAAGAACAAGATGACAACAATTCTTGGAATTCACCTTGTACTTCTTGGATGTGGTGCATTCCTTCTTGTATGGAAGGCTATGTACTTTGGTGGAGTATATGATACATGGGCACCAGGTGGTGGAGATGTACGTATTATTAACTACCCAACATATGATCCATCAGTAATCTTTGGATACCTTCTTAAGTCACCTTTCGGTGGAGACGGTTGGATTATTAGTGTAGACAACATGGAAGATGTAATCGGTGGACACATTTGGATCGGAACAATCTGTATCCTTGGTGGATTCTGGCACATTTTCACTAAGCCATTTGCATGGGCACGTCGTGCTCTTGTATGGTCTGGAGAGGCATACCTTTCATACAGTCTTGCTTCTGTGTCATTAATGGCATGGGTTGCAGCAGTAATGGTATGGTTTAACAACACTGTATACCCTTCGGAGTTCTTTGGACCAACTGGACCAGAAGCTTCACAAGCGCAAGCATTCACATTCCTTGTACGTGACCAGCGTTTAGGAGCAAACATTGCTTCTGCACAAGGTCCAACTGGATTAGGTAAGTACCTTATGCGTTCACCAACTGGAGAAATTATCTTCGGTGGAGAAACTATGCGTTTCTGGGATATGCGTGCTCCATGGACTGAGCCACTTCGTGGACCAAATGGACTTGACCTTACTAAGCTTAAGAATGACATTCAGCCTTGGCAAGAGCGTCGTTCAGCTGAGTACATGACTCACGCTCCATTAGGATCACTTAACTCAGTAGGTGGTGTAGCAACTGAGATTAACTCAACTAACTTCGTAAACCCACGTAGTTGGCTTGCAACATCACACTGGACTTTAGCGTTCTTCTTCTTTGTAGGACACCTTTGGCATGCAGGTCGTGCACGTGCAGCTGCTGCAGGATTCGAAAAAGGAATTGATCGTGATACTGAGCCAGTACTTTCAATGCGTCCACTTGACTAATCAAGTTTACGTATAATTTTTTTAGCTTTTTAGTTAGAGAAAATTAAAATATTGGGCCCATGTTTATGGGTCCAGTATTTATGTACATACTTGTTTGTACGAGAATTTTTTGATAAAACAACTCTATCTTTTTTAAGGTAGTTTTGTTATACTTTAAGTATATATTTGGACAAGTAGCTCAGTTGGATAGAGTATGTGGCTACGAACTACAGTGTCGGGGGTTCGAGTCCCTCCTTGTCTGAAAGTTTTATTAAAATTTCACATTCATATATTAAATTTAAAAAATATTTATTTATGCACCACCAAAATGCGCCTTAGCAGTTTAGTACAGCTCTTACAACGCAGCTAAATCCACGTTTGCTGTATTTATTTAGTCAACATGCTGTTGAAGAAGAGATGCTGACTCCTGAGCTTGTGCAAGCTTTTACTGATTTATCAGATGAAAATACTCAGCTTGTCGAAATTTTAGATATTCTAGAAGGCGAATTGGCGGAGTCCTTAAAATTTGGAAATATACTTTTAAGATGGTGGTCCGAGATCCCTATACTCGTTAAGGCTATTGGAACCTCAATATTAGGGTATAAGTTTTATACAAACTATGTTGGTAACAATAAAAAAATCGATGTTCCTGAAAGTAATCCTGTTCCAATCTCAGATATTTCAGAGCTTTTTCCGAGTAAACCCATCACGCATTTTAAAGCAATTGTTTTAGAAGACTGTATTCAGTATATTCCAATGTCTGGCCCATTCTAGGTTAGACTCTATACTCTAACATATAGTGTTTCTATCTATATTTATATATTGCTTTTTTTTCGGATTTAAATGTTTTCTTTTTGTGAAAGAGGCAGAAGTGCATGGCCAGTTCGGCAACACGCTATACTCGTGAATGGAAGCTTTAGTTTTTCTAATCTTCTCAAACACATCAAGGAGAGTTTGATCCTGGCTCAGAAGGAACGCTGGCAGCGTGCATAACACATGCAAGTCGAACGATGAAGCATTCTTCGGAATGTGGAAGAGTGGCGAACGGGTGAGGAACACGTAAGAATCTGCCCCTCGGTCGGGGACAACTCTTGGAAACGAGAGCTAATACCCGATACGCTGTGGAGTGAAAGAATTTCGCCGAGGGATGATCTTGCGTCTGATTAGCTAGTTGGTGTGGTAATGGCACACCAAGGCGACGATCAGTAGCTGGTCTGAGAGGATGAACAGCCACATTGGAACTGAGACACGGTCCAAACTCCTACGGGAGGCAGCAGTGGGGAATTTTCCGCAATGGACGAAAGTCTGACGGAGCGACGCTGCGTGAAGGATGACGGCCTGCGGGTTGTAAACTTCTTTTCTCGAAGAAGAAGCTCTGACGGTATTCGAGGAATAAGCATCGGCTAACTCCGTGCCAGCAGCCGCGGTAATACGGAGGATGCAAGTGTTATTCGGAATGATTGGGCGTAAAGCGTCTGTAGGCTGTATAGAAAGTCTTTTGTTAAATGCCTCGGCTCAACCGAGATCCAGCAAAGGAAACTTCTATACTTGAGGGAAGTAGAGGTACAGGGAATTCCCGGTGGAGCGGTGAAATGCGTAGATATCGGGAGGAACACCAATATGGCGAAGGCACTGTACTGGGCTTTACCTGACGCTCAGAGACGAAAGCTAAAGGAGTGATTAGGATTAGATACCCTAGTAATTTTAGCCGTAAACGATGGAAACTCACTGCCGAGCGAAATACAACGAGCGGTGGTCAAGCTAACGCGTGAAGTTTCCCGCCTGGGGATTACGCTTGCAAAAGTGAAACTCAAAGGAATTGACGGGGACCCGCACAAGCGGTGGAGTATGTGGTTTAATTCGATGCAACACGAAGAACCTTACCAGGGTTTGAAATCATTTCAAAACTCCTTGAAAGAGGAGCCTCCTTCGGGATGAAATGACAGGTGGTGCATGGCTGTCGTCAGCTCGTGTTGTGAAATGTCGAGTTAAGTCTCGTAACGAGCGCAACCCATGTCTCTTGTTGCTCACTGAGTGCTTAAGAGAGACTGCCGACCAACATCGGAGGAAGGTGTGGATGATGTCAAGTCAGCATGCCCCTTACATCCTGGGCTACACACGTACTACAATGGTAAGGACAATGAGCTGCGATCCTGCGAAGGCTAGCCAATCTCAAAAACCTTATCTCAGTTCGGATTGTACTCTGCAACTCGAGTACATGAAGGTGGAATCGCTAGTAATCGCTGGTCAGCTATACAGCGGTGAATACGTTCCCGGGTCTTGTACACACTGCCCGTCACACCATGGAAGCCGACTCTTCCCTAAGTCGTTACTCGAACCCATTGGGACGAGGATGCCGAAGGCAGGGTTGGTGACTGGGGTGAAGTCGTAACAAGGTAGCCGTACTGGAAGGTGTGGCTGGAATACCTCCTTTTTAAAGATGAAACAAGCGCGCATTTCTTAAAACAATTGGCTTGCCATTGCTTGAGAAGAAATGCACCACGCTACGGGCTATTAGCTCAGGTGGTTAGAGCGCACCCCTGATAAGGGTGAGGTCTCAGGTTCAAGTCCTGAATAGCCCATGGCACGGGGGTATAGCTCAGTTGGTAGAGCGCTGCCTTTGCAAGGCAGACGCCAGCGGTTCGAGTCCGCTTACCTCCAGCCAAACCTTTAATTTAAAAGGTCAATTAGAATTGTGGTTATTTCGACACATAAAACAAAATCAATCAATAAAGGGCATATGGTGGAGACCTAGGGACCTAGAGCCGATGAAGGGCGTGACAACCGACGATATGCCTCGGGGAGCAGGACGTATGCTTTGATCCGAGGATTCCCGAATGGGGCAACCCAAAGCATTCCTTCTTGAATTCATAGAGAAGAGAAAGACAACTTGGTGAACTGAAACATCTTAGTAGCCAAAGGAAAAGAAAGCAAAAGCGATTCCCAAAGTAGCGGCGAGCGGAATGGGAACAGCCTAAAAGGACTTTGACAGTAATGTAAAGACCAGGTCATGGGACCAAACATATGGCACTGCATGGAATGAGAAACGAAACAGCTGAAACCTGTACCATAGATGGTGAAAGTCCAGTCGTTGAATCACTACCAACAACCGCCGTTTGGCTCCCGAGTAGTATGGGACACGTGAAATCCCGTATGAATTTGCGAGGACCACCTCGTAAGGCTAAATACTCCTAGGTCACCGATAGCGAATAGTACCGCGAGGGAAAGGTGAAAAGAACCCCTTTACGGGGAGTGAAATAGAACATGAAACCGTATGCTTACAATTTGTGGGAGGATGAACACATCTGACCGCATGCCTGTTGAAGAATGATCTGGCGACTTAGAAGAAGTGGCAGGTTAAGATTTTCCATCGAAGCCAAAGCGAAAGCATGTCTGATAAGGGCTCTCGTCCCTTCTTCTAGACCCGAACCCAGGTGATCTAACCATGACCAGAATGAAGCTTTGGTGATACGAAGTGGAGGTTCGAACCGACCGATGTTGAAAAATCGACGGATGAGTTGTGGTTAGGGGTGAAATGCCAATCGAACTTGGAGCTAGCTGGTTCTCCTCGAAATGCGTTGAGGCGCAGCGGTTGATTATGGGCTTCTAGGGGGTAAAGCGCTGTCTCGGTGCGGGCTGCGAAAGCGGTACCAATCTGTTGCAAACTCGGAATACCTAGAACGCTTTCAATCGGCCAGTGAGACTGCGGGGGATAAGCTCCGTAGTCAAAAGGGAAACAGCCCAGACCACCAGCTAAGGCTCCTAAATAAAAGCTAAGTGGCAAAGGAGGTAAAAATGCAGTGACAATCAGGAGGTTTGCCTAGAAGCAGCCACCCTTTAAAGAGTGCGTAATAGCTCACTGATCAAGCGTTTTCGCGCCGAAAATGACCGGAACTAAGTTTTTTGCCGAAGCTGTGGCTACATCACATAGATGATGTAGGGTAGAGGAGCGTTCCGTCCAGGGGGAAGCCAAGCGCGTAAGCCGCGGTCGACAGGACGGAAGTGAGAATGTCAGATTGAGTAACGTAAACATTGGTGAGAATCCAATGCCCCGAAAACTCAAGGGTTCCTGCGCAAGGCTCGTCCGCGCAGGGTCAGTCAGGACCTAAGGTGAGGCCGAAAGGCGTAATTGATGGCAAGAAGGTTTATATTCCTTCACTAGTCTAGGCTTAGTCCTGAGGGACGAACAAATAACACTCTACACAACAGCCATACTTGGCAGTTTGGATAAACCTGTTGTTGTTTGATGCTATTTATTCCAAGAAAAGCTCATTCGACTTTGAGTCTAGACTACCTGTACCGTAAACCGACACAGGTGAGTGGGTTGAATAAACTAAGGGGAGCGAGATAACTCTCTCTAAGGAACTCGGCAAATTGGCTCTGTACCTTCGGAAGAAAGAGTGCCCCTCAGGGGGCCACAGTAAAGAGATCCAGGCGACTGTTTACCAAAAACACAGGTCTCCGCAAAGTCGTAAGACGACGTATGGGGGCTGACACCTGCCCAGTGCCAGAAGGTTAAAGAAGTTGGTCAATCTTTGATGAAGCTAACAACTGAAGCCCTGGTGAACGGCGGCAGTAACTATAACTGTCCTAAGGTAGCGAAATTCCTTGTCGGGTAAGTTCCGACCCGCACGAAAGGTGTAACGATCTGGATACTGTCTCAGAGAGAGACTCGGTGAAATAAAACTAGCTGTGAAGATGCGGCTTACCTGCACACGGACAGAAAGACCCTATGAAGCTTTACTGTAACCTGGAATTGCTTTCAAGCTTATTTTGCGCAGCTTAGGTGGGAGGCTACGAACCTTTTCTTCCGGGAAGAGGGGAGCCATCAGTGAGATACCACTCTTGGTAAGCTAGAAAGCTCAGTCTTAACCGTTATCCGGTAAGATGACAGTTTCAGGCGGGCAGTTTGACTGGGGCAGTCACCTCCCAAAAGGTAATGGAGGTGCACAAAGGTTCCCTCAGGTTGGACGGAAATCAACCATAGAGTGTAAAAGCATAAGGGAGCTTGACTGCGAGACTGACATGTCAAGCAGAGACGAAAGTCGGTTTTAGTGATCCGACGGTGCTGCGTGGAAAGGCCGTCGCTCAACGGATAAAAGTTACTCTAGGGATAACAGGCTAATCTCCCCCAAGAGTTCATATCGACGGGGAGGTTTGGCACCTCGATGTCGGCTCAGTCGCATCCTGGAGCGGAAGTACGTTCCAAGGGTTGGGCTGTTCGCCCATAGAAAGCGGCACGCGAGCTGGGTTCAGAACGTCGTGAGACAGTTTGGTCCATATCCTGTGTAGGCGTTTAGAGCATTGAAAGGATCTCCCCTTTGTACGAGAGGACCAGGTGGGGACAGACCTCTAGTGTACCAGTTATTCCGCCAGGGGTAAACGCTGGGTAGCTATGTCTGGAGTAAATAACTGCTGAAAGCATATAAGTAGGAAGTTCACCTTAAGATGAGTGCTCTTTTGTCTCAAACGATCAACCTTCTATGAAGGATTGACAAATGAAAGACAAGGAAGGTCACGGCAAGACGAGCCGTTTGATAGGCATGAAGTAGAAGTGCAGTAATGCATTCTGAAGCTGACATGTGCTAATAGACCGAGGGATTTGATTTTGTATACCATTTTTACTACTCTGAACCACAGCTGCAACTTTTGCATACGTGGTTCTTTTTCTTGGTGTCTTCGTCGAGGTCGAGACACAGCATCCCTTTCCGAACTGCGTGGTGAAAGGCCTTTGAGATAACGATAGGATACGGGTAGCTGTATCTGAAAACATATCGATGCCAAGAATATATATA
>CEVN01107358.1_pt1 | contig 11450 bp, 15 predicted proteins | sample 427041 | NCBI WGS metagenome assembly CEVN01 (sample SAMEA2623463, study PRJEB7988) | marine metagenome | biome: marine biome (ENVO:00000447); feature: surface water layer (ENVO:00002042); material: "saline water (ENVO:00002010), including plankton (ENVO:xxxxxxxx)" | depth 5 m
TGGCGGACTAACATTTAATTAACTAATGCAGGTGAGGTATTCCTGCACTAATCAATATTCTAAGACCTTAAAAAGTTTTTTATAAAACTTAGCCAATCTTTGTTGACCTTTTTCAAGAATTTTCTTTAACATCACTTTCCTCCATGTCACATTACTGTCACACAAAAGTAATATATTTGTTTCAAAAAGAATTGTCAAGAAACATTAAGCTATTGACCATTTTTTAATCAATTTTATTTTTTTTATTCTTTCGTGAATACTTTGTTTTATCAGGTTTTACACGAATTCTATATTTAGGCGTTTTGAGATCTTTTGATAGAGGGTTACGCTTTTTTTTCATTACTAAACAATAAACCTAGTTCAAAAAGAATATACATTGGAACTGCCAAAAGGAACTGTGACACTACATCTGGAGGTGTGAGAATAGTTCCGAAAATAAAACATACTATCAGGAAAATTCCTCTAAATTCTTTTAATTTTGATTTTGTAATTACACTAAGCCTAATTAAAGCATTTACCAGAATAGGTATTTGAAATGAAATACCAAAAGCCAACATAAGACTAAGAACAAAATTTAGAAATTTTGAGATATCAGTATTAATATCTATTAATTCAGGGCCTATGGTCTGAAAGAAATTAAAAACATTAGGAAGAACTATAAAAATACAAAAAGCTAAGCCAAGAAAAAATAATAAAGCTCCCAGTATTGTTCTGGAGAAAATAATCCATTTTTCATTTTTATAAAGACCTGGCGCCATAAAAACAAGTAATTGATATAAAAAAAAGGGCAATGACACTAATAAGGCTATAAATGCAGTCAATCTTAAAGGCACAACAAAAGGTGAAGCTACTTCTATAGCGATAAGATGTATATTTGAATTTCTGCTAACCAGATTTACAAGACAATCAAATAGAAAATTATTAAAAGGATATATGCATGCAAAGCTAATAATAAAAAATATTAAGCAATAAATAGTTCTAGATCTTAATTCACTAAAATGCGATGAAAGGTTATTTTTATTCATCTTCTTTCCTTGCGAATTCTTTTAGCTTTTCCTCATTAAAAATATCTTGCTTTAGCTCTTCAATTTTTAATTCTTTTTTTAGTTCTTCTTTAGTTGCAGACAAAGTATCTTGTGTTTTTACAAATAATTTAAGAAATTTTTTTAAGTAATATTGAATATTTTCTGGCCTTACAGAAAATAATATAACTAGAGTTAAAACTAGAAGCTCAGGAATCCCTATCTGGATCATTGTCTTCTTTCATCTCTTTTTTGAAACCCTTTAATGACTTTCCTAAATCAGAACCTAATGTTCTTATTCTTTTAGCCCCGAAAACTAATAGGACTATTAAAAGTACAATTAATATTTGTCCCCAACCTGGCATAATCACTTTTCTCCAAAATTTTCTGAAAATTGATCTTTAGTTTCTTCAATTTTCTTTAAAATCATGTATGTAAGTATATGTTTTTTTGATACAAGATACCTAATTAAACCTTTAACGCTGTATTTTTTACTGATCCAATCATCAATAAATGGTTTTGATATGGACCAAAAGTCTAACTCCGGATAAATCTGTCTTCCCATCCCCTCAATATGCACTAATGTTTTAACAAGCAATAAAAGATCTTGATCAAGGTACAAATCAAATGGTTTCATTGCATCAAAAAGACTTAGAAGCAATTCACCAAAGAGAATTTCAGCCAATGGCTTGTCTAGCAATTTTTCACAATTGGCCCTTAAAACTGCTTCAAGTTCTTCTGTTTTTGTGTCTTCTCTTACCCACTCCGCATATATAAATAACTGTGCTAATGAAAAAAAATCTCTGTCGACAAGGCATGATATCATTTGCGCTATAAGTATTTGGTTTGATTCAGTTACAGACCCACATATTGCATAGTCAACGGCAAAATAATAAGGATTTTCCTGGTTTTTTTTTGCAGCAAAGATGTTTCCAGGATGCATATCTGCATGGAAAAAATTATCTTCAAAAACCTGTTTTAGGAAGATTTTTACACCATTTTCAGATAACTTTTTTAAGTTAAGATTATATTTTTTCAACTTTTCCACTTCAGTGATAGGAATTCCGTCTACATATTCCATTACAAGAATTTTTTTTGTTGTGAACTCATCTTCTATTTTTGGGACATATAGCAATTGATTTTTATCAAAATTCTCAAACGTTTTTTTAGCATTAGCAGCTTCAATACGAAAATCTAATTCATTTTTTATAACCCGTTCATAACTATTCAATAGATTGTATAAATTTATTCGAGGGTAACCCTTATATAAAAGTCTTAAGAGCTTAATTCCTAGACGTAAAGCATCAATATCTTTATTTATTAAATCTGTTAATCCAGGTTTTTGGACTTTAACTACTAGCTCTCTTCCATCGATATTAAATTTATGAACTTGTGCTAGTGAAGCAGATGCAATTGGAACTTCATCAATAGTTTCTAGTATTTTTTCGGCTCTTGAGCCTAATCCATCATTTATTTCATTTCTAATATGATGAAAGTCTATAGACTCACAATTATCTGTAAGATTTCTTAACTCACTTGCAAGTTCAAGCGATATAAGATCAGTCCTAGTAGAAAGTAACTGCCCAAACTTTATAAAAAATGGGCCTAATCCTTCCAAAGTTTTTTTAAAGTTATTTTCAATATCCTTAGGTTTCTTTAGTGGTTTAAGTAGCGGATTAAAATTATTGATAAATAAATAGAATATACCTGAGCTTCTTAATCTTAAAAATACTTGAAGAAGTCTAAAGATTTTCATTTCTCCGCTTTGTGTATTGCAACTACACCTTTAAATATATTTTTATAACTTGAATTTACATATCCACATTTATTTATCATTTTTAATATTTGTTCCTGAGATTCATGAGTCTTAATCGATTTTACTAAGTAATCATAGCTTTGTTTATCATTGGAAATTAATTCCCCCAGCTTTGGGATTATATTTAAGTTATAAGCATCATATACCTTAGAGAAGAGATCTCCCTGAGTTTTTGAAAATTCTAAAATTTGAAGCGACCCACCAATTTTTAATACTCTTTTGATCTCATTGAGACTTTTCTCCTTGTCTGAAAAATTTCTAAATCCAAAAGATATGAAAACTTGATCAAAAAAATTGTCCTCATATGGAAGTTTTTCTGCGCTAGCAACATTAAAATTACATTTATTATAAAATCCTTCATTTAGAGATCGTTCTTTTGCTTTTTCAATCATTTCTTCATTTTGGTCACACATATAAATACTCTTCCTAGAAACCATCGGAGCTATTTTTTTACTGATGTCACCAGTTCCTGCTGCTAAGTCAAGGATAATTTGATCAGATTCTATATTGGCTAAATCAACTAAAATCTTTTTCCAAAGTCTATGCATCCCAAGAGACATAAGATCATTCATAAGATCATAATTTTCAGAAACTTTAGTAAAGATGCTTTCAACGCCATCTTTTTTTAATTCTTTTGAGACTTTTTCAGCACCAAAATAGACTTTTTCGTTATCTTTGACATTCATATAGTATTATTGTGTTGAGTAGAAAAAGTATAAATGACAAATATAAATTTACTAGCTTGGATAGATCTTGAAATGACAGGACTTGATCCTGAAAAGCACCATATCATTGAAATGGCAAGCTTAATAACTGATGCTGATCTAAATATTATTGAATATGGCCCAGAAATTGTAATATCACAACCCCCTAAAGTTTTAGATCTTATGAACGACTGGAATGTAAAGCAACACACATCAACAGGATTGATAGAAAAAATAAAATCTAGCAGTATTTCTATAGAAGAAGCTGAAAAAAATACATTAGATTTTTTTCAAAAGCATATTAAACAGCATAAATCTCCTCTATGTGGTAGCACTGTATCTCATGATAGAAGATTTTTAATAAAGCATATGCCTAAATTAGCAAATCATTTTCATTACAGACATCTAGATGTCAGTTCATTTAAAGAAGTGATAAAAAGATGGTATCCAGAAGAAAATTATTTTGAGAAAAAAAGCTCTCATAGAGCTATGGATGATATTAAAGAATCAGTAAACGAATTAAAATTTTATAGAGAAAAGTTCTTTAAGTAATAAAATATAAAAATGGCAAAAAAATTATATATAAAGACACATGGTTGTCAGATGAATGAATATGATTCAGCAAAAATGCTTGATCTTCTTCAGGCTGAAGAAAATTTTGAAATAGCAAAAAATGAAGAAGACGCAGACCTTCTAATTCTCAATACTTGTTCAATAAGAGAAAAAGCTCAAGAAAGAGTTTTTCACCAGATTGGCCGATGGAGAAAGATAAAAGATAATAAGCCCGATTTAAAAATTGCTATTGGTGGTTGCGTTGCATCACAGGAAGGTCAAGAAATAGTAAAGCGAGCTCCAGCTGTTGATATTGTTTTTGGTCCACAAACATTACATAAACTTCCAGAGCTTTATAAAGAAAAAGTAAAAACAAAAAAACCTCAAATAGATATTACATTTCCAAAATTAGAGAAATTTGACCATATACCTACACCAGATTATGGAGAACCTTCTTCTTTTGTTTCAATTATGGAGGGTTGTAATAAATATTGTTCATTTTGTGTAGTTCCACACACAAGAGGACATGAAGTGTCTAGAAATATTGAACATATTTTGAATGAAGTATCAATTTTAGCTGATAAAGGAACTAAAGAGATTCATTTTCTGGGTCAAAATGTAAATAATTATAAAGGCTTATATAAAAACGAAAAATCATCGTTAGCTAAATTAATCGAATTAACAGCAAAGATAGAAAATATTAAAAGAATTAGATTCACCACAAGCCATCCACATGAGTTTAAAGATGACCTAGTTGAGGCCTATAACAAGGTGCCTGAATTAGTCAGTCATGTACATCTTCCAGTTCAGAGTGGCTCAGATCGAATCTTAGAACTAATGAGAAGGAGATATAATGTTGAAAAGTATCTCGATTTAGTAGAAAGAATAAAATCTATAAGACCAGAAATGAGTTTTTCTTCTGATTTTATTGTCGGTTTTCCTGGTGAAACAAAAGAAGATTTTGCAAAGACCATGGATATAGTTAATGAAGTGAAGTTTGATGAGTCATTTAGCTTTATTTATAGCCCAAGGCCAAATACTCCTGCTTCTGATATGATTGATAATGTAAGCTCTGAAGAAAAAAAAGAGCGCCTTGATATATTGCAGTCAAGATTAAGCCAATTTTCTTTTGGTTATAGCAGAAAATTAGTTGGATCTATACAAAATTGCTTGGTTATGGGCCAATCAAAAAGAGACCCGGGCCAGCTGCAAGCGAGAACAATATGTAATAGAGTAGTAAATTTTGCACATGATAGTATTGATTTAGTTGGACAATTTATTAATATTCGAATTGACGATGCTTTGCCTAATTGCCTTAGAGGAACTTTACAGAACTAAAACTATTGTTTAATTATCAGCTAAATTTTTCTAATCTTCCTCCTGAAAGGCTTATGCTCCTATGTGGAGAGTTAAATAAAAATTTAAAACAAATAGAGAAAGCTCTCAAAATAAAGGTATTACAGAATGGAACGGAATTTAATTTATCAGGCAAAGAAGAAGATGTTCAAATAGCAATCTCAGCGCTTTATGACCTCAAACAAAAGTTAGAAACTAATTCAATTATTACTTCTGATGTAGTCCATTTAAGTTTACATACTGCAAAATTCCCCAACGAAGATTCTAGAGGCAGTGATAGTTTACAAATTAAAACACCAAGAGTTTTGGTTACTGCACGCGGAAGAAATCAAAACGATTATTTAGAGAATATAAAAAATAGTGATCTTACATTCGGAGTGGGACCATCAGGAACAGGAAAAACATTCCTAGCCGTGGCTTCAGCAGTAGATGAATTAATTAAAGAAAAAATTAGAAAGATAGTTTTAGTAAGGCCAGCTGTAGAAGCTGGAGAAAGACTTGGTTTTTTGCCTGGTGATTTAAGTTCAAAAATAGACCCATACTTAAGACCACTTTATGATGCGCTTCATGATATGTTGGGAGCTGATAGAGTTAATAGATTGGTTGAAAGAGACATTATAGAAATTGCTCCTCTTGCCTATATGAGAGGAAGAACATTAAGAGAAGCATTTATTATTATGGATGAGGGACAGAACACAACTATTGAGCAAATGAAAATGTTTCTAACAAGATTAGGCTTTGGATCAAAGGCAGTTGTTAATGGTGATTTAAGTCAAATTGATCTTCCAAAAAGCAGCAAATCTGGATTAAAGCATGCAATCGAGGTTTTAAAAAATGTTAATTCAATTAAATTTACAAAGTTTGGGGCAAAAGACGTTGTAAGGCATTCATTAGTCCAAGAAATAGTTGAAGCATATGATAATTTTGAATAAAGCTGCAAGCATTGAGTTCTTCAATTACCCAAAAATAGTTGATGATTCAAAAAAACAAATTGAGTCTGCAATAAATGAATTTATTAAAGAATATAAAATAAATAAAACAAAGGTGGATATTAGTTTTTGTACAAAAAAACAAATGAGAGTTTTAAATGCAAAATTCCGTAATAAAAATCAAGTTACAAATGTTTTGTCTTTTCCTGATATCGAATTTCATAAAGTTAGAACAGATTGTATAGGTGAAATAATAATATCAATGGATGTAGTAAAGGAAGAAGCTAAAAAAAGTAAGAAAAAAGAAATTGATCATCTGATACATCTATTAATACATTCTATGTTACATCTATTAGGCTATAAACATGATAAAGAAAATGATGCTATATTAATGGAAACAAAGGAAATCAAATTTTTATCAAAAATTGGGATATCTAATCCGTATAAATAATGTCTGAAGAACTACCCGAGTCGTTTTTTTCAAAAATTGTAAATTTTTTCTCTGGAAAAGAAAAAAGTGACAGTAACAATTTAGCTGATCAGCCTACTGATCAGCAAATTAAGGAGCTTATTCAAAATGTTTTAAGTATTAAGGATTCAATTGTGAAAGAAATAATGATCCCAAGGGTAAATATTTCATTTATCAATGAAGATAATTCTTTAAAAGAAATCTATGAAATTGTAAAAGCCACAAAACATTCACGATATCCAGTTTTAAGTTCAAATTCTGATAGGGTAATAGGGATTCTCCATGTTAAAGACCTTGTAGATTTAAAAGAAAATGATAATTTTGATCTATTATTGCTTCTTAGAGAACCTAAATATACACCAGAGACAAAATCAGTTACATCCTTATTAGAGGACTTCAAGAAAGATCGTGTTCATCTAGCTGTCGTGTTAGATGAATATGGTGTTCTTGCAGGATTGATTACGATTGAAGATATTTTAGAAGAAATAGTAGGCGAAATTGAAGATGAGTTTTATGAAGAAAAAAATGATGAAGTTATAAAAATTAATGATAAAGAGTACATTGTTTCATCAGTAATAGAGAAAGAGAAATTCGAAAAATTTTTTGATGTTGAGCTTAACTGTCCAGATGTTGAAAGTTTAGGAGGTTTTGTGCTTAAAGAGTTTGGCCACTTACCAAAAGTTGGAGAAAGTATAAAAATATTTAATTTGGAGCTGATTGTTACTTCTGCAGATCAAAGAAAAATTAAAAAGATAACTGTACGTAAAATTGACTAGATTTTTTCTAATAGGTTTTTTAATTGGAGTTATATTTTGGTCTTTCTCTATATCTTGGGTATATGATGCTATAAATTTTTATGGTGCAGGAAAAATTCTAAGCATAGCACTAACAATCTTAATGGTATTCTACCTATCATTATATTTTGGAATATTTGCCTTATCAGTAAAATATTTCGAAAAGTCTAAACTAAGAGTATTAATTTTACCGAGTTTTTTCTTCATCTTGGAGTGGATCAGGTCTTGGATGTTATCAGGTTTTCCAGGCCAGAATTTAGGAATTCTCTTTGAAGAACTTTGGGGGCTTTTACCATTAATAGGAGTTTCTGGCTCATCTTTTGTCATAGTTTTAATTTGTTTCATTATTTTAGATAGAGCAAAATTAATTTATAAAATCCCAACTGCATCAGTATTAACTTTTTTATTATTGTTTGGTCCAGGACATTATCAACAAGGTGGTTCTGAAAAAATAGAAGTGTCAATTGTTCAGCCAGTTGAAAGCAATTTTAAGAATGTATTAGAGATAACAAATAATATAAATAATGAAATTATTGTCTGGCCAGAAGGCGTAACCAGGTATGATCAGAGCTTATTTTTAGATTTGAAAAATAAAACCATTATTGGTGGTTTCTACAGAAAAGATGGAGAGAAAGTGTATCAATCTATTATCAATACCAAGACAGGCCATACATATGACAAAAGAAACCTAGTGCCATTTGGAGAATTCCAGCCATTTGGTGATCTTCTTGCGCCAATAAGTAGTTTTTTTAATATACCAAACTCAAGTTTTGCTAGAGGGGATTACAACCAAAAAAAATCAGATTGGTCTGGTTTAATATGTTGGGAAATAGTGTTTAACAATACTTTCGTTAATAGAGTCAGGGACACTCAATTTATTGTACATGTAAGTAATGACAGCTGGTATGGCGAAAGTATGCCCGCAATGCACCTTAAGCATGCCAGATCTAGAGCTGTAGAATCAAATAAATGGGTTATTAGATCTACAACTGACGGAATATCACAGATTATTAGCCCAAGATCAAAAGAATCGTCTAAAACAATCAATAGAGGAGAAAAAGGCTATATTTCACATGAAATAACTTTAAATAATAATGATACTCTTTATGTAAAAATAGGAGATCTTCCACTATTAATTTTTTCATTTATAACATTGTTGTTTGGATTCATATTAAAAATTAGAAGAAAAGATGAAATCTAGACTTTTCACAACTTTTTTTTTCGTACAATTAATCTCATCAATGGAAATAGAGATATCAATAATAGATCAAGAGTTAAGACTAAAAGATGATAATGTCATTGTAAAAACTTATAAGATTTCATCATCAAAATTTGGCGAAGGTTCAGAAGAAGGCTCATATAAAACACCTTTAGGAAAGCATGAAATTAGAGAAAAGATTGGGCAGAATGCAGCTATAGGTGCAAGATTTATAGGAAGAGAACACTTCGGCGAAATATACCCAATCTACTCTACTGAACAAATAGTTGTAGAGGAAGATGTAGTACAAAGCAGAATACTCTGGTTATCAGGACTTGAAGAAAATATAAATAAAGGAGAGGGAATTGATTCATTTTCTAGATATATTTATATACATGGAACACCAGAAGAATGGCTTTTAGGCTCTAAAGCATCAAAGGGTTGTATAAGGATGTCAAATAAGGATGTAATTGATTTATTTGATAGAGTTCAGATAGGAATGACAGTTTATATTAAATAAATTACATTTATTTTATAAAATCACTTTCATTTATTCATAATTGATAGTAATATCACATAATAAATATTATATATAGTCAGTCTCTCCTCTCCCCCTGACTGACAAACTAGGGGCTTCGGCCCCTAGAAACTTAAAAATAATAAAAAATGGATAAATTTTCGGAAAACATAGAGCTTTTAGCACTTTTTACAATATTTCTTGTTCTATTATTGGGTATATCTACCATTTAAATCATTTTATAATTGAGCGTATGAAAAAATTTTTATTTATTTTTCTAATTTATATTTGTGGTGACGCTTATGGATGCAATGATCTACTTGATACAGATGTCAAAATATTAAATAAGAAAGAATATAAAAACTTATGTGAGTACTCCGACAAGACTATTCTTGTTGTCAATACGGCAAGTAAATGTGGATACACTTACCAATATGAAGAACTAGAAGCATTACATAGACGTTTTAGTGATGAAGGGTTCACTGTTTTGGGCTTTCCATCAAGAAACTTTTTATGGCAGGAATACAGCGATGAAGCAAAAGTTGGCGAATTCTGCAAAGCAATGTATGACGTGACTTTTCCAATGTTTTCGATATCCGATGTAAAAAGTAGCACTAAACATCCATTCTTTAGAAAAATTTATCAACTAACAGATGAAAGACCAAGTTGGAATTTTCACAAATTCTTAATTACGAAAAATGGCAAGATAAAAAGTTTTTCACATAAGATAGAACCTAATGACCCAAAGATAATTAAAGCTATTCAAGATTCTATTAATCTGTAATTATCATTATTTCCCACAACAACTAATTGAGGTTTGTTTTTAGCAAATATACCAACCTCTATTATTCCTTTTATAGAGTTCAGCTCATTTTCCATTTCTAAGGGTTTAAAAATCTGCATTCCATGCAAATCAAGCAATACATTGCCATTATCTGATAATTCATCCCTAGTTGTAATTTGTGAAGTATATTTATGTAACTGGCGAATAATTTCGTCTTTATATTTTAATGAGACCTCTACTGGAAGAGGGAATTGACCAAGGTTTTCAACTAATTTTGAAGGATCAATAATGCATATAAAATAATCTGCTGATGCAGCAATAATCTTTTCATTTGTATGCGCTCCACCACCTCCTTTAATTAAATTTAAGCCCTTATCAACTTCATCAGCACCATCGATGTATATATCTAAAATTTTCTCAGGCTTACCGGCGTTAATATTAAAATTTAATTTATTTAATAGTTCTGTAGTTCTTATAGAGCTTGAATATAGGGATTTAATTTTCTCTCTAAGTTTAGGCAAAAAATGTTCAGTAAAAATATCTGTGGTACTGCCAGTTCCAATTCCAATATTAAGAGTTCCACTAATATCTTTTATTTTATTAAAAGCTCCTAGTGCAGCATTATATTTTTCAGACATAAACTTTTTTATCAGTAATAACTTTATCTAATCTTATATCAAATTTATTTTGAAAATTAGTATTTATCTTTTGAAAATCATAACCAACCCCCCAGAGTTTAGGGCCAGTATTTGTTGTAGCTATTTTTTGTAGAGTTTTATCATAATACCCTCTGCCATATCCAATTCGGTATAGGTTTGTATTAAAAGCAATAAATGGTATAAGAATTAGCTGGATTTCACTTATAGGATAGGATTCATTATTTAATGGTTCTTTAATTCCAAATTTATTTTTGATTACTTGATCTGTTTTGATATGAAAAGATAATTTTTCACCATTAATTTTTGGCAGTAATATTTTTTTATTTCGTGGAATTAATAAATTTGGTTCATTATCAATAGCAAAAAAAGAGACTAAATTTTCACATTTATTAAAAAAATCCTCTTGTTTTAAATGGATGTTAATTAAGTTAGACAAAGAATTAACGTCGCTTGGTAAAAGATCTCGTCTTTGAGATAAAAAATTTTTCCTTATTAAATTTTTATGCATCTGAATCATATATTCCCAGCAACCCTGAACCCTTTGGTCAGGTGGGTAGCTTATTTATATATTAAGGCTTCCCTAACGGTAGTGCACAGTTATATAAAATCTGCTTCCCTTTAATCTTTATTATCGATTCAAAGAGTAAATC
>CEVN01034732.1_pt1 | contig 11402 bp, 10 predicted proteins | sample 427041 | NCBI WGS metagenome assembly CEVN01 (sample SAMEA2623463, study PRJEB7988) | marine metagenome | biome: marine biome (ENVO:00000447); feature: surface water layer (ENVO:00002042); material: "saline water (ENVO:00002010), including plankton (ENVO:xxxxxxxx)" | depth 5 m
AATTTCGGAGCAGCTTCTGATGTTCCTATAATTGATTTCGTAATTTCTGCTCCACAAGATTCAGAGGTCGTTCTTGACGATGGAACTGAAGCAACCTTGGATTCTATCCTTCAACAGGGTGGTGGTTCTAGCAGCACAGTTGTTGCAATTAAACCAGGAACATTGTGTTGGGGAGTATTCGAGAATGGAGCATGTGTTGATGAGAAAAACAGAGATTCACTAGATGGTGGAGACAACACTGCTTATATTGCACAGGATGGAACAATTACATGGCCTAGTGGTGAAACAAGCAGTAATGCAGCACCAGGTTGGATAATTAATAATCCAACTAAGGCTAGCTGGGATAATGTAGCAGGTAAACCTACTGGTAATGGACTCACCATGACAGCTCCTGGTGCAGTGTCCACAACTGATATCATAGTTCAAGTTGGATATGCTTCCTGGGCACCTCCAGGCACTTACTCAATACAAGCTGATGCTAGATCATTAGCAGACTATGATAACACATTCACTAGTGGTGACCAGCAGGGTCAGGCTTCAATGAAGATTGCAAAGCCAGATTTATCCATAGGTGACAACATAAGGTATATCTCACACGCTACTGGATTCGGTGAGTCTGGATCTGGTTGGGTTAAGCAGACAGGTTGTGAAAACAATCCAACTCCACAAGAACCATGTGTTACAGATCCATACTTCAGTTTCATGTTTGAAATTGTCAACTCAGGAACTGAAACTGTGGGAACTTTCAAAGTAGGTTTAGAAGACTTTGAAGGAAATCCACTTGGTGTTCAAGTGGGTATATACTGGTCTGGAAACGGTTGGATGGTTGACGAATCAATGTCGAATGCACATGATGCACAGATCATAGACAAGAAATTCGTATCTTTCAAGGCCACATCAGCTGATCTTGGTATGTCTGCAGGACCTGGTGGAGAAGTAAGCGGTGCTTACACCTTCTACCTTTCTGTTGATGTAACTGGTGTTGTTTCGGAATCTAATGAGAACAATAATAAGGTTCCAATAACAATAACTGCTGTGAAAGAAGTTAATACAGTACCATCTTTCAATATGTCCTTAGCATCTATTGCAGTTAGCGGTCTTTTGGCAGCAGTTGGTATAGCTCTAAGACAGAAGGAAGAAGAAGAGTAGAAACTTCTGAGAAGATGACATTGGGGAGGAGCACGTGTCTCCTCCTGCAATGCGCGTTGAATGTTTAGCTTTAGCTCTACCAAAGGTGTGAGGGTAGTGGATGGGTGCTACAAGCCTTGAAAGGACAGTAACAAAGCTTGCAGCGAAGGTGTGTTAAACGTAATTAGTTTATCATATGGATTGATTTGCCCAGAGGTCGTACTTTCTCTTGGGAAATCTTTTCAACTTCCATCTTAGAATCCGGTATTGCAGCTACGAGCATTACCACCTTGACATTAGATCCCATAGCTTCGTTCGTTCGTAGGCCCCAAATCAGATTTACATCCTCAGAAAGTTCATATCTGAGTGCACCAAGTACTTCGTGGCAATCATTTAGTGCAAATTCATTACCAGCAGCTACGTGTAATAAAACAGCTTCAGCACCTTGATAATGCGATCCCAATAAAGGGTTTCCAAGGACAGCATCTAATACGCTTCCAGGATCAGACTTACTAGATTCACCATACATTACTTTTGCATTACCGCCAGCTTCGATTATTTTTTTTAAATCTGCAAAATCGACGTTAATTGTTGAAGGCTCAGTAATTACCTCAGACAAAGATTGCACAGTCTCAGCGACCAAATCTGACATAACGTCAAATGCCTTTTTCATTGGAATATCTCCATTTTTCAATTCATTAATTTTTTCGTTGTCTAATTCTATGACGCAATGGCATGCATGTTTTAGTTCTTCGAGTCCATCTATTGCTGTATTTCGTCGCCTCTTACCTTCTTCTAAGAATGGTAAGACTCCGACACCGACTACTAGTGCATCAGCATCTCTTGCATATTGTGCAATCACCGGAGAGCACCCTGTGCCAGTACCTCCCCCCATTCCGGCAATTATGAAAACTATGTCAGTGTTGTCCACCAAACCTCTTAGAGTTTCTTCATCGCCCTCAGCACATATTCTTCCAAGATGAGGGTCACCTCCAGTACCTTGTCCGCGTGTTCTTGTTGCTCCTAGTACAGTTTTCTTGGAGGCTCTTTTATTATTAAGATGAATTGCGTCTGTGTTCAAGGCTATAGTATCAACTCCCTTGACTCTTTTATCATATAGCATTTCGAGAATATTATTTCCAGCACCTCCAACACCCATCACTTTAATTCTTGGAGCTGTAACAAATTCCATTAGATCAGTACTATCAAAGCTTTCTAGCCGATCCATCATATTATTCACCACCATAATCTGAGAATAACATCTTTCTTCGATTACCCATTGTGTTTACTTCATTCCTTAAGAATTGGTAATCTTTCTCCTCTCTATATTTGGAAGTAGCATGTTGCATTATTGATTCAGAGACTATTTGGTCTATGCTGCCATAACCGTCTTCTTGTAAATCAAGAAGTTTTTCTCTTGCTTTCTGAGGTATTTTAACATTCAGTAAATCATGAGTGGGGGAAATTGTATGTCTATCAAGATATTCATCTAGAGCCTCTTGAATTAGTTGGTTGTAAGATTTGATTTTCAACGAATTCTCAGCAGCCCAGTATTCAATTCTTGCAGCCCTTTCAGGGTCTAAACGTACTGTTAAACGGTTTGTAGTTAAAGGTCCTAAGGGTGCCATATTATTCGTTACCACAAGAAAGTAGTATTTAAACTTATTGTTATTTGACGCAATTTTATGCCAAATAAGTTATTTATACAATTATTTAGTGTCAAATATGTGTCATACTTTCGGTCACCTTTAATCTAAATATAAAGCAACCTCTGAGGTATCTGTGCCATGTAAACATTGTCAGACCAGTCCAGTGATCAGTCGGCGCTATTCTGGTGAAGTGCTTTGTCAAATTTGTTTTTTCAAATCTGTTGAGAAGAATGTTGAAAAGGAGCTAAGACGTCAGATTAAGACACTTGTTGATAATTCAGATATCAGGATAAACAAAGTGGGTATTGGTCTTTCAGGTGGTAAAGATTCGAGTGTTGCTTTGTATTTACTGGATAATTTTTGTAAAACTAGAGGGATTGAAATTGTTGGTCTATCTGTGGATGAAGGAATAGAAGGTTATCGCTCAGAGTCACTCGAATGTGCTAAATCTATTTGCGATAGACTGGAGATCAATCACAGTACGTTTTCTTACAAAGAGCTTATTGGAACAACTTTATCTGAGCTTTTAGTTACTAACCCTCCGGAAGCATCTCCTTGTTCTCCATGCGGAGTTTTACGACGTAGATCTCTTAACCAAATGTCAAAAATTGCTGAGGTAGATTGCATTGTTTTAGGCCATAATCTTGATGATTTTTCTCAAACAGTTTTGATGAATCATTCTCGAGGAGATATTTCTAGACTAGTTAGAATGGCCCCTCACCAATATGTGCAAGCTGGTTTTGTGCCTAGATTATTGCCACTCCGCAGAGTTCCTGAGCAGGAAGTTTATCTTTATGCTATTTTGAGGAGCCTTGAATTCCACGATGGCGATTGTCCTTATGCAGCTAAGGCGCAAAGAAACCTTTTTAGAAAAATTCTGCTGGATCTTGAAAATAAGCAACCAGGTACTCGACATTCTCTTTTGAATGGGATGGAGAAAATACGTCATAATGCACCACCGCCCTCTACACTCACTTTATGTCCTTCATGTGGTGAGCCATCTGGTGGAGAAGGGCCATGTGTTTTTTGCAGAGAATTTGGTTCCTTTGCCGTTTAGTTTAAATTATAGAGGCTGAATGCAGCTATTACTAAACTATGTCTAATCGTTCCGTCTCTTATTAATTCTTGAATATTTCTTTGACTAACTGTCTCAACAGCAATATCTTCACCAGGGTCTAATTTTTGTTTTGAAACCAACACGCAATTTTCAATTAGCGTTACATGACATTTATTCGTTTGGAATGCAGGATTTGGATCAACATGCCCTAAGTAAGTGAACTTGTTTCCTTCATATCCTGTTTCTTCCAACAATTCTCTTTTTGCAGCTTCCATTGGCTCTTCTCCCTTCTCTATAATGCCTCCTGGAATTTCTAGTTCTGTCTTTGATGTTCCAAAGCGATGTTGCTTCACCATGACAATGTTATTTCCCTTAGTTATTGCAATGATATTCACCCAATCTTGACAGTTCAATAAAAAAAAAGGTAATTCTTTTCCAGTTCTAGGAGAAACAGTCTTTATTTTTTCAATATCAAATATTTTGAAGTTTCCCAAATATTCTCTGGACTTTATAGTCCAATCTTCACTATTCAACTTATCGCTACCATTTCGATTTCAAAGATTAGGTCTTGCCCAGCCAAGTCATGAGCTCCAGTTTCGCCGTATGCATCTTTTGCAGGTATTCGAATAGCTAAGTGCTGCCCCTCATACATTCCAACCATTTTGTTATCAAATCCCTTAATCATGCCTCTACTACCTTTGCAATTCTCTGAAGGATACCCTTCACCATCACAGCCAATGTTATCTGCAGGCAATGTGTCTGTGTGTCTATTTCCTTCACTTACACCATCTTTTCTGTGCATGTAGTTATCCCAAATGTATTCCATGCTAGAATCGAATAGTTTTGCATTACTTGCAAGAATACCTGCGTAGTGAACTTCAACAGAATTACCAGTGACAGTTTGATTACCAAAATCATAATCTGTATTTACATTTAATTTGACATCAGATGATTTTGTTATGTCGTTTGTAGATCGAACTTCTAGATAGGCATACAATAATCCACTTGCAGATGAAGACGTTTCGACATTAACAATAATAGGTACTCTTTCATCTTTGCCAACAGTTACAGTTTGATAACCTTCCTCAATTTCAATATTAAATCCACCATCATTAGATTTAACTCCAATTTGGAATGTATCAGTAATTGAACCTATATTTCTTACAATAACAATAAAATCGGTAGATGCTCCAGGTTCTGCATTGTGCATGTCTGTAAGTAAGGTTGCATTCACACCGTAAGATACTTCGGGTGCTTCTTCAATGATTGAAGTTAAGTAAAGGCCACTACCAATTAGCAATACTACAAGGAGAAGTGCAATTAATGCAGGTCTTGTATCAGGTCTAGACTCCTTGATTGGACTATTTTCATAAGTAGGAATAGCAGCTTTTGCAGCACCTTTTTTCCTTCTTACCCTTTTCGCCATATTGTTCCCACTTAAGAGCTTTACAAAAAGCTGACGTCTATCTTCTATGCTTAGTTCTGAAAAAAAACGCTTTCATTGTATCTTTCCATATATCTGGATTTTCTCTCATTCTTCTAATCGAGTAAGCATACCATTCAGGTCCGTACGGCACATAATAACGAACCTTATGCCCTTCACTGATTAATGAATCTAATCTTTTGTCAATTGGTACACCAGATAAGGCTTGAAATTCATATTTATTTGGTTTATATTTCTTCCTTTTAATTAAATCTAGAAGACTCTCAATTAGCCAATCATCATGAGTTGCTAACCCAACATAAATTCCTTTATCCATTATTTTTTCAGCACATTCAAGGTAATTGTCTCGTATTTTCTGATAATCTTGGTAAGCAATATTTTCACTTTCCTTGTATGCACCTTTGCATATTCGGATGTTTGAATGAGGAACATCTAAAATGTCAATGTCATTAATTGTTCTGTGCATATAGGCTTGTAATACAGTACCACACTTGGAGTAATACTTTTTCGCTCTGTCACACATTCTAAGGGTTAATTCAGTAACACTTGCATCTTCCATATCCATTCGTACAAAGTTCTCATATTCTCTTGCTTTGTCAAGGACTACACTCAAATTATCCCAACATAAATCTTCGTTAATTTTAAGACCAAGTGCAGTCAGTTTTAATGATATATTACAATCAATACCTGCATTAGCAATACCATCTAGTAGTTCGCAATACGAATCCCTAATGCGATTTGTTTGTCTGCGATTGGTTACTTCTTCACCGAGTAAATCTAAAGTTCCAGAAAATCCCTTAGAGTTCAGCTTTTGTACTAAATCCAGACCATCTCTTAGTTTATTACCTGCAACATAAACAGCTGCAATTCGTCCTATAACAAATTTAGGCATAATTTTTGTACTGCCAAGAACTAAGCTGTTTAGAAGTCCCATTATTATTGCATAGAAAAGAGTGTTTATTATATAACATCCGTGGTCGATTTATACAGCCTTGCTTAGCACAGATTATGACTCCAGCTTCAATCACCTGCAATGATGGAAAATTAGACGTTCCAAATAATCCAATAATCCCAGTTATAGTTGGGGATGGTATAGGTCAAGATGTTACTCCTGCAGCTATGAAAGTACTTGATGCTGCAGTGCACAAAGCATATGGAGATAGTAAACAAATATCATGGCAAAAAGTTTTAGCTGGTGAAGAAGCATTTAACGAGGTTGGTGAATGGTTACCCGAGTCTACACTTGATTCAATTAGAGATAATTTAGTAGCTATAAAAGGACCTTTGACTACGCCAGTTGGTGGAGGTTTCAGAAGTTTAAATGTTACCTTGCGTCAGAGGCTTGATCTTTTCGCCTGTGTTAGGCCGGTAAGATGGTTTGAAGGAGTTCCAAGTCCTGTTAAAGAGCCTGAAAAAGTGGATATGGCTATTTTCAGAGAGAATACAGAGGATATCTATGCAGGTATAGAGTGGCAAGCCGGAACTTCGGAAGTCAAAAAAGTTGTCGATTTTTTAGAAAATGAAATGGGCGTATCACAGATTCGCTTTCCAAACACCAGTTCACTTGGAGTTAAGCCAGTATCTAGTGAGGGTTCAAAACGGTTGATAAGGGCAGCATTTAGATATGCTATTTCAAATAATAAAAAATCTATTACTTTAGTGCATAAAGGAAATATTATGAAATTCACAGAAGGCGGTTTCAGAGATTGGGGTTACGAATTAGCTAGAGATGAATTTGGTGCTGAAGAACTTGAAGGTGGGCCTTGGCACACCTTTGAAAATCCAGATACAGGTGAACAGATTATTGTAAAGGATGTTATTGCAGATGCGATGCTTCAACAAATTTTGACTAGGCCTTCTGAATATGATGTTATTGCTACTCTTAATTTGAATGGAGATTATATTTCAGATGCTTTAGCAGCACAGGTTGGTGGAATTGGAATTGCACCGGGTGCTAACATAAATTATGATACTGGGCATGCTTTGTTTGAAGCAACACACGGTACTGCTCCAAAATATGCAGGTCAAGATAAGGTAAATCCAGGTTCAGTTATTTTATCTGGTGAAATGATGCTTCGGCATCTAGGGTGGACTGAGGCTGCAGATCTTGTCGTTAAAGGTATGGAAGGTGCAATTGGGGCTAAGACTGTCACTTATGATTTTGAGAGGCTAATGGATGGTGCTAAATTGCTAAAATGCAGCGAATTTGGTGACGCTATCATTGAAAAGTTGTGAACCTACAAGAAATTCCAACAATTGCTACAGCTGAAGAATTAATTGATAGAGCTCTGAGGCGGGCATCTAAAGTTGAAGAAAGTGTTAGAAATGCAGATTATAGGGCTCGTTTGACTGCAGTCAGAAAGATACATTCAGTGGCAGACAATATTGCAAATCCGTTGCATACTTATGTTAAGGCATTTCCTTCATTTGATAATATTCATCCTTTTGATAGATCAATTATAGACTTAACTGTTGGCGTGGATAAGTTGCGTAAATCTCTTGGTGCTTCGGATTGGGCACGTAAAGAAGTTTTGATGATTGGAAATAAGTACGTACCTAAAGCTAGAGCTAGGAAGAGTGCTGAAGAGACTATGAGGATTATGAGTGAAGCATATACTAAGATGACAAATATAGTTAGGCAAATTGAAAAGAACTTAAATTTTTTAATTTCAGCAAGATCAATTTTTCGTAATATTCCTAATGTAAATAATGAGAAGCCTTTAGCAGTTTTTGCAGGAGCCCCAAACGTTGGTAAATCTAGTTTAATTGGGGCTATTTCTACAGGGAAGCCTGAAGTCAAAAGTTATCCTTTTACTACAAAAGGTGTTTCTTTGGGACATATTAAGGCAAAATATGATATTATTCAAGTAATGGATACTCCAGGTTTATTGGATAGACCCAATTCTGATCGTAATGATATGGAAAAGCAAGGAATCGCAGCTCTTGATCACTTAGAACCTATTATAGTATTTCTTACAGATTTATCAGGGACCTCTGGATATTCCGTGGAAACACAAGAATCATTGCATGAAGAATTAAAAGGTAAATATTCTAAATATCGCTGGATTGATGTTTACAGTAAATCAGATTTGGAAGCTGAGTCAGAATTGACCTACTCAGAGTCAGTGTCTGTTTCTGTGATGACCAAAACTGGTCTTGAAGAGTTGGAGTCAAGATTAATTCAGTTATCTGAAATATAATCACTCTTTCACTTCCATATTGTGAGTATTGCCTACTATTTGTTGAGTATAGCGAGACATTAATTCAATAATTGCCTTATTCCTAAAGTCTTCGAGATTCATGCAGCCAGTGTTGCTCAGTGCAGCCTTGATTTTTCTTATGTCTTGCTTTAGCTTTGGTTTTAATCTTCCCCAATTTTCGACAGTACCTTCTTCACCCTCAGCAAAGAAAGTTTTTCTTGCAACGTGCCCATATCTATCTAAATTTCTGGCTCTTGCAGATCCCTCACCCCAAGTTGCAATGTATCTTATGTCTGGTTCATGACTGGTTATCTGCATATTTTCATCCAATTTTTCACCCTCAGCCTCGAAGAAATGGTTGAAATATCCTCCCATCATTACGATATCTGCGACGGTGAGTGCTATAATCATATCCCCTGCTGCAGATACACCACCATCGATGACTAATGGAACATACTTTCCAGTTTCCTTTTGGTAATCATCTCTTGCTTTGGCAGCTTCAAGTAGAGCAGTCATAGGAGCTCTCCCTGTGGCCTTTTCTCTTTGAGTAGTGCATATAGACCCAGAAGACATTCCTACTTTCACTAAGTCAGCTCCACTTTCCATCAGATATTTTGCACCTTCATAAGTTATGATATTGCCAACACAGAGAGGTACTGAATCATTCATAGCTTTGAATTCTTTAATGACCTTCGATGTAAATTCATTGTAGCCATCGGATGTATCAACGACAATTATGTCTGCACCAGCATTGATGCATGCCTTCGCCCTTTTTTTCCAACCCTTATGAGTTGATATTGCAGCACCTACAGTTATTTTCTCAACATCTTTTCTAAAAGCAATTTTAACTAATCTCCCTAACTCATCTAATACAATTAAATAATTTTTTTCAGCTAACTCAGTTTTAGCTTCTTCAAGACTGATATTATGATTTAGTGTACATGGCAAGTCATTTGGTTTAATCATTATAGATGTTACTTCATCGCCGGGCGTAGCATTTGTTTCTAGATATTTGTCGAAACTGAATAAGCCAAGAAAAACGTTGTTCCTATCAGCGATTGGTACTTTTGAGTGTCCGTGCTTTTCCACAAGTCTTACAACCTCATCGATGGTTGCAGTTTCTCTTACAGTAATGGGATCTTCCACAAATCCCATTTCATAACCTTTTATCTTGTCAATAATTTCTACTTGTTCCTTGACAGAAAGCCTTGCTGGTAGAATTCCTACACCACCCTCTTTTCCTAGAGCTAATGCCATCTCGTAACCAGTTACTGAAGTCATTGCTGCACTCATAAATGGAAGTCTTAGATTTATACTATTTAGTTTAGTATCTAGACTAATATTTTGCAGTGTACAGTCCTTAGAAGTAAAATCAGTGAGCAGGCTGAATTCGCTGAAAGTTTTGCCAGCTTCAGTTATGACTCTCTGTGCCATTCTAAGTCATAACAGATATGTTTATTAAATTTGTTTAGCTACTTTCGTGTGCAGTGTATATTTCGTTAGTTGTAATAGTTACTCTAACGAAAGTAGTGCATTTTGGTAAGTCTTTGATTCTTCTTGCACCAACATATGAACAAGCTGATCGTATGCCGCCCAATATAGATTGAATTGTCACTTCAACAGGACCTCTGTATGGAACTTCTACTTCTTTACCCTCGGGTGCTCTATGCTTAGCAACTTCTCCAAAATAAGTTTCCATTGCCTTTGCCGAACTCATTCCATAGAAAGATTTGTATTTTTTACCATCACTCTTTGTTTTCAATTCTCCTCCAGATTCATCATGTCCGGCAAGCATACCTCCAAGCATAACAAAATCAGCACCAGCTGCAAATGCTTTAGCTACATCACCAGGAGATGTGCATCCTCCGTCAGACATCACATGCCCAGCTAGACCATGCGCAGCATCAGAGCATTCCGAGATTGCAGATAATTGTGGATAACCTACTCCGGCGACCTTTCGAGTAGTGCAGACAGATCCGGGCCCAATACCTACTTTTACAATATCAGCTCCGGCTAGAATCAAAGCCTCAGTCATTTCTCTGGTAGCTACATTTCCTGCAATAATAATCTTATCAATGAATTGCTTGCGTATCCTTCTAACAAATTGGAGAAAATCTTCTCTATATCCGTTTGCAACGTCAAGACAAATAAATTTTAATCCTTTGTCTATAGCCATTTTTCTCTTTAATAATTCTAAACTTTCTTTAGTCGATCCTGAAGTTACAGCGATATTATTAGGATTCATTCCACTATTGATCGCTTCTTTGATTTCTTTAACGGAATAAAACTTCTGCAGGCATGTCATCAGATTGTTTCTTTGAAGGGCTTTAGCCATTTCAAAAGTCCCTGTTGTATCCATATTGGCAGCTACAACAGGTACACCTTCCCATTCAATATTAGTATGTCTAAATTTGAAAGACCTGGATAAAGAAACATCTGAACGTGACCTTAATGTACTTCTTTTTGGTCTTATTAACACGTCACGAAACGTTAGTTTTAGGTCATCATCTATGCGCATCTTTTCCCCTTTCTTGTCTGATTAAGCTCTATTAAATATTTTGCTTTTAATCTAAGTCTTTAGGTTCAAGTACCATCACATCCTTTAGATGCCTATATTTTTCATCATAATCAAGGCCATAACCAACTACAAATTCTGGAGGAATTTCAAACCCGATATAATCTACATCAAAATCCAGTTTAGCAACTTCTTTCTTGAATAATATACTCGCCACAGCAACAGATTTCGGACCTGAGTTTCGCAATCTGTTAACTAAGAAATTAATAGTGAATCCAGAATCAATAATATCTTCTACAATTATGATATCTCTTCCGTCTATATCTGCAGAGATATCCTTCCTGAATTTAATTGTACCCGTCGATGAATCTCCTTCGTAGCTGCGTATTTTAACGAAATCCACTTCAAC
>CEVN01150008.1_pt1 | contig 11395 bp, 9 predicted proteins | sample 427041 | NCBI WGS metagenome assembly CEVN01 (sample SAMEA2623463, study PRJEB7988) | marine metagenome | biome: marine biome (ENVO:00000447); feature: surface water layer (ENVO:00002042); material: "saline water (ENVO:00002010), including plankton (ENVO:xxxxxxxx)" | depth 5 m
TGTTGGCCCCTTAGCATCATCCGCCTAGGTTCCCCGACAGCTATCTTTGGCGCGTCGTCTGGCCTAGGAGCGTATTCGCGCCCAACAGAAATATCAGCACCAGTGCAAAAAAACCTATCACCTGTTGCTGTCAGCACGACTGCTCTCGCATCGAACTGGCCATTAAGTGATTCAAAGAGTTCAGCCATTCTGTCACGCATTTGTGGAGAGATAGCGTTCGCCTTATCCGGATTGTTGATAGTTATCCATGCGACTTGGTCAACAATTTCAAAGAGGACCAATTCATCTAACTGTTCAGCTGTTGCATCCATCTTCTAAGCGTAGCCGAGAACCTGACTGGAGCGGTGAGCTGGTGATTGATCGATTCTTCAATAGCAGGCTGTAAGAATTTCCGGACACCTCGAAATAGGCTATTCTCCAAAGGTGGTAAAAGCAGTTCTTTTCGACGTCGCTGGCGTCCTCACAGAAAGTTACGGACACATTATCCTCGAAACGGCTGTAGCTATCGATGCAAATATTGACTTGCTCGCAGAAGCACTCATTCCAGTTTTCCTGGGCGAGGAAGATACTGATGAAATGGGCCATAAACTAGAACGTGGAGAAGTAACACTTGACGAATTTCTCGCATCGCTCGGCCCTGTCGAACAAGACGCACGTGTGTTACTGCATCCCGACTCGGAATATTTTTTCGGACATGCCTTTAGCCCCAATCGCGAAATGATGGCCTTCGCTAACGAGTTAGCAACAACAGATTGTATGACTGCGATTGTTTCTAACAGTGTCAAGGAATGGATGCCAGCTTGGGAAACCGCAATACCAGATAGAAGTATTTTTGATACCGTTATTCTTTCTTCTGAAGTGGGACTTCGGAAACCGAATCCAGCCATGTATACCCTCGCCCTCGAGAGGCTAGAGATTTCCCCTGACGAAGCTGTATTTTTAGATGACTTTGAACCTATGGTCAAAGGAGCGGAGCAGGTAGGTATACATGCCATTCATGTCACCGATCACACCGAAGCGATTAAGCAGGTCCAAGAGCTTCTGAAATCGTAAACCCAATTATGCTAGAGATCTAGCTTGTTCTAGTCTGCAGATAGAAAAAGGAGACGAGAATGGCTACAAAGTACTACGTTACTGATACCGACCTATCAGAACGGTTCCCTTTATACACACGCGCGAACGTCGGCGAAGTTTTCCCAGACCCTGTCACCCCGCTAACAAGTAGCACCGGCCTCTGGCAGGCTGAGCTGGGTTGGCGGGATGCATGGGAACGTATAGGTGCTTTCGACGCGAGTGAATTCCCACCCGACCAGTTCTCCCAATTAGGTGTTGTAGCCGGGTACTGTTATTTAAACGCTTCACTTATCCGACTTTTTGGCGTTCGTGCCCCAGGGCTTTCATGGCAGGATATGGATGAGCAGTTCTTTGGTGCTTTACCTGGAGTTCCTACATACGAAGAGCAGCCTGGGGATGAGGATTTGGAGAAAACTGCGGCAATTGGAGCAGTGTTCCAATGGGTCTTGAGCAAATCACGGCTTGAAGACCTCGATGAACTCACAGCGGATAAAAACGCCACGGAAGACCTTCGAGCGAACCGGCCTGACTTTTCGGAACTGAGCAATGAGGAGCTCTTCGCCCAATTTCAGGAGCTTATGCAGCAGCATAGAAAATACTTTTGCCAACATGTTTTTACTACCTACATGGCGACTGTTCCTGTCGGCATCATCTCTGGAGTAGCAGCAGCTGTTGAACGCCCTGACCTTTTTATGCCAATTATCGCTGGTATCGGTGAAGTGGATTCCGCTGAGCCGTCCCATGCACTGTGGGAGATGGGAAGACTTGTAAGTTCATCTTCCGAACTGACAGAAGCATTCAACAATGGTGTAGAAGGACTACTTGACCGATTAAGTCAGAGCGACAGAAGTGATGCGCAAGAATTTCTGTCAGCTTTTGAAGATTTTGTCTACTCCTATGGTTCTAGAGGGCCTAATGAATGGGAAGTGCGTTCGCCTACTTGGGAGACTCGACCTGAACTCGCTTTGAGCGCTATTGAAAGAATGCGGCTAGCGCCAGAAGAAGCGGCCCCGAAAACGCAACATGCAGTTCGCTCGGCTCAACGTGAAGAGGCTGCAGCTCAGTTGCTGGCGATGGTTGAAGGCGACCCCGAAGTCCATGGAGAATTATCTGCGGGGATTGCTGCTTCGATGGCGTGGTTGCCAGCTCGAGAGCGAACCAAAACAAACAACATTCGCCTCATTCATGAAATGCGGGTTCGAATGCGAGTCATAGGTGAACGTATGGTGGCTCTAGAAGCATTTGATGAAATCGAAGACTTCGGATTTCTTGAGGAAACTGAATACTCGGCCCTTTTCGCTGAGCCCCTAAGCATGTTGGAGACCATCAGGGCAAGAAGAGAAGAATATTATGGTCTTCTTGATCGAGAAGCACAGTTCTTGTTTTATCGTGAAGCAGATCCGCCCGAGACTTGGAGGCGTCGAGATGAAGCATCTGAAGACCAGCTGGAACCAGGGAGCACGCTTCAAGGAATGCCAGGTTGCCCTGGAATGGCACAAGGTCGTGCCCGTGTCATCCTCGACAGTAACGATCCAACAGAGCTGGAACCCGGAGATATTCTTGTCGCGCCGATCACTGATCCATCTTGGACGCCGCTATTTGTTCCTGCTGCAGCTGTTGTTGTTGATGTCGGGGCCCCACTGTCACATGCCATTATTGTCAGTAGAGAATTAGGGATTCCGTGCGTTGTTTCAGCAACAGATGCCACAAGGAAAATACCCAATGGGGCACTTATTCAGGTAAATGGGGATTCAGGAGTTGTAACTGTTCTTGATGAATAGGGGGTGCCCTTTAGCGAGGGATTTCGCTCCAAGCGACATCCTTGTCTACACGAACATCTCCCGGAAGTCCTAGGACGCGTTCTCCAAGGATATTTCGCATAATTTCACTTGTTCCGCCTTCGATAGTATTCGCACGCGATCGAAGGAATTGACCTGATACGAATGAACTTCCATGTGCTTCTTCGCTTCTCACCATGGGGTACCCTGCAGGGTGAAGCATTCCTTCGGCTCCCTCCAAGCTCATGCAGGTTTCGAATATCTTCTGGTTAAGTTCAGCGCTAAAGAGTTTCCCAACTGAACCTCCAGGTCCGGCATCTCCACTTTTTGCCAAGACTTTCGCTCGCTGGTTTGTAAGGCGAAGTATTTCAGCCTTTATCCAAAGGTCTGCGACCTGATCTCTCATAACTTTCCGGTCATGCTCTCCTAATTCGTCTTTCTTTGTATTCCAGAGATTGATAAGGGTTCGGATAGGTCCTCCGCCTTTTCCTCCGCTGCCGCCGCCGAGTGCAACACGTTCATTCATCAAAGTGGTGATCGCTACGCGCCATCCGTCGCCCTCATCGCCTAAACGCTGGTTATCAGCAATTCTCACATCGGTTAGGAATACTTCATTAAACTCTGCTTCACCCGTGATTTGATACAAGGGCCTTACTTCTACCCCGGGGGAATGCATATCGAGGATGAAGTACGACAATCCCTTATGCTTGGGAGTGTCTGGGTTGGTTCGGGTGAGTAACATCCCATAGTTAGACAAGTGAGCGAGGGTTGTCCAGACTTTCTGTCCGTTCACCAGCCATTCATCACCGTCACGGATTGCCCGACTAGGAATTCCGGCGACATCTGACCCGTGAGTGGGTTCAGAAAAAAGCTGGCACCAAATATCCTCACCGGTGAAGATTTTTTTCAAGTGCTTTTCGTGCATCTCTTCAGTTCCATGGTTCAAGACCACAGGAGCACCCATGCCAATCCCAATAGGGTTGACCATAAGGTCGTGATAGGGGACTTTTGCATCTCTCAAAACCTGGTCCACTATGGATTGTTTACTTCTACTAAGGCCTAGCCCGCCCTTCCCCTCTGGGAAATGAACAAAGGCTAATCCAGCATCATATTGTGCTCCTCGAAAGGTGTATTGATCGTTTGCATGCGGGTCTACTTCTTCAATAAGAGCTTCTGTTCTTTGTTTGAGTTCGTCATCGGTGATAGCCACTGAAATCCTCGTTCTTCCGTTATCTCGCCGGTAAGGTTTGGCGGCAAGATAAAACCTAGTTAGTATGTCTCCATACAGTATGGCGGCAGTAAACCACTGATAGTCAAGTGGTAGCCAGTTTTTTAATGTCCGAAAGGGAAAAAATGCGAGAAGTAGTCATTGTTGAAGCAGTTCGAACTCCACTAGGTAAGCGGAATGGCGGGTTATCCACCATGCACGCTATTGACCTCCTAGGTTCTGTCCAGTCAGAGCTATTTAAGAGAAGTGGAGTGGACCCTGCCGAAGTCGGCCAAGTTGTAGGTGGTTGTGTCGGCCAGGTTGGCATGCAAACAATGAACGTGACGCGAAATGCGTGGTTAACATCTGGACTTCCGCTCGAAGTTGCAGCAACAACGGTCGACGCTCAATGCGGGTCATCACAACAGGCAACAAATCTCGCCTATGCCCTTGTGGCCGGAGGGGTCGTTGACGTAGCTGTCGGCTGCGGCGTTGAACTTATGAGCGGTGTCCCCATGGGAGCGACTGTTCCAAGAGGAGAATCAGAAGTTGGGAAGCCGGTTAACAGAGGATATTGGGAACGATATGAACTTACTTCCCAATTTGAAGGAGCGGAAAGAATTGCCAAACAGTGGGATATCAGTAGAGAAGAATTAGATGCCTTCGGCAAGCTGTCCCAAGACCGAGCCATAAGAGCTTGGGAAGAAGACCGCTTCGGATCCCAAATACTAAGTATTGACGCTCCGGATCTCGGAGAAGATGGAAAACTCGCCGATACAACACACAACGTATCTCGAGATGAAGGGCTCAGAGAAACGAATCTCGAGGCGTTGGCAGGGCTAAGAACAAATATGCCTGAAGGTGTTCACACAGCTGGAACTTCATCCCAAATCTCTGATGGGGCAGCTGCGGTTCTCCTGATGACCAAAGAGAAGGCTGATGAACTAGGTGTTAAGCCCATGGCGACAATCGTTGATTCATGTCTTGTAGGGTCCGATCCCGTTCTGATGCTGACTGGCCCTATATACGCCACCCAGAAATTGCTCGACGATAATGGGCTTACGATGGACGATATAGATGTTGTTGAAATCAATGAAGCATTCGCCTCGGTTGTTTTAGCGTGGGAGAAAGAACTACAGCCAGATATGGAAACTGTGAACCCTAACGGTGGAGCTATCGCAATCGGGCATCCGCTTGGGGGCACAGGAGCTATTCTGCTAACCAAAGCAGTTCACGAACTCCACCGGGCTGATAAAGAATATGCGATCGTGACTATGTGTTGCGGAGGGGGACTAGGAACAGGAACACTGATACGGCGGTCCTAGCAGTCAGAACCATACGATAACTATGTCTTCCCATGAACTTGATGCGCCCCCATGGCTCCGAGTGGAGTCCACGATTATGGCGACTGCCAGAGCGATACGACAGTCCTATGATCAGCGGTTCAATGACCTTGATCTGAATCTTTCAGAAGCAAGTGTCCTAGCTTACGTTGCAGAGCACGGGGCGCTATCTCAAACTCAGATAGCAAAATCACTTGGCCTCGGCCGAGCAGCAACTGGGGCTCTTATTGATGTACTTGAAGACCGAGACCTAGTTCAGCGCGAGACCGATCCCGACGACCGGAGAGTGTGGCTTGTTGAAATTACAATAGCTGGGAAAGAACTAGTCGAAGAAGTGTATATCAGGGATCAAATCTTACGTAAACAACTTCGAACCGGAATCACTCGCCAGGAACGCCAACAATTAGCAGCCGTGCTTGTTCGCTTAGGTAATAACCTTGCGTCAGTCTTGGCTGAAGAAATCGAAACAACATAGAGTACAAAAAAGGAGAGAATTATGGATCTGACAGGAGCATCAGCGGTCGTAACCGGAGGAGCATCAGGCCTTGGAGAAGCAAGTGCCCGAAAACTCGCTGAATTAGGAGCCCGCTGCGTCATTGTTGACCTACAAGATGAGAAAGGCGAGGCAGTCGCAAAAGAACTCGGCGGACTCTACGTGAAAGCTGACGTTGCAGATGAAGAACAAGTGCAAGCTGCCGTCGACGCTGCAATGGAAATGGGACCATTACGTGCCCTAGTGAACGGAGCAGGAATTGGAAGCGCTGGAAGGACTGTTGACCGGAACGGTGACCCGATGCCACTCGCCCAATTTGAATTTGTTGTTCGTGTAAATCTCATCGGAACGTTTAACTGCACCCGACTTGGAGCTGCAGCAATGGCAAAAACAGACCCTGTTGACGAAGATGGGCAGCGAGGAGCAATAGTCAACATGGCTTCTGTAGCTGCATTTGATGGCCAGACAGGTCAAAACGCTTATTCGGCATCAAAGGGAGGTGTTGTGGGGATGACATTACCTATCGCTCGAGATCTCGTACCATTGGGAATACGTGTCAACACCGTAGCCCCAGGGTTGATAGATACCCCAATCTACGGAAGTGGTGAAGCTTCCGACCAATTCAAAGCACACCTTGGACAAAGCGTCCTTTTCCCTAAAAGACTCGGATACGCCAGTGAACTCGCTTCAATGGTCATCGAATGTATCACGAACGACTACATGAACGGCGAAACCATCAGGGTTGACGGTGGCGTCCGACTACCACCGAAATAGGAGATCACATGTCAGATAACAACGCAGTACTTACCGAAACACGAGGTCGAGTCCTCTTGATAACACTCAATCGGCCTGAAGCAATGAACGCCGTAAATACAGACCTCGCCCAAGGCCTAATATCGGCAGTTGAACAGCTTGACACAGATGATGGACTGACAGCAGGAGTTCTGACAGGCAGCGGACGTGGCTTCTGTTCCGGCATGGACCTCAAAGCATTTGCGACCGGTGGGCCGCCTAAAGGATTTGATCAGTTTCTCGAAAACGGCGCTCGGAAACCGCTCATTGCCGCAATTGAGGGTTTTGCATTAGCAGGGGGACTAGAAATAGCTCTAACTTGTGACCTTCTCGTAGCAGCTGAAGATGCAAAAATCGGAATACGCGAAGTTAAGGTGGGTCTCTTTGCCGCAGGCGGAGCGCTTTTGCGACTGCCCCGACGCCTCCCATATTCGGTTGCTATGGAAATGGCGCTCACTGGAAACCCCATCTCTGCAGATGATTCGAAAAGTTATGGTTTGGTGTCACGCGTGACTGAAAAGGGAGGGACAGTCGAAGCAGCTTTAGAACTTGCAGAAGCAATAGCTGAGAATGCTCCGTTGGCGGTTGCTGCCTCAAAAGCTTTGATACAAGCCCAACAAGGGATAACAGAAGAGGAATTCTGGGAACTACAGAAGCCATATATGGCTTCAGTATTCAGGTCAAACGATGCAATGGAAGGTCCGGCTTCGTTTGCGGAAAAACGTTCTCCAAACTGGACCGGAACCTAGAGACTTTCAACTTGAGGGAGATGAAATTATGAAGTTAGCGATGCTACTGCCTTATGCAAATAGGTTTTCAGAAGCGGTCGATAGAGTTGTCGAACTCGAGAAGGCTGGATTGGATCTGATCTACGTTCCGGAAGCCTATGCTGCTGATGCTGTCTCCGCAATGGGATACCTTGCAGCTAAAACTACCAATGTGCAGATTGGTTCTGGAATCCTTCCGATTTACAGTCGCACACCTACCTTGTTGGCAATGACCGCTGTTGGGATGGATGAAATTTCTGGAGGGCGGTTTGTCCTTGGTTTGGGGGCTTCAGGACCTCAAGTGATTGAAGGTTTCCATGGAATTCCTTATAAGGCTCCACTCGGACATACCCGTGAAGCAATTGATATTTGTAGGAAGGTTTGGGCGCGCGAAGAAAAACTTACTTACGACGGGAAATATTACACGCTTCCTCTTCCTGAAGATCAGGGAACTGGTTTGGGAAAACCTCTTAAAATCATTACACATCCTTTACGGCCAAATATTCCTATCCATATCGCTTCTTTAGGCCCCAAGAATGTTGAATTGACCGCTGAGATAGCAGAAGGGTGGCTACCGACCCTCTACATGCCATCTAAGGCTGACCTTGCTTTTGGTGATGCCCTGAAAATAGGACTTTCAAAAAGAGACCCATCTCTTCCTCCGCTCGATGTGGTAGCTGGCGGTATGGTTGCCATCGGAGATGACGTTAAGCACCTTTTAGACTACGGACGTCCTCAAACTGCGCTGTATGTCGGTGGGATGGGCGCAAAAGGCAAGAACTTTTACAACTCTTTGGTTCAACGTTACGGGTACGAACGTGAAGCTCTTGACATTCAAGAACTTTACCTTTCGGGAAAGAAAAAAGAAGCAGAGGCAGCAGTGCCAGTTGAACTTCTAGAAGGTATGAATCTGGTAGGGCCTGAAGGATATATTCGTGAGCGTGTTGCCGAGTTTGCTGAATCAGGTGTTACATATCTGAACATTGGTCCGATGGGATCACCAGAAGAGCAGATACGGATAGTAGAAACCCTGAAAAACATAATCAGCTAAATTTGCTCTGAAGTAAAAGAATTTATATTGCACTTCGTATTCGAAGTCTCGTGCACTATCGTCGTGAAATGCAATCGCTCGAAGAATTCAGGACTGAGGCATCAGCATGGTTGACGAACAACCAGTTAAGCGCACCGCCGAATTACGGAGCGATTTTGCCTCCCACCATGGTAGAACAGGGCGTTGCCTGGCAAGAAAAACTCTTCGAAGATGGATGGGCTGGTATTCACTGGCCGACAGAATATGGAGGCAAGGGTCTTACTCCTGATCATCAGGCGATCTGGCTAGAAGAGTGCGCAAGAGCTGATGTACCCCCATACGTGAATATGGTTGGCTGTATCTTGGCAGGTCAAGGCGTACAGATTTATGGAACTTCAGAACAAAAGGACCGTCACCTCCGGTCAATCCTTACAGCTAAGAAACTATGGTGCCAGCTATTTTCCGAACCGGAAGCAGGCTCAGATCTCGGGTCGCTTCGAACGGTTGCTCTCCGTGATGGGAACAGCTGGATAGTCAATGGTCAGAAAGTTTGGTGCAGCGGGGGGAGATATAGCGATTGGGGAATTCTCATGGCGAGAACCGACCCACAGCTTCCGAAACATAGGGGCATTAGTTTTTTTCTGGTGGATATGCGTTCTGAAGGTATTGAAACGAGACCTCTTCGCCAAATGACTGGGGAGGCGGAATTCGACGAAGTTTTCTTCACCGATGTTCAACTCCCAGAAACCGCGTTGCTGGGGCCTGAAAATAATGGTTGGGCTGTTGGGATGGACATCCTAACAAAAGAGCGGGGTTCAATTGGGGCTGGAGCTATCACAATGCAACGAAGACTTGATGCCCTTAAAGCATTAGCGGCGAAAGATCTTGATCCTATAAATCGGCAACGTCTCGTTCAGCTTTTATCTAAAGGGCGAAGCTACCACTATCTTGGCTTGCGTCAAGGTTCAGGTGCGTCGGTTGCATCATCGTTGAATAAATTAGGAATCACGGAATTGATGTTTGAAACAGCGAATCTTCGAGCTGACATAGCCGCTTTAGAAGCAATGCTCGAAGGTTCTGGATCGGGAAGCCTCCTAGCTGCCCCTGGAGCAAGAATCGCCGGAGGAACATCACAGGTTCAGCGGAACATTATCGGAGAGCGAATCCTCGGATTACCGAAAGAACCTCGACCCTCATAAGCAAGATTTGGCACTGGGATAGGTTAGCTGCTGCAGCTAAGCATCGAACAACCGGGTCGGCTACGTGCCCAATCAGGCCGCTTCGACGCCCAGTGGTCATAGTCAGGTTGTTCGTCGTATGGGTTTCTTAGAACGTCGAGCAGCTGGTGCGTCATAGAGATATCATCATTATCTGCTGCGTCTATCGCTAATTGAGCCAGATAGTTCCGTAGAACAAATTTAGGATTCGCAGCCTTCATCATTGCTGCTCGTTCATCCGCTTCAATCCCAGATATTCTACTTACCTGAAGATATCGCTTAACCCAGTTCAAAATCAGCCCTTGTGTGTCCCCATGAAAATCAGAAGGCTTATAATACGCTTCTTCCAGAGGAAGTATCGTTTCGGTGGTCGCAAGCTCTGGGTCGGTTGAAGTATCGATATCGATGAGTCTCCGGAAGAAGATAGTCATATCGGTCTCGGCGCTATCTAGAAGGGTGAACAGTTCAGTGACCAATTCCTTGGCAGATTCATTTGCCAATGACGATAGCCCAAGTTTTGAAGCCATCATTTCCGACCAATAGGAGTTAAAAGTGGGCATAAATGCATCAAGGGCGGTTTGCAGCGGATCAACTTCGTGGACTGCTGGGACAAGTGCATTAGCCAGCTGGGCGAGATTCCATTGGGCCACTGCTGGTTGATTGCCAAACCTATATCTTCTGTGGGCCCTGTCTGTTGTGTTCGGAGTCCAATCAGCGTCATAATTGTCAATCCACCCATATGGGCCGTAATCAATTGTCAAACCATGGATTGACATATTGTCGGTGTTCATAACCCCATGGACGTATCCGACTCTTTGCCAATGGGCGATCATTTCCGCAGTAGTTTGGGCGACTTCACGAAAAAACTCTACGTATGTTTCAGGTGATGGTTCACCGAGGTGAGGGTAATGGTTTTCGAGTACGAACTTCAATAGCTTTTCAAGTTCATCGATTTGCCCTCGCGATGTGAAGATTTCAAAATTCCCGAACCTAATAAATGAAGGAGCTACGCGACAAACGACAGCACCCGTTTCATAGGCCGGATTACCGTCATAGAACATATCTCGCATCACCTGATCTCCGGTGGTGCATAAGCTCAGAGCGCGAGTTGTCGGAACACCGAGATGAAACATGGCCTCGCTACAAAGAAACTCACGGATAGATGACCGTAAGACAGCCCTGCCGTCTCCACTTCGAGAGTATGGTGTTCGACCAGCTCCTTTAAGTTGAAGCATGAGATGCTCACCTTCGGTTCCGACAACTTCTCCAAGATTGATAGCTCTTCCGTCACCCAATTGGCCGGCCCAGTTACCGAACTGATGACCCCCGTAGCACGCAGCATGTGGGTCCATTCCATCCGTAAGAGCGTTCCCTGAGAAAACCTGAGTGAAATATTCCGACGATGCTTCGGACTGGCTTATGCCTACGATATCCAATACCTCTTTAGAGGTCGCAAGAAGCTTCGGGCTAGCAGTTCTCGTCGGTTGCACTCTCGAGAAAAAAGACTTTTGAACCTGCCTGACTGTATTCTCTATTTCTGGGTCGGCTGAGAGTTGTGAAGAAAACCGGTTATCGAACCGAAGTCCTCTTAAAGGAACGAATTCTAAAGGCTGGTCAGTAAGAGCCACTATTAGCCCTGTAGTGATTCTCAATCGCACTTCGTAGTTGCATACCTTAAGAATAGTTCGCAAGAA
>CEVN01066410.1_pt1 | contig 11375 bp, 6 predicted proteins | sample 427041 | NCBI WGS metagenome assembly CEVN01 (sample SAMEA2623463, study PRJEB7988) | marine metagenome | biome: marine biome (ENVO:00000447); feature: surface water layer (ENVO:00002042); material: "saline water (ENVO:00002010), including plankton (ENVO:xxxxxxxx)" | depth 5 m
CACAATGAGATTGTTGCCTGGGATAGGAACTCATCGTCTCAAGCATTGCTATACATTGCAAGTCCACATACTCATCCTCGCGTGCGCGCGCGAATTAGTTGGATGATGGAAAATCTCGAAGCGGGCGATTCTTGGTTACTTGATTGCGAAGGCGATAGCCTCCTTGAGAGCCTCCTAACCGCTGCACACATAACCGATTGGGTAAGTATTGCTTTGGCTATGATTAATGGTATTGATCCCTCTGAAATGACCGCCATTAAAGGTCTCAAAACCTATCTATCTACAATTTAGTAGAGATATCCCAAAACCAATCTAGGATCTGGATATATTCGCAAAGCCTCTTCTCTATCATTAGGCGCAACAACCCCTGGCATATCGTGAGTTTTTGGCTCTTGAAATGACAATTGGAAATGTAGGTGAGGCTCCCAGCCACCATTTTCATGAGGTGCTCCCATCCAACATATTACATCACCAGCTTTCACCTTTTGACCAACTGACTTACCTTCTATTGAAGCAGAATCAAGGTGACCGTAAAGAGCCCATATTGCAGTTCCATCTAGGGTGTGTTTTGTAATCACAACGTGACCATAATCTCCATCGGCTGCATTATATCCAAAATGAGAAATTTCTCCATTTGTAAATGCCATACAGGCAGTCCCTATCGGTGCGCCAATATCTATTCCCATATGCAGAAAACGCTCTCCTGAGAAGAGTTCAGTAGAGTATAATCCGGGTCGTAATTCATCGTACTTTCCGATACTATATTCGGTCTTTGGAGGAGTCCAAGTGCCCTTCGACAAGTCAAGTATAGTGTAATCTTCTGGCATATCCACAACTGGATGGAACTCGTGGGAATCCCAATCAATCATGACCTTGCGAGAAGGGTGAAGACCATCACTCCTCCTCTTCCGCTTCTTCCGCCAGAGCACGAATTCCGCTCTTTTCTCTGAGTTCTTTCTTGGTTTTTGCTCCCAATTCTTTCAGCATTTCAGTTTGCCTGATTACATTGCCTCGGCCGGTAGACAAACGATCTCTAGCCACCTTGTAAGCATCACTAGCCTGGTCAATCTCAAATCCGACTTGGGTAAAAGATTCCAAGAATAATACTACTTTGTCATGAAGTTCTCCCGCCCTATTTACTAACTCGTTTTGGTTCTTGGTTTGTCTTTCGCGATTCCATAATTCTTGAATTAACATTAGTGTAAGCATGAGTGATGTGCCACTAACAATCTTCACTTTGCGTTCGCCTACCATATCCTCGTAGAGGTTAGGGTCTGCCCGCATTGCATCGATGAAGGCCCCCTCAAGTGGCACTGCCATCAGAACGAAATCAAGAGTATTGATACTCTCCATGTGTTCATAATTTTTCGATGCAAGTTTTTTCGCATGGTTTCTTATCGAATTGCAATGAGCTTTCATTGCGGTTTTTGTCGAGGTCTCATCTTCTGCATTAACATATTCAGTGTATGCAGTTAGTGACACCTTTGAGTCTATTATAACATGCCGATTTCCTGGTAAATTTAGTACGAAATCGGGTTGTTTCCTCTTCCCATCGGCATCTGTTTCAGATAAATGTTTGACATAATCTCGATCTTTAACAAATCCCATATTTTGTAGAAGATTTTCTACAACAACTTCTCCCCAAGCGCCTTGGGCTTGAGAATCCCCCCTAAGAGCCAATGCTAACTCTCGAGTTTCCTCTGCTAGGGTTGTACCAAGTACTGCTACATTGTCGACCTTTTCACCAAGACTAGCCGCTCTTTCAATGTCCTTTTCCTTTGCAGTTTCGATAGCTGCGATATATTCACTCATGCTTCCAGATAGTGCTTCAGTAGCTTCTTTGAATGCAGATTCTTTTTGTTCATCGGCATCTTTTACAGCGGACTTAAAAGCCTCAGTAGCCACTATTTTGTATGAATCCATCATTTGCACTTTAGTCTCCTGGAAAGCGGTTTCTTTCGCCTCAAGAAGTGCCTTTGTCTTGATTAATTCAGCCTGAATGTCTTCTGAACCAGTTTCTTTGAATTGTTTAGCAAACAACCAACCAATAGCGGTCCCAACAAGAATCCCAACGACTACGAACACGATTTCCATTTCACTCAGTAAACAGAGAGAAAATCGAGGGTATTTAACCTTCTCAGAACCAAACCTGCTACAATTGTAACAAGAACTCCAAACAGTACTCTTTACGAGGGATGCAATGATGAGTGCTAACAATGGATGCCTATGGTAGGGTCAGATGCGCCATCCTCGGCGCTACCGGACTTGTTGCTCAGCGCTTCTTCCAGCGCCTTCAGTTTCACCCTTGGCTAGAACCGGTAGCAATAATCGGCTCTCCAGAAACCGCTGGAAAATCACACGATGAATGCCTTTGGAGTTTAGATGAGGAAAGGCCTCCACCTTCTGAATTGACAATTGGAGGATTAGAAAATCTTCCATCATTAATAGAGGAATTCAACAGTTTAGGTGTTAGGATTATTTTCTCAGCACTTCCCGACGAACCGGCCGCAAGGGTGGAGAGAGATTTAGCGGCGGCAGGATTCCTTGTAGTTTCTCACGCTCAAGTACATCGTCTAGAAACAGATATTCCACTAATCGTCCCTGAAGTCAATATCCAAGATTTGAGTATACTCAAGAAACAATCTGAAGTTTCTGATGGCCGCCTAATTTCTTGTTCCAATTGTACGGTTTCACCGATTGCGATTACTCTTTATCCATTAATGCAAATCGCTGACATTACTTCGGTAAAAATAGTCACTCAGCAAGCTCTTTCTGGCGGAGGTAGAACCCTACTAGCTGAAGGCAGAGAAGGTCGCCAAATCAACAGCGAAATACCAGGAGAGGCCGAATCAATAATTACTGAATTATCAAAGATTTTGTCTTGTGAATTCGATATAGAAGCCTCATGTGAAAGAGTTTTGCGAGATTATGGCCATTATGCGCGAATAGAAGTCGAATTTCAAGAAAAGGTTAGTGCTCACCAAGTCGTTCGTGCATGGCGAGAATCATATTCACGCAGCCAGGAACTCAACCTTCCTTCAGCGACAAAAAGGCCGATTATTTTCGTAGACGGTGAACTTGATGATAACCACCGCTGGGTTGGCTTTGAACAGCATAAACACCCAGGTCTAGACCTAAAAGCCGCGATGGCGGTGGCCGTTGGAGAGGTAGAGATAAACGACTCAAGACTTAGATTTTCTACAATGGCTGAAAATACAATTCGTGGTGCAGCTGGATATTCAGTTTTACTCGTTGAACAATTACTTGCCGACGGGCTTCTGTATGATAACAACACCATACTTGCCCGAGAGATTTGACCGCACACGCCAATAGAGCGACTACCTTCCCGCGTTGTGCGTCAGCGCCAACTTGCCATGCTACTTTCCTCTTTACCTCCACATCCGTGTGGAGATATCGAATTGGAACAATATACTACATCGGGTGATATTGCAGCCTCATGGTTAGCACAAATTGCTGCATTCGGCGACCTATCAACGGATTCATCGATTGCTGATTTAGGTGCAGGGAACGGGATTTTAGGGATCGGCGCGGCACTAATGGGTGTGTCTCAGGTAGTTTTGGTAGAGGTAGATGAACAAGCCTGCTCTGTTGCATTCCAATCAATTGAGCAGGCGGGTGTATCAGATTCTGTGGAAATATTCCGCAAAAGGGTCGATGATTCACTGGATTTAAGTGGCGCAGATTTGATAATTTCCAATCCACCTTGGGGGACTCAAAAGGCGAAATCTGACCGCCCCTTTCTTGATGCAATAATTCGCTCAAATGCTATTGCCCATCTGATGCATAGCGCTGAAGCAACACATGTCGAGGTAATCTTCGAGTCGGCAGGATGGGAAGTCGAGAGATACTGGGAAACAGATTTCGCGTTACCCGCTGCCTATTCACATCACTACAGCCGTCAAGGGAAGACCAGAGCAGGATTCTGGCGTTTGTTACCGCCAGTATAATCTCAAGTCTCAATTTTACCGTGCTACGCACGGCCGGACCGTTCATAGGGGGTTGGCTGGTCGCCCGCCTCGATGAGTTCTACCACTGGCGACTTTGTCACGCCAGGCAATCAGGTCGAAGTTCCGGCTGGTGCTAGCCTTGGTTCGGGCCTCTCGGAGACTGAATCAGGCGCAATAGCTCTAGTCAGTGGGACGCTTATTTCTGACGGCGATATACTCTCGGTTGATGCTATCAGTCTAGAGACAAATTCACCTCAGATAGGTGATGACGTTATTGCAGAAGTTACCAAACTCATGCCTAAGGTCGCCATGATTCGTATCCTTCATATCGAAAAGGATGGCGGACATAGAGACCTTTCTGCCGAGAATTTGTTTGCCGACATTTTCGTGACTGAAATCGTTGATAGATTTCTTCCTTCACCAGGCGATGCTATGAGAAGTAGGGATTTGATACGTGCTAGAATTACTCAAATTGAACCAAATCTCAAGGCCAGTACTCGGGGTTCCCCTGAATTGGGAGTACTGTGGGCGATTTGCCCTGCATGCGGAAGTGAGTTGATTACTTCTGATGACAAGCAGGACTTCAATGTCGATTGTAATCGATGTGATTACTCGGGTTATCGAGTTCTATCCAATGGATTCGGTCATGGGCACATTCTTGGTGAGGATATACAGGAGCTGAATAGAGCCGGAGAGCGTTGGTCTGCAGAAGCCGAGAGTAATCTTGGCCACGAAGGGGCTAGACCCTATCTGTCACCAGTAGCTGACCACCGCCGTGGAATTAGTCACGAGGCATCTCCTGCTGCGATGAGGATGCGTTCAGCGATAACAGGAAAAGGGGGTCATGGAGGCGGGAAACAGCGAATCCAGCACAAGACCAAATGTACTCTTTGCGGATGTGAAACAACAGTCCCATTTGTACCAACTCCCGGAAAACCAATTCGTTGCAAAGAATGCATGGACAAGGTCAAGGAAGGAAAGGCAACCAAAGAAGAACTCGCAGCGGAACGTGAGGTGTTAAACAAAGCACGCACTGAAGCCTCAGAAGTAGCCGGAATCAAACTCTTCGTAGCACGATTATCGTTTGATGTAAACGAGGACGAATTGAGAAATCATTTCTCGACTCATGGAGAGATTACAGAGTGTAGCATTGCCAAAGATAGAGACACAGGTAAATCTCGCGGATTTGCCTTTGTGAAGTTCGCTAGCCGAAAAGCCGGAGAAAAGGCGATTAAGGAATTGGATGGAAGTGAAATTCAAGGTAGAAAAATCAGTGTCCAGGAATCCAATGACGGCGGAGGCCGCCGAGGTGGGCGTGGTAAAGGAAACAAACGCCATAATCGCCGCTGATTCCAAATTTGCTGCCCCGATCAGCCATCCATAGCGAAGTCGTGAAGACTGAACAGTAATCCGACAGGTTGAGGGGTAGAATGGAAGGTTGGTTGGTCCTCGATGGATATGAGGATGAACCAGCTGCATTTGGTGTCCCAAATTATCTTGGTTTTCATATCCGATATATCTGTGGCGTTCTAGAATCTAAATCAATCCCATACACCTACATGACCATAGATGAGTGGAGATTATTCCACAAGCAGAAACTTGCAAATTCTGCCCAAAGACAAGAACTCAAACGAGAACTATCCGAACTAGATGGAGCGGTTGTTCTCGCGGGAGCTGTGGTCCCAGGGAAGTATGTTAGAGGAACTCCAATATCACGCAGAGAATTGGATGATTTTCTTGCGATTTTTCCTAGTGAACTACCAGTTCTTACAGGTGGCTGGGCTATCCGCCATTGGCGCTATGATGGATGGATGCCGCTACGGACAAATTTATTCTGTGCAGTGCAAGATACAGACGCTACATTGGATCACTTTCTCGGAACTGGTGATTGGTCTCATAAACGTAGAACTAGTGAGCAGTGGGACAATTGGGCAAAGAAAGGAGCGGCTGGAAAATGTGTCACAAATCATCCCGATATTATTACAGAAGATGGTCGTTCTGGACCATTGACCTACGAAGTGGAATTGTATCAGGGATGCGTGCGTTACAAACGAGGTTGTAAGTTTTGTATAGAACCTAAGAAAGGAGTTCCGATATGGAGGGAAGAGGAGGATGTTATTGCCGAAATTACAACCGCTCTAGACAATGGCGTTCGTCACGTTCGTATAGGTGGGGCTACAGACATTTACACCTACAAGGCAGAAGGAGTGATGGAACTAGAATACCCCATTCCAGACCCAGAACCGATTTCCAAAGTTCTGCACGACTTAAGACAAGATGAGAGGCTCCAGATTCTCCATGTCGACAACGCAAACCCTTCTATTGTTTCTGAGAATTTGGAGCCAGCAACGGAGATAACAAAATCACTAGTTTCGACTCTTTCGGATGGTGCGGTAGTTTCCTTTGGACTTGAATCTGCAGACCCCAAAGTCCACAAAGAAAATTGGCTAAATTGTGATTCCAAACAACTCAAAATTGCTATACGACATATCAATCAATTTGGTCGAGAGAGGGGAGAGAGGGGTTTGCCCAAACTGCTCCCTGGTCTAAATTTCATCGCAGGGTTAAATGGGGAATCAACCGAATCATACAGAATAAATCGGGACTTACTAGATTCTCTACGTTCAGAAGGGCTATGGTTGCGGAGGATAAACATTAGACAGGTGGAAGGGCAAGGATTCCAAGAAATTCCGGAGGATGCCTTCCAGTCCTTCAAGCGTAGTGTGAGAGAGGAGATAGACAAACCACTCCTAGAGGAGATGTTTCCAATTGGAACAGAACTCAAAGGAGTTTGGTGGGAGGCACATGATGATCGAATTAGAAGACCTGAACAAGTGTTACAGGAAATCTACAGAGAACCCTCTATTTATGGTCGAGCGGGTATAACATTCGGAAGACAAATTGGAGCCTATCCGATATTAGTAGGAACTCCGTACCAGATTCCTCTCGAAACTGAGTCGAATATCATAGTCACCGGTCATGGAATGCGAAGTATAAGTGGAGTTGAAACAAACTTATCGATTAACTCAGCAAGCCAATCTCAACTTGAGGCCATACCTGGAATTGGTAGTAAGGCGGCATGGCGCATAGTTTCCAATCGAGCTAAGGCATCTAGGAAATCTTCTGAAAATCCCTACTCCGACGTAAAAACGGCTCTTCAGGAGGCAGGCGTCCAGTCCTATGGACTGGCTCTTAAGGTACTCAAGGCGTGATGCAACCCGTTCAGGCAGAGGGAATAGTGATAATCTCAGCAAGGACGCCAAGAATCATGTTGAACAAGGAAATGAGGAGAATCGTTGCTCTAGGAATCTGTGTTTTATTCCTTGGAGTTTCAATGCTAGGTTACTTATCTAGTGGTGAGGAATCGCAATCTATCCTAGAGGGAGAAAATGAAATTTCCTTCACAAACTCAAGTGGTACAACATTGAATATCCAAGGTAGCGAAGCGGGAACGGTATTCTCCCATTCTGTTTTGGATATGGGCATAGATGGTCCACTGGTTATACTTGCGAACGGTACATCTGTTGAATGGTCTCAAGGCAATCCTGTTTACAGTGAAAATTCACTAATCTCTACTTCAGGAAGATGTTCTATTTTATCCAATTACTCAATGTATTGTTCCGGTTCAAATGACTATGGTCAACTCGGGCTCGGAAACTCGGTTTCAACTTCAGGCTATGTCACTCTAAGCCATGAGCCAGTGGTAATCGATGAAGGTAAAGATCACACCTGTGCAATTTTAGTAGACGCCAGCCTTTGGTGTTGGGGTCGCAATAACTTTGGCCAGGTTGGTGACAATTCCACTGAAAACCGTATTTCGCCGGTAAATATCGATTTAGGAAGCGGTGTTTATGCCGTAGCTGTATCAGCTGGTGAGCATCACACATGTGCCGTAACTCACCTTGGCGATGTCATGTGTTGGGGCAACAACGTTAGGGGACAACTCGGTGACGGCACAACCAATGATTCTCTAATTCCTGTCTCTGTTAACCACTCTACTGGTTTACGAGCGGTTTCATTAGTTACTTCTGGGCTATCTTCTTGCGTAATTTTTGAGAATGGCTCTGTTGGTTGTTGGGGTAACAAGTATACAGTTTTCTCGGATAATGGTGCTGTTACAGGAAATGTCCATCTTATCGATCTAGGTGCTAATGTTGGCGCCATCATGCTCGATGGTATCGGTTCTCACACATGTGCAGTAACCGACAATGGTTCTATGCAATGTTGGGGAGTCAATACTCATGGTCAGTTAGGCGATGGAACCTGTTCTTCGACGATTAATTCGGATTGTGTCGCGGAGAATATTTTCCCAGGTGAAGGAGACTCAACTGTTCATGTGAACCTGACTTCTGGACTTACGGTAATCGCAGCAGCGACGAGTTCTGATTCTACTTGCGCACTATTATCCGATGACTCATTGCACTGCTGGGGTGCTCAGTCTGGCGAGTTTGATAATACAACTGACCCACTTCTCAACCCTTACCAATTGACATTTTCCGATGGTGATCATATCGCATATACAGAGCAGGACTTTGACGGAGATGGAGTCCGTAATTTCTTCGACACGCACCAGACTGGCGATAACGATGGTGACGGGACTATTGATTCAGAAGACGATTATCCAAACAACCCCGCAAGATGGGCAGATTGTGACGAGGGTCAATATGGTCGATTGGCATGTATTGATGCGTCCGCCGGTAATTCAGCATCGGGTATCACTTTGGTCCAGACCGAGTGCCAGCCAGGAACTTTCCAACCATTCACGGGCCAAACTTCCTGCCTTGATGCATCCGCTGGCCATTATGTAGATTCATCGGCATCGCAGTCACAGACACAATGTGCAAACGGTTCTTCAAATGCTCAAATAGGGCAATCATCTTGCTCTCCGGCTCCTGCGGGTTCCTATGTTAATCCAGCAGGCGGTGATGCAGGTTCAAGCAACACAACAGCCGTGGAACTATCAGCGATGAGTGCGAATTATTCCGCCTCGATTTCAGGAGGTTCAGATAGTATAGACGTATTTTCTCTTAATCTATCTAGAACAACATGGTTCACAGCAAACCTAACATCTCCTGCTGGGCAGAATTATGATATTGAATTGTTAAATTCTACCTTCCAAGTAATCGATTCATCTTCTACCAATGGCTCGGATCAAGTATCTACAGCTCCTGCAAATAATTCAAGTGGAATGTATTACATCAGAATTAGCTATTCATCTGGATTCAATAACTCAGACGACTATAACCTAGTTATCAACTTGAGATCAACAAGTTCGTCAGCAACACAAGTAGGTTCTACGGCGATAAATATCGATGCTGAACACGGTATAGAAACTACATCATGTTCTTCAGGAACTTGGCAGGGTCAAACCGGTTCAACATCCTGTAATCTGGCATCACCTGGTCACTATGTTTACGCAACAGGTGCATCATCTCAAACAGCCTGTTCTCCTGGATATTACCAACCTAATTCCGGACAAACGGGTTGCATCATTGCGTCTTCGGGTTACTTCGTGGCATATCCTGCCTCAACTTCACAAACAGCAGCAGGGCCTGGCCATTATGTCAACGGAACAGGGTCGACATCTCAGACTCAATGTACAATTGGAACCTATCAACCATCTTCAGCCCAGACTACCTGTTTTGCAGCAAGTCCAGGATATTATGTTCCTGTGACTGGTCAAGCCAATCAGACAATCTGTAATGGAGGAACCTACCAACCAAACTCAGGCCAGAGAGAATGCATAAACGCAGACCCGGGTCATTTTGTCCCAAATCAAGGAGCAACCAATCAAACTCAATGTTCTATTGGCACCTATCAACCACTCTCTGGCCAATGGTCCTGCCAAAATGCAGACCCGGGTCATTATGTCGATGATGTGGGTTCGAGTTCCCAAACTCCGTGCTTAATGGGAGAATATCAACCAGCTAGTGGCCAGACTAGTTGCCTAACAACATCCGCTGGATACTATACTAATTCATCCGGTTCAATCAATCAACAACCCTGCCTTCCCGGAAACTATCAACCATTTTCCGGCCAAGCAGAGTGTTTCCAAGCCGAACCTGGAAACTACGTAGACACTCTTGCTGCAATTGCCCAAATTCCTTGTCCAGCAGGTTCTTACAACCCCTATAATCAGGCAGATGAAGCAACTGATTGTATGCTTGCAGACCCAGGCCATTTCGTGGCTCTAGAAGGCTCTATTGCTCAGGATGAATGCAACCCTGGTAGTTTTGCCTCCACTCCAGGACAAATTGCCTGCGATGCTGCATCTCCTGGATATTACGTGCCGAATTCAGCTTCCGATGCACAATTACCGTGTTCTTTTGGAACTTGGCAGGGTTCTCAAGGTTCAACTGGCTGTGATACAGCCGACCCCGGACACTACGTTGATACGGAAGCGGCTTCAACGCAGACAGCATGCTTCGCGGGAACCTACAATCCAAACGCCAGCTCAGTAAATTCTGCAGATTGCATTGCCGCTGATGCTGGAAGTTACGTGGCAAATTCTGGCTCGGCCGAACAACTTCTTTGCCCAGTAGGAACCTATCAACCGGCACCAGGCCAGTCCAGTTGTATCGATGCGGACTTTGGCTATCATGTTCCAAACGAAGGTTCTACAGGCCAAATTGGCTGTTCCATGGGTTCCTATCAGGGACAGAGAGGAGGGACACTATGTAACCCCGCAGATCCAGGGTACTATGTCGACTCGCACTTTGCGTCTTCTCAAACTGCCTGTCTAGCGGGAACTTACAACCCTTCTACTGGCTCTACCTCGTCAAATGATTGCATGGATGCGAACCCCGGATACTTTGTAGAAAACATAGGCTCAGGATCACAGCAAGCCTGTGATTACGGCTACTATCAACCAAATAGTGGCTCGTCGAGCTGTTTGATGGCCGACCCAGGTCATTACGTAGATACGCAATCCGCCAATGCTCAAATTCCCTGTGAGGCAGGAACATTCAACTCCGAATCAGGGTCAACTACTGGGTTCGCTTGCTCAGATTCGGAACCAGGAAACTACGTCCCGGATCCCGCCTCTCCCGCACAATTACCTTGTGAGGAGGGTAGTTACCAAAATCAAAGGAAACAAACCGAATGCAGATTAGCTAGTTTGGGCTACTTCGTGAATACCACCGGAGCAATATCTCAGACGGCAGCACCTCAGGATTACTACATAGATATCGAAGGCGCTACTGAGCCGTTGCCGTGTCCAGAAGGCCGAATTACTTTGGTTGACGGATCTGATGATGTTGAGGACTGTCGCCAAGATTACGAGGGAGATAGAACTCCTGATTTCCTTGATGAAGACGACGACAATGATGGCATAATCGATCACATAGATCAATGCGACTATGGTCTACTGAATTGGATTAGTACAAAATCCAACGATTGGGATCAAGA
>CEVN01158715.1_pt1 | contig 11373 bp, 11 predicted proteins | sample 427041 | NCBI WGS metagenome assembly CEVN01 (sample SAMEA2623463, study PRJEB7988) | marine metagenome | biome: marine biome (ENVO:00000447); feature: surface water layer (ENVO:00002042); material: "saline water (ENVO:00002010), including plankton (ENVO:xxxxxxxx)" | depth 5 m
TCCTGTTTTTTATTTGCAATATGCCTATGCAAGAATTTGCAATATATTAAATAGAGCAATAGAATTAAACTATGATACTAAAAATCCTGAGTTATCCTTATTAAATACAGATATAGAGTTAGAAATAATAAATAATTTAATTTCTTTCCCTGATTGCATAAAAGAGGTTGCAAATAAATTAGAGCCACAAATCATTATTAATTATCTGCAAAATGTCGCTCTGCAATTTCATCGATTTTATTCAAAAAATAAAGTTCTTACTGATGATAAAGAACTATCTAAATCACGACTTTTATTAATAAAGTCTATAAAAATAGTACTTAGAAATGGATTGGATATTATTGGAATATCACACCCTGAAAGAATGTAATGCCAAACTATCCCATAGATACTGAATTAATAAAATTCTTCATAATTGCATTTACTTCTTTATTTGCATTAGTAAACCCAATAGGATTTAGCCCTATGTTCATATCCTTAGTTGATGATATGAATGCACAAGAAAAAAAACAAATTGCAAATAAGGGTGTTTTTACAGCAGGTCTAACATTGACTATCTTCTTGTTTATAGGTGAACTAATTTTCCAATTTTTCGGAATTACTATTGAAGCCTTCAAAATTGCAGGTGGATTATTATTTATGAGATCTAGTTTTAATTTAATTGAAGTTAAAAAATCTCGTACTAGAACAACTCCAGCTGAAGAAGAGAGCACTTTAACTAAAGATGATATTGCCTACACTCCAATAGGAATCCCTTTGATTGCTGGTCCTGGCGCTATCACTTCTATAATGGTTTTATCAACTTCAAATCCAAGCCTTATCTATAAAGTATGCTTATTCTTAGTGATTATATTAACGATGCTAATCACCTTGTTCATTCTTAAAGCAAGCACTAAAATAACACAAAAAATAGGCACCTCCGGATTGCGTATCATACAACGAATGATGGGGATTATATTGCTTACAATATCTGTTCAGTTTATAATCGATGGAATCAAATCTATTATTCAGTAACAAGGCATACAATGAAAAGGATGTGACCCAGGAAGGATTTGAACCTTCGGCCAATGCCTTAAAAGGGCACTGCTCTACCAGCTGAGCTACTGGGTCAACATTAAATGAATTAATATTCTAAAAAAACATTGTTTAAAATTACTGAACAAAATCAATACCTTTCAATATAAAAGAAACTATATATAATAATTTTAATTTACTTTATATTTAACAACGATTTTTGAAATAGATTGGGGGCGTCTGGTTTCGACAGGCAAGTACTATAGTATAGTTGCATACCGAGGATCCAAAGTTCCTCGGAAATCCCTTTGGAAAACTAATAAGTGGCAATTATAGCTACTCTGCTGCTGCTTAATTGTCAGTAGCTGTCTACTAACAGGCGTGTTCGCCTCCTGTTAACTAGGCATCATTAATGCGAACTAGCTTGTAATATTGCCTCAATATTATAAGTGAAACCTTTAAGGCTAGTTTGGAAATAGTTTGACTATTTATGAAAGCCAAATGAATCTTAAAAAATAGTCTAAGTATGTAGAAGCTATATTAATAGACTGTTTGGACGGGAGTTCGATTCTCCCCGCCTCCACAATATATTAAAATTATTGTAACAAACTATTTCAAACATTGTATCTATAAAATAAGATTGCTAACTTCAATCATCTTAGTATTTAAATATATTTAAAGGGAAAATTATTTTAATGAAAAAAACTATTCTCAATTTATTAATTATTACCAATTTATTAATTAGTCAAATTTCTATCGAATCAACTCCTAAGAGCTTTTTGCTTAATAGAAACTCTGCTATAGAAGAGATAATTATGCCTGAAATCAATATAAAGCAAATCATCAAACAAGAAGAAATAGATAAGCAGTCTAGTATATTGAAACCTTATAAATTTGCAGAAACTATTTATCTAGATTTAAATATGGAAAACTCTGGAAATTGGACTGTATTAGAAGATGGTTCTTCTATTTGGCAATTGAAAATAACTTCTTATGATGCATATTCATTGAATTTAATCTACGATGTATTCAATATTCCTCCTGGTGCAGAATTTTTTGTTTATTCAGAAGATAAATCTATGGTTCTAGGTGCATTTACTAATTTAAATCATAAGCCACACGGGGGATTCTCAACAGCACCAATTATTGGTGAAACTGTAATTTTAGAATATAATCAACCTTCAAATTCAACATTTGATGGAGAAATTAACATTGAATCTGTTGCACACGACTATACAGATATATTTGCTAAAAATTCTTCTAGAGGATATGGTGATTCTGGTACATGTAATAATAATGCAAATTGTCCTGAATTTTCTATATGGCAAGATCAAATTAGCTCTGTTGCAATGATACTGACTTCTGGTGGATCTCGATTGTGTACTGGAAGTTTAATTAATAATACTGAACAAGATTTAACACCTTATTTCTTAACTGCTAATCATTGCCTTGGTGGAAATAACTCATGGATATTTATGTTTAATTATGAAAGTTCAGGGTGTACAAATCAAGACGGACCTACTAATATGACTGTTTCAGGTTCAACCTTGCTAGCTAATAGTTCAGGTTCAGATGTTGCATTACTTGAACTTAATGAAAATATACCAGATAACTATAATGTTTATTATGCTGGTTGGGATGTTTCTGGCAATACACCAAGTACTCCAGTGTGCATACATCATCCATCAGGAGATATAAAAAAAATATCTTTTGATTATGACAATGCTTCAAATGCTGGTAGTTATTGGGACATCGATAGTTGGAATGATGGAACAACAGAACCAGGATCGTCTGGATCTCCTTTGTTTGATGGAAATTCAAGACGTATAGTTGGTCAGCTATATGGAGGTGTTGCATCATGTACTAATAATGGCTATGATACTTATGGAAAATTATCAGTATCTTGGAATTCTGGCTTAAGCAACTATCTAGACCCATTAAATAGCGGATTACAAGTATTAGATGGAACAAGTACAGGTGGAGGCCTTACTATTTTACATGATAACTTAGAAGATATGCCATACCAAGGTAATTCTATTAATTTGACGGCTAATATTACAAGTAATATTGGTAATGTTGAAGTAGCTGAACTTTATTATGATTTAGGAAATGGTTTTATTAGTCAAAATATGATAGAGGAATCAAATGATAATTATCAAGTAACGATTGATGGACTAAGTAATGGAATGATTATAAAATATTATATTCAAGCTGTAAATTCTGAAGGAGAAGTACAAACATACCCTCTAGATGCTCCTAATAACTCTATTTTATTTATTTTAGGAGAATTACCTCAAATATATGCAAATGATTTTGAAGAAGGGTCTGATGATTGGACTATTGGTGATATTGATGATACTGCAACAGCAGGTATTTGGGAATTAGCACAACCTGTTGCAACATATAATGATGATAATATTCAAATACAGCCTGGAGAAGATTATGATGATTATGGCTTATTTTGCTTCATAACGGGAAATGGATCTGACCCCCAAAATGGTGGCTTTGATGATGTAGATGGTGGCAAAACAACCCTATATAGCCCTGAATTCAATTTAAATGGTGCAGAAGAAGCTGTTGTAACTTATTGGAGATGGTATACAAATAATGTAGGAGATAATGGCAATAATGACAAATGGATAGTAAGTGTAACTGACAATGGAAGTAATTGGATTGACCTTGAAAATACCACTGTTTCCAATACTAATTGGGAAAAACAACAGTTCATATTATCTGATTATATTAATTTAGAATCAACCTCTGTACAATTTAAATTTATAGCTGATGATGCTTTCTATGATGGTGATGATGGTAGTGGTGGCTCACTAGTTGAAGCTGCCGTAGACAATTTTAAAATTCAATATGTTGGTGATGTAGCTGCCTCTGGAGATATAAATAATGATGGAAGCATTAATGTTGTAGATGTTATTCTAGTAGTCAATATGATTTTAGGAACTTCTGAATCTGATTTAGTGGCAGCTGATTTAAATACTGATGGTCAAATAAATGTATTAGATATTGTCATAATTATAGATCTTATTCTTAATGACAATTAAAAAATAATTGTATCAATGATATTTTCCGTTTATTCTAATATTTCATTAAGAATTTTTTCAGATTGGTCCATATCTATATTAAAATGCCACTCCTGATTAGGATAAATAACATAACATGGTCCTTTTGAGCATTGTCCTAAACAACCACTTTTATTTATTCTGATTTCTTTATTAAGTCCTCTTTTAGCCATCTCTTGTTTAAGAAAAAATCTAAGTTCAGAACCAATTTTACCACAGGACTGTTGACTTTCTGAATTACGCTCATTCGTACATACAAATACATGTTTTCTATATAGATTATTTTTCTTCATTTTTAATTTTATTCCAAATAGAATCTAATAACTCTAATGAAGATTCTTTAAAAAATTTTCCATTAGATTTTAGTTCATCTTCCATTTGATTAAATCTATTTTCAAATTTTCTTATTGCAAACCTTAATGCCGATTCAGGGTCATATTCGAGCTTGTCATTTTCTTGATCTTTAGAACAATCTAAAAAACGTGCAATATTTACTATCGCAAATAAGGTGTCTCCTAATTCTTCAAATATATTTTCAGTATCATTTTTTTTAATAGCATCTTTTAATTCTTCAATTTCTTCATGAACTTTTTCAAACACTTGATCTATATTTTCCCAATCAAATCCTACACTTGCTGCTTTTTCTTGAATTCTTCGAGCCCTAGTCAATGCTGGGAGAGTTATTGGAACACCCTCTAAAATATATTTTCTATCTTTTTCTTTTTGTTTTGATAATTCCCAATTTCCCTTTTGGTATGAACCATCTTGATTGCTATTGAAAATATGAGGATGCCTATCAACTAACTTATCTGAAACATGTTTAATGGAGTCTGAAAGTTCAAAAAAATTATTTTCTTTAGCTATCTCTGATTGAAAAATAATATGCAATAACAAATCTCCTAATTCTTCTTTTAATAATTTTGAATCCTCTATTTCAATTGCTTCTATTACTTCATATGTTTCTTCTAATAAATATGGAATTAATGATTTCGAAGTTTGGACATTATCCCAATCACAGCCATCAGGTGCTCTTAATTTTTTTACAATTTCAATTAACTGTTTTAATTCACTCATAATTTCAACTCTTGATTAAATGAATCTTATCTATTCTATTTCCATCAATACTTTTGACAACCATTTTGTATTGATCATGATTAATCTGATCTTCAACTTTTGGGATATTACCTGCAGCATGAAGGATGAATCCTGCAAGTGTATCATACTCTCTATCTTCAGGGAATTCAATTTCAATCTCTTCTTCTAAATCATAAATAGTAATTTTTGCATCAATTATCATACTCCCATCTTTTTGCTTAAATATTAAAGATTGATCTGTATCATAAGGATCTTGAATCTCTCCCAAAACCTCTTCTACAATGTCTTCAAGGGTAATTAATCCTGATGTTCCACCCCACTCATCAACTGCAATTGCAATATTCATTTTTTTATTTTTAAAATCCTCCATCAAATCATTAATTTCCTTGGTTTCTGGCACAAAAAATGGATTCCTAGCTAATTTGACAATGGCTATATTTGGACGAGAACCCATCAAATAAGGCAATAAATCTTTTGCATATATTATACCAACAATTTTATCTATATTCTCTTTGTAAACTGGAATTTTTGAAAACTGTTTATTGCTAATTAAGTCCATAACATCATCAATAGAACTATCAGATTCAATTGCAACCATATCTACTCTAGGCTTCATTATTTCTCTAACATGCTTATCTTTAAAATCAAAGATAGATTGAATAATCTCAGACTCTTCCTCTTGAAGAGTTCCTTCCTTCTCACCTATTTCAGTTAAAATTTTAAGTTCTTCCTCTGAGTCAAAGATTTTTTCTTTATTCATTCTTAATAAATTTGGAATTTTAGTGATTATTTTTGATACATATACAAAAGGAGTAAATAAAAATAATAAAATTTTAACAGGTAATCGAAATAACTCAGCAAGATTTTCAGAATTATGTAATGCTATAATTTTAGGAAAAATTTCTCCAAAAATTAGTATAACAACTGAAACAATTAAAACTTCAAATAATATAGCAGAAGAGCTATCTCCAAAATAGTGATGGGTTACAATCGCAGCTAGAGAACCTAAAGCAATATTAACAAATGTATTTCCAGTTAAAATTGTAATAAGTAATTTTTCAGGCTCATTTATTATATCTCTCACTTGATTTGAGAAATTACCTCTATGCTTCCGCAAATTAAAATAAGCTGTTTCTGAAGATGAAAAAAATGCTGATAATAATAATAAAAATAAAAATGATATTGCAGTTGTCATTAACATTATAAAATAATATTTTGATTAAATTTATTCAAATATTCTTGTTCTTTTTTTCGCATTAAATTTATTTCTTCTTTTGTAGAATCATTAAAACCAACTAAATGTAAACAACCATGAATAATTATTCTTTTGCTCTCTTGCTCAACAGTCTGCTTATATTTTTTTGCATTATCTATAATCCTATCCCAACTAATATAAATTTCAGCATCTAATTCTATATTATTATCAGATAAGTTAAATGTAATAACATCTGTTAATATATCCATATTAAAATATTTTATTTTTAAATTTCTTAAATATTCATCATTTTCTATAATAATTGATATATTCGCTTTTTGATATTCACTGCTATTAATTAAAATACTATATATAATTTCAGTAATTAGTTTATTTGACAATTTGACTTCATCATCAAAATTATTAGCTATTTGGAGGGTGATCATACTTGGAAATTATTTAAAATTTCTCTTGAAATAACTATACGTTGAATTTCACTAGTTCCTTCACCAATTTCTAGTAGTTTTGCATCTCTAAAATGCCTCTCTACATTATATTCTTTAATATATCCATAGCCACCATGAATCTGAATAGCTTCGGTAGTTACATACATGGCCATTTCACTACTAAATAATTTTGCCATTGCAGCTTCTTTCATAAAGGGTAAATTATTATCTTTGAGCCATGCTGCATGATACACTAAATGCTTAGCAGCTTCTATTTTTGTAGCCATATCACTAATCTTAAAACTTACACCTTGAAAACTATTAATTTCTTTTCCGAAGGCAGTCCTTTCTTTAGAATATTTTACAGCAGCATTAAAAGCTCCTTGTGCAATACCTAAAGCTAAGCCTCCTATAGTAATTCTTCCTCCGGATAATGTTTCTAAAAACTGACTAAAACCTTTATTTGGATCCCCTAAAATATTTTCTTTAGGAATTTTAACATTTTCAAAAAAAACAGATCTAGTATCAGACCCCTTCCAACCCATTTTTTTTTCTGGAACACCAAAAGTTACTCCTTCAGAATCAGATTCAACAATAAAAGCCCCAATCTTTTGTTTAGATGAATCCTTACTCATTATTTTAGCTGTAATAGTAATTACTCCTGATTCTCCAGCATTAGTACAAAATGCTTTTTGACCATTAATAATATAATAATCTCCATCTAATTCAGCAGTAGTTTGAGTATTACCAGCATCACTTCCTGCACTTGGCTCTGTCAATCCAAATGCACCAAGCATTTCCCCTTTAGCTAATTTAGATAAGTATTTTTCTTTTTGATTTTCTGTTCCAAAATAAGCAATTGGTCCAGTACCCAGGCTTGTATGAGCCATCATTGTTACTGCTGTTGATGTACATATCTTACCAATTTCCTCAATAGCAATTACCAATGATAGAGTATCCATTCCATTTCCACCATATTTTACATCCCATGGGATACCAAGCAATCCTAAATCAGACATTTTATTAATTATATCTTTAGGAAACTTGCTTTGGGAATCAATCTCTTGTGCTACTGGTTTTATCTCTTTATCAGCGAACTCTTTTACCATTTGCTGTAACATTAAATGCTCTTCTGAAAAATATTTTTTCATTTTATTTCACCCATTTTATAATACAAGAGCCCCAAGTAAATCCTGAACCAAATGAAGCTAAAGCTACGATATTTCCTGGATATATTTTACCTTGTATTAATGCTTCTGAAAATGCTATTGGTATAGATGCTGCTGTAGTATTGCCATATTTATGTATATTTGAAAAAACTTGATTATCTAATAGATTTAGTTTTTTTTGAATAAATTTTGAAATTCTTAAATTTGCTTGATGAGGAATTAAAATATCTAAATCTGCTATTGATAATTCATTATGTTCTAATCCTTCAATTATGACTTCAGGAAATCTTTTAACAGCATGCTTGAATACTTCTTTTCCATTCATTTGTAAAAAATGACGACCTTCATTGATTTTTGCTAAATCTATCGTTGGTCTAGAACTACTAGAAGGACTTTCTACCCATAGCTCTTTAGCATATTTACCTTCTGAATAAAGATGTGTTGACAGAATTTGTCCCCCTAATTTTTGAGAGCTAATAATTGCTGCTCCTGCACCATCTGCAAATATAACAGCAGTGTCTCTACCTCTATCAGTTAAATCCATTGCTGTTGATTGGACCTCTGCACCTATAACTAAAATGTTATTGAATTGACCTGATTTAATATATTGTTCTGCTATAGAAAGACCATATACAAAACCAGAACATTGGACTCGTATATCTAAAGCACCAATTCCATTTAAATTCATTTTATCTTGTAGAATACATGAAGAACCCGGGACATAATGATCAGGTGTTGATGTGGCAAAAATAATAAAATCAATATCTTCTTTATTAATTTTTGCATTATCAATTGCTAATTCTACTGCTGGAATAGCTAAATCTGATGGCCCTTGATTTAAAGCAGCAAACCTTCTCTCTTTAATACCTGTTCTATCTACAATCCATTGATCCGAAGTATCCATCAATTCTGACAAATCATCATTTGTAACAATATTCTCAGGAACATAATGTCCCAATCCAATAATATGTGCTTCAGGCACTTACTTCCCTCCATTTATTTAATATAGGCCAGATCATAAGCCGAATTCTGTATCGAAAAATCGATGTTGGTTATTCATCTAGGCTAAAATAATAATGTGCTTTAAAAGCACTATTAGAATAACACCTGCGATCCACCCACCATAAACATGCGGATAACACTTGGTTACTTGATCTTGCTCCATGTGGGGTTTACAAATTAATATTGTTACCAATATTAATGGTAGTCTCTTACACTACCTTTTCACCCTTACTTAATTACAAATAATTAAGCGGTCTGTTTTCTGTTGCACTTTCCATTCCTAAATCTAGGATCCTCTTTTTCAAAAGGCACATTATCCTGCGGAGTCCGGACTTTCCTCCCGAAGGGGCAACCAACTCACTGGCCATATTAACTTAATTCTTCATCAAAAAACAAATAGGTACTACAATTAGGACAAGAAATGACATCTATACTATTCTTAACCTCAATAATAGTTTGCCTAGGCAATTGGGTATAACATGCCCCACAAGCATTAGACATAATATTTACTATCCCCAATCCATCTTTTGTTTTTCTTAATCTATTATATGTTGATACTAATTTATTATCAATTTGGTCAACAATTTTAATTCTGTTTTTATTTAAATCTGACTCTTCTTTTTCAGTTTTTGACATTGCTAATTCTAATTCTGTATTTTTTTCACCTAAATCTTTAGTAGCATCATCAATATTAGATTTATAAGATTCATTTTCTTTATTAATATTTTCTTTTTCTTCTTCTAAATCAAGAATAACATTTTCTGATTCAGAAATTGATTCTTTTAAATGATCTATTTCAAAATTTAATGCATCATATTCTTTATTTGATTTTACTAAGTATAATTGATTTTTTAATTTCTCTAGCTTAGAGCTAGCATCTTCAATTGCATTGGTTTCTTTTTTTATACTAGCTGTAATATCATTAATTCTCTCTTCATTACCTTTAAAATTTTCCTTAGCTTTTGCTAATTGATCAGCTAATTCTTCTACTTTAATAGGTAAATCACCTCTTAAATCTGTGATATCCAATAATCGAGAATCTATTTTTTGCAATTCTATTAAATGCTTTAAATTATTATTCATTATTACTAAGCTTTCATTAATTATTTTAATTAAATAATATAAATTATTATATGTAATAATTTATATTTAATTAACTACCAATTAAAAATATAAAAGAAATGAGTATAAAAAAGGGAAATATGATTAATCAAATAACAAATGATTTGAAAATTGCAATGAAATCAAAAGACAAACCTAAAATAATAGGCTTAAGAAATTTGCTAGGAAAACTTAAAGCAACACAGATTGATAAGGGAAGTAATTTAAATGAGAAGGAATGTCTAAAAATACTAAACAGTACAGCTAAACAATTAAAAGATTCCATTAAACAATACACAAATGCCAATAGGCCTGACCTCGCAGATAAAGAAAACTATGAATTATCATTAGTTCAAAATTATCTCCCAGAACCAATAAGTGAAGATGAAATTAAAATTCAAATTTTACAAATTATAAATGAAAAAAATGCTAAATCAATGTCTGACATGGGACAAATAATGGGAATAGCTATGAATAAATTTGCAGGCACTGTAGATGGTAGCATTGTACAAAAAATTGTCAAGGAAGAACTGAGCAAGTAAATGAATACTCCTGATATTTTATTTAGTATTATACTTCTAATATTTACAATTAATGGCTTTCGTAGAGGATTAATCAAAGAAATTGCACGACTTGCAGGTTTATTTATATCATGTTTTATCGCATCTAAGTATTATATTGAACTAATTCCATTAATTGAAAATTATTTTATAAATGTAAAGGTCATTGAAATTATTAGCTTTCTTATTATCTTTTTTATATCTATAATAATAATAAATATAGTATCTCTATCAATACAAAAATTCTTTGAAATTATTTACCTTGGATGGCTAAATAAACTATTAGGATCTCTACTTGGTTTTATAAAGGGACTAATAGTCGTTAGCATAATTATACTCTGTATGGATGTCTTGCCAACTGAAACTATAAAAAAAATCGAAAAACAATCTAGTATTTATAAAGTAGGCAAGAGTATCCAAGAAAAAATATTAGTTGGAACAGCCAATTATGATTCGAATAACTTAATTGATTTAAATAAAATTACAAAAGATTTTGAATCTATTGAGATTCCTTCACTAGATTCATTAATTAAAAAATAACCTAACAACATCATTAAACATTACCAAAATAAATAACGATAATAAAAACAACATCCCTATATTTTGTATTGCTACCTTAGCATTAAGAGTAAGATCTTTTCTTAAAATAACTTCAATTAGTGTAATAAATATATGTCCTCCATCAAGACCTGGTATAGGCAGTATATTTACTAATCC
>CEVN01017458.1_pt1 | contig 11352 bp, 9 predicted proteins | sample 427041 | NCBI WGS metagenome assembly CEVN01 (sample SAMEA2623463, study PRJEB7988) | marine metagenome | biome: marine biome (ENVO:00000447); feature: surface water layer (ENVO:00002042); material: "saline water (ENVO:00002010), including plankton (ENVO:xxxxxxxx)" | depth 5 m
AGCTCAGAATTTTGTCTTCAATTAAAACTTGAACCGGGGGATTTAGAAATAGCAAGTAATTCTACTACATTCCATTCCAGAGAAAACTATATAGATTATGAAGATCCGAGCAAAAAAAGATTGATGCTTAGATTATGGCTATCTTTATATAATGGAAGACCATTACCAAAAGAATATGAAGAGACTAGAGAGTGGGAACCTACATTTAAAAGAAGAAGAGAAAACCAATTAAATATCTAAATCTTTAAAAATTGACAAGAAAAAATATATAAAGTTAAATTTTGAAAAAGGGTTATAAAATTTAATATGTTCAGTAAAACACAAATAAAAAAATTACTAGAAAAGCCAGATTTTTATGCAAGCGTTGTTCTTTTTATTACAGGTTTAGTTTTCTTTTTTATTATTATTCCTCAACAAATTATTGTTGAAGATGAAGCTGTAATTGGACCTGATCTGCTTCCAAATATTTGTATATTACTAATTACATCTTTATCATTTTTATTGCTAATTAAAACAATAAAAAATTTGGATGATGTTTCCCAAGAGATAAAAACTGATCTCACATCACTCGAATACAGGGAGCAATTTACACTGCTAGAGAGTAAAAGGGTGTTTTTATTATCTCTCAATATTTTAATAAGCATTTTAATTTTTACATTTGTTGATGTTTTAGTATCTGTTTTAATTCTGACGATTGGTTCCTGCCTAATCTGTGGTATTAAAAAACTCTGGATAATAATTATCTTACCAAGTTGTTTATTATCATTAGCTTATTTTTTACTTTATGAAGTATTAGGCACAGGTGTTGGATAATTAAAAAATGAATTTTGATGTAATATATACAGTTTTAACTTTTGATAATATTTTATGGATTGCTTTCGGTGTTTTACTTGGGTATGTAGTTGGTGTAATTCCTGGTTTAGGGAAAGGCACAGCAGTAGCTGTTTCAATTCCAATTACTTTTTATCTATCTCCATTGACAGGAATAGCATATTTGATTGGTATAGCAAAAGGTAGTACTGCAGGAAGCGCCGTTTCAGCTATTTTACTCAATACACCAGGAGAGCCTTCCTCAGCACCTACTGCATTAGACGGCTATCCAATGTCAAGACAAGGTAAAGCTTCTAAAGCACTTAAAATGGGATTATTTGCTTCAGTAATTGGGGATTTTTTTTCAACGTTGTTATTAATATTTCTAGCTGCTCCATTAGCAGAATATGCTCTTTTATTTGGTCCAGTCGAAGTTACTTCAATTCTTTTATTTTCACTGACTTTCATAGCGGCATTATCAGGAAATTCTATTATTAAAGGTTTAATTGCTGGTGCAATGGGTGTTTTAGTTTCTACTGTTGGGATGGAGGTGGAAACTGCTACTGTTAGGTTTTCTTTTGGTTTTCTGGAGTTATATGATGGTTTGTCATTGATTCCAGTAGCAATTGGTATGTTAGCAGTTGCCGAAATGTTAGTACAGTTAGGTTCATTAGAAACGATTGAGAATCAACAAAAACTTTTAAAAGAAAATGTAAAAACTGAAGTTCAAAGTATATCTTGGAAAGAATGGAAAATGAGTTTTCCGTCTATTATGAGGGGAACTTTTGTAGGTTCAATTATTGGAATTCTTCCGGGTTTAGGAGCTAGTGTGGCGTCTTTTTTATCCTATGGTTTAGCAAAAAAAGCTGCAAAAGATCCATCTAGATTTGGGAAGGGTGCAATTGAGGGGATAGCTGCAGCTGAAAGTGCAGATAATGCCGTTGTGCCATCTAGTTTAGTACCATTATTTGCTCTTGGTATTCCAGGAAGTGTTATAGCGGCAATATTAATTGGAGCATTTATAATCCAAGGTGTTACTCCAGGTCCATTAATGTTTGTACAACAACCTGAACTTGTTCATGGTATTTATATATCAATGATTTGTGCAAGTTTATTGTTATTATTTATAGGCTACTATGGTCAAAAGATATTTTCTAAAATTTCGTTAATTTCATTAAGAATTGTTATACCAACTGTTATCTTTTTCTGTTGCGTCGGTGCATATCTTCAGGGTGGTGGTATCATAGGTATATGGTTAATGCTTATATTTGGAGTTTTAGGCTATCTAGCAAAAAAATTAGATTTTTCTTTTGTTACTTTTCTTATTGGATTTGTTGTTGGCCCTCAGTTTGAGTTATCTATGAGACAAGCGATTGCTATTACTACAACTTACTCTGAATTATTACATCATCCAATAGCGATTATATTTGTTTTAATTACTTTTATAACAATTTGGAGGATTGCTGTTTCAAAAGGCAAAATGAAAAAAATCTAAAACAAGTTGACCCTTTAAATACTTTAGTTAATCTTTTTATAGAATTTATTAGACCTGGAGGTCTAAAAAATAATTGAGAAAATATAGAAATAGGAGGATTTATGTTTTTTTCAAAATACATTAGACCTTTAATAATGGTCTTATTATTTGTAACTTTTTCTTTTTCTTCCCAAGCTGACTATCCAAACAAACCTATAAAATTATACATTGGTTTTAAAGCTGGTGGCGGTACTGATACTGTTGGAAGAGTATTTGCAAAAATTTTAAGTGATCAGGTTGGTCAGCAAGTGAACGTAATTAATAAACCTGGTGCAGGTGGTTGTGTGGCAGCGATGGCCGTTTCAAGAATGAAAGCAGATGGTTATAATTTATTAATGGATCCATCTTCCTCAATTACTTGGGGACGTCATACTAATCCTAAGTGTACAATTAAAGTGCCTGATTTAACGTATGTTGGAATGATAGCACAATTTAATTTTGGATTAGTTGCCCATAAAGATGCTCCTTACAATACAATTGAAGAGTTTGTTAAATGGGGTAAAGGAAGAACTGTTAGTTATGTGTTATTATCACCTGGCGCAAAAGCTCTTATGAAGTATATTGCTAAAGAGTCTGGACTAAAAGTTAAATACGTACCTGCAAAAGGTGGAGCAGATATGATTAATTTAATTTTAGGAAAGCAAGTTGATTTAAGTTTCTCAGGTGGAATTCATTCAAGACATCCTGATAAAATTAAACTCATAGCATCTGTAGCAAGTTATAGACACGCTGCTAACCCAAATGTTAGAACTTTGAAAGAAAGTGGTTATAACTTTGAGGGTGGTGGTTTTCATACTGTGGCTGCTCCAAAGGGATTGCCAGCTAATATACTAAGTAAGTTAGAGGCTGCAATGAAATTTGCATCAACTCATGCCGCAATGAAAGATATTTCTAATAAAACAAAGTTTCCAATTTTTTATAAAACAAGTAAGGAAGCTCTTGAAGTTATGAAAAATCAGGATAAAAACTACGGTAACCTAACTAAAATTACCGGTAAAATGTAAAAATAAATTTAGGCTTAATCTATATTTAGGTTAAGCCTATCTTAATATCTTATAAATATAATTTATTAATATCTTAAAAACTTTTATTTTATTAATTTGTGGGGTTAATTTATAATAATCCTAATTTAATATTTTAAGAGGTGTTTGTTATGGGAAAAAAACCAAATATTATTTTCATTACATCAGATCAACAAAGAGCTGATTGTTATGGTTTTGCTGGTAGAAATATTAGGACACCTCACCTTGATGAACTAGCTTATTCAGGTACAAGATTCAATTCATGCATTACACCGAATTTAGTTTGTCAACCATCTAGGGCCTCAATTTTGACAGGACAACTTCCGTTTACACACGGAGTATGTGATAATGGTATAGATTTAAAATCTGAGGTGGCTGAACACGGTTTTGCAGAACAATTAAATAAAGTTGGTTACAAGACATCATTTATTGGGAAAGCTCATTTTGCAACTTCATCAACATTTGCTCCTACTGGGACGCCAGAGTGTAAACATAGTTCCGAACATTTTGGTCCAGATTGGTATGGACCTTATATGGGATTTAAACATGTAGAACTTATGACTCTTGGTCATTGGTATAAAGAAAAAGGACCCACGCTTCCTCCAGGAGGTCAACATTTTGAGAGATTTGTATTTGATGAAGCAGGTGGCCCTGAGATTTTTGATATTTGGCATAAGCCTGCATTTAAAGGTCATGGGGCAGCACAAACTTGGCACTCATCTATGCCAGTTGCACTTCATTCCAGCACTTGGTGTGGAGACAGAGCTATTGCATTATTGAATAATCAGAAAGAAAATGAACCTTTTTGTTCTTGGATTTCATTTCCAGATCCCCACCATCCTTTTGATTGTCCAATTCCATGGAGTACGATGTATAACATAGATGAAGTTGATCTTCCAAAAGAAGGAAAAAAAGATTTAAATGCAAGACCGTGGTGGCATAAAGCTTCATTGGAGAGCGAGCCAAATTTAGCAGACCCACAATTAAAATTTTTTAGAGCAAAGTTATCTAGATCGGAAGATCAGTCAGAAATTCAATTGAGAGAAATGACTGCAAATTATTTTGGAATGATTTCATTAATAGACCATAATGTTGGAAGAATAATTTATGAATTAAAAAGGTTAGGGCTAGATAAAAATACTATAATTATTTATTCAACAGATCATGGTGATTTATTGGGTGACCATGGATTATATTTAAAAGGACCAACACCATATGAAGGTTTGTTAAGAGTTGGTTTAATAGTTAATGGAAAAAATATTCCAAAAAATAAAGTGATTTTAGATCCCGTTTCTACATTAGATATTCCTGCAACTATTTGCGATTTGGCAGGTGTAGAATTACCTTCGAAAGCCCAGAGTAAATCTTTGATACCTGTTATCAAAGGTAATCAAACAAGAGATGTTGCTCACAGTGAGTGGAAGGTAAATGCTAGTAGATGTGGTGTTGAACTTGAGTTGCATACAGTAAGAACCAAAGAGGCTAAATTAACCATTGAAAAAAATAGTGGAGCAGGTGAAATGTATAATCTCATTGATGATCCTAATGAGATGAATAACTTATATGAAGACAATAGCAATAGTCATCTTAAAAAAGAATTAACTGATATGATTTCAGAAAGACCGGGAGAAAAATTAGAAAAATTTGACGAACCAGTAGGTATGGCTTGATTTTAAATTTAAATGATATTGTTTTTTTGAAAATCATTTCTCATGATTTAAACTTTGTGGAGAAATAAATGTTTAAACCTCTTGAAGGTATCACAGTCATAGATTTAACGAGCGTTTTAGCTGGTCCATATAGTTCTTATCAATTAGCATTATTAGGTGCAAATGTTATAAAAATTGAAAATCTTGAAAGTGGTGATTGGACAAGGGTTGGAGGTAAAAATAAAAACCTTATTGAAAAATCTATGGGAACTTCTTTTTTAATTCAAAACTCAGAAAAAAAATCACTGCAAATTAACTTAAAGACAGAAGAAGGAAAAAAAATTGCACATAAATTAATTAAAAATTCTGATGTTTTTATTGAGAATATGACACCAGGAAAAGCAGAAAAAATTGGATTAGGTTGGAATGAAATCTCTAAAATAAACAACAGTATTGTTTACTGTTCTATCTCTGCATTTGGTCAAGATGGGCCATTTAAAAATAGAGGGGCTTATGATCATGTTGTACAGGCCATGTGTGGTATAATGACTACTACTGGTACAATAGAACATGGCCCAACTAAAGTCGGAGCAGCATATGTAGATTATGCTACGGGATTAAATGCAGCTTTTGGAATTACAGCTGCTCTTCATCAAGTTAAACAAAAAAAAGAAGCTGTAAGGCTAGATGTTGCTATGCTTGATACATCTCTATTATTAATGGCTAATATGGTTACAGAGTATTTAAATAGTGGTTGGATACCAAAACAAATGGGTAATGAGGCTCAAAGTGGTTCACCTGCTTCAGGTATGTTTAAAACAAAATCTGCTCCGATATTAATTGCTGCAAATAATAATCAACAATTTTCGTCCTTAAGTAACGCCTTAGATACTATTGAGAAATTTGATAAAAATAAATGGAAGTCTGAAAAGTATAGGAGGAATAACCAAACCGAACTAAGAGAAGAGTTTCAAAAAAGATTTATTACAAAGACGGCAGAAGAATTAGAATTATTACTTAATAAATTCAGTGTTCCTGCAGGAAAAGTAAGAACAATACCAGAAACTGTATCTGAAGAACAATTTTCTATAAGAAAACTCTGGGAAAAAATTAAAATACCCAGTTTAAAAAAACATTTTAAATTACCTAGCTTAGGTTTTAAAGTTAATGGAAATACAGTTCCACCAAAAAACCCACCTCCTGAGTTAGGTTCTGATACTGAAAATATTTTAAGAGATATTGGTTATACTGAAGAAGATATGAAAAATTTAAAAGAAAAAAATGTAATCAAATAAAATTAATTTCGTTTTAAAGATGTCCAATAGGTCAAATATTAAACTCTTTTAATTTTTTTTCATTAATAGAAACACCTAAACCATAACATGAATTTGGAACTTTAGATAACCCATTAAATATTTTCGGATTTGGTATCTCTAATAAACTATCAAAATATTTTGTTTCTTTGTACTGATATTCCATCAATGTATTTTTAACAGTCGCAGATGAAACTTGAAGTGAATGTGCATGTGCTATTGGGCCACTTGGATTGTGGGGTGAAAACTCTACATTATATTTATTAAAAAGTTTTTCTATTTCTAGCATTTCATCTGGTCCACCTGCGTATTTTATATCTGGCATCATAACGTCATATACACCTGATTTTAGGTATGACATAAATCCCTCCTTTAATATTTTTTTTTCAAGCCCAGCTAATTTTATTCCTTTTTTATTTGCCAAAGAGCGAATTGATTTTATATTTTCAATATTTTCATTATTTTCAATTATTGGACATTCAATCCAATACAAATTTAAGTTTTTACATTGATTAACTAACTCAATTGCTGTTTTGGGGTTAAATCTCCAATGACAATCAATTAAAACTTTAATTTTTTTGCCCGAGATTTCTCTGATAGTATTTATCCTTTCTAGGCCCTTACTTAGAGATACATTAAATTCTTTATTTTCCATTTTTGGATTGATTTCATCAAAAGGTGCAAACTTAATAAATTGAAATTTATCATTCAACACTTCTTTTGTTTTTAATGTTATTCCTTCAATACTTCTATCAATGGTGGCTCTGTTAAAATTTGCATAAATTTCAACATGTTTTTTTTTAGAACCAAAATATAAACCTATTGTCTTTTTTTGTGTTTTTCCATAAATATCCCACAAAGCTTGCATTATTGAGGAACTCAAAGAAGAATGAACAATATCTTTAAATGATAACAAATGTTTTAAGTCGTAAGGATTATCAAAAGTTTTGTTTAAAATATTTTTAAGAATTTTGTCTTTAATATTATAAATTTCAGTTTCTTTTCCAGATAAAGTTGCTTCGCCCCAGCCAAGTAAATTATTTCTATCTATTAATTTAATAAATAACCAATTAGTTTTATCAGTAACTTTTATATTTAAAATTTTATAATCAATAATTTGATTTTTCATAAAAAAATATAATAAATTAAATTTAATAAAAATAAAGAGAACACTATTTAAACTAAAATAATTAAAAATATAATAATCATATTGGAAAAAATATGAAATTAAATAAACAAGAAAAAGCAATGCTAAATGGTGATTTTGGTGAGGCTGTTAAATGGGCAATAGAACACCAAATTAAAGTTGGTGATTTTTTTGATGCTGAGAAATTCATACCCATCAGTCAGGTGCATATGATGGTAGATCCTGAGTCTGTTGGAGAGGGAGGTGTTTTATTTTTAGAAAAAATTATGAATTTAGGTGGAAAAGTTGTTGTGCCAATGATTACAGATCCTAGAGGAGTAGATTTAAATTATTATTCTCCATTAGGGCAAACTGAGGAAATGGCAAATATTGAGAGAAGAACTATAAAAGCATGCACTTCTATGGGAATTTTAATGACCAATACTTGTGTCAATTATCAAACTATAATGCCACCTACTTTTGGTGAAAGTGTGGCTTATGGTGATACTGGAGTTGTTATCTATTCTAATAGTGTTTGCGGAGCAAGGACTAATTTTGAAGGTGGTCCTTCTGCACTTGCGGCGGGCTTATCTGGCAGAACTCCATGTTATGGATTGCATTTGGATAAAAATAGATTACCAACAAAAAGGTTTCAAGTTAAAAAACAACCAAATGATCTTACGGAGTGGGGAATATTAGGTGGTATTGTTGGAAAGAAATCTGGTTCTTATTGGGAAATTCCTGTTATTGAAGGTTTAGATTTCATTCCTTCATCAGATGAAATGAAACATTTTGGTGCTGCAATGGCAAGTTATGGTTCAACACCGATGTTTCATTTACGTGAAATTACGCCAGAAGCTAAATTAATCGATCAAACAATTATTGATAATTTAGAAATTATTGACATTACAGAAAATGATATTAATTCACTAAAATCCCAATTTGGAAGTAAAGGTGATAAGGTGGATGTTGTTGTTTTTGCAGCTCCACAATTATCTATTATTGAAATGAAGAAAGTAGCGAGCTTATGTAAAAATAATAATTTTGTTGTTCCTGTAATTGTATGTACCTCTCCACAGGTTTATGCAGATGCAAGAAGAATGAATTTAGTTCAAGAAATTGAGTCTTCTGGGGCCAAAGTATTGGAAGGAACATGTTTTTATAATCAATATGCTAAAGAAATTGGTGAAGCAAACGGTTGGAAAAAGTTATTAAGTAATTCAACTAAAATTGTCAATATTCTTGGAGGATATGGTTATGAACCTGCATTAGCAAATATGGAAGATTGCATCAAATCGGCTATTATAGGAGAGATTGTTTGACACGTATTTTAAAATGTCATCGAGGTATAGGCGAAATTACTAAAGGGCAAGTTATTTGTGCTAACGACAATTTTTCAGCAAGATATGATTTGGATAGGCTTAAAGGTATTTTTTCTCGTCCCCAACATAAATTAAATGGCCAATCATATGTAAACAAAATTCTAGTATTAAATGAATCTAAGGGCGGGGTTGCATCAGCTTGGATGTTGTATGAGATGAACTTTAGAAGATTAGCTCCCAAAGCAATTTTATTTAATAAGGCAAATACAATATTAGCTCAAGGAGCTGCATTAGCAAATTTAACTATGTGTGATAGATTTAAAGATGGAGACATAACCTCGCTATTAAAGACTGGAGACAATGTAATAATAAATCCATCTTGTGGATATGTAGAGATAGTTTAAATTATTAATAATTTATTTGTTAAGTTATATTTTCTAATAAAGTTTGAAAAAAAGAACTGTTATAACCTTTTCTGGTAATAACACCAGTATCTCTGTAAATATCAAAATCTTTTATATCAAGAATTTCAATTGATTTATCTGAAATTGTTTCTGTTGCTTTTAAAGTAGTAAATAATAATGAAGATGAGTTTTTAAGAGAGTTTAGACCCATTCTGAGAGAGTTCGTGCTAAGAGAAATTTCTGGTTTTTTAAGGTTTCTTGATGAAAACCAATTATCAAACAGACTTTTTGTTTGAGAGGCAGTGGTTGCTATGCACCATTTGTAATTAGATAAATCATTTAGGTTTATATTTTTACCTCTCAATGGGTGTTTTGATGAGGCCAAAATAATGAATTTATCAGTTCTTAGATTGATATAATCAAAATGTTCAAGATTTTCTGGTCTTCTTGCAAATAAAATGTCGATTTCATTATCTGTCAATTTTTCTAAAAGAGTATCAGGTGAATCAACATTTACATCAATACTGAGATTAGGAAAAGATTCAAGAGTCTTTGATAAGGCAGATGGAAGATTACTTAATGTCCAACTTGAGCCAGAACCAATAAAAACTTTACCTTTTTTACCAGATATTTGATCTCCTATTTCATTTTTTGCTGTTTCAGCTAGTGCTACTAAGTTTTTTGCATAAGGTATCAAAATTTTTGCTTCATCTGATACTGAAAAATTTCCAGAATTCCTTTTAAATAATTCACTAATTCCAAAATAATTTTTTAAATTTTCAAGTCTCTTTGTTACCGCAGGTTGTGTGACATTTAAGCTCTTAGCTGCAGCTGTTATACCATTTTCTTTTATGACTGAAAGAAAAGTTTTAACTTCTATCAAATTCATTAAATATTTTCACCTTATAACTTTTTTTTATGTATCTATAAAAATTATAAATTATATTTTTAACCATATTTTGTCTAGAATTTTAATTATACATAATGGAAGACTATGAAAAGTGAAAATTTAATTATATTTCTCTCCGATGAGCATAATAAAAGAATGCTTGGAGTAGCAGGTCATAGTCATGTTAAAACTCCGAATATGGATAAATTGGCTTTTGAAGGAACTTATTTTGAAAATGCCTACTGTAACTCTCCTATATGTGTTCCTTCAAGAGCTATTTTAGCCACAGGAAGATATAATGCTGAAATTGGATATTGGGATAATGCTAATCCATATGATGGCAAAATTCCAAGCTGGGGACATCGTGCTGCGGAAGGAAATTGTGATGCTGTGTCAATTGGTAAATTACACTTTATTGATGATCAAGCTCCAACTGGTTTTACAGAACAAATAAATCCACTTAATGTTGTTGGAGGTGTAGGCGATCTTTTAGGATTAATAAGAAATGAACTCCCTGTGCGTAAGGGTGCAGCAAATATGGCAAAAGATGTTGGTAGTGGTGAAACTACTTATTCTAATTATGATAAGCAAATTGCTGAGGATGCTAAAAACTGGATTTTGAAACGTAAAAATAGTGATAAACCTTGGGTTCTTTTTGTTTCCTTTGTTTGCCCTCACTTCCCATTAATAGCCCCTGAAGAGTTCTATAACTTATACCCTGAAGAAAAAATGCCTTGGCCTATGCTTCATGACAAAAATAAAAGAAGTGACCATCCTTATTATAGAGCAATGAGAGAATGCATGAATTATGATGACTATTTTGATGAGGATAAAATCAGAAAAGCAACATCAGCGTATTTTGGATTATGTACTTTTTTAGATAACAATATTGGCATTGTATTAAAAGCTCTAGAAGAAACTGAATTTAAAAATAATACAAATATAATTTACACTTCCGATCATGGTGATGCTTTAGGAATGAGAGGTATGTGGGGAAAAAGCACAATGTTTGAGGAGTCTGCTGGTATTCCAATGATAATCAAAGGACCCAATGTACCAAAAGGCAAAAAAATTAAAACTCCAGTTAGTTTAGTAGATATTTTTCCAACAGTGGTTGATAGCTTGAAATTAAAAAAGAATATTAAAGATTCTGACCTTCCTGGAAAATCATTATTAAAAATATCAAATGAAAAAGATGAATATAGTAGAGTAGTGTTATCTGAATATCATGCAGCCGCTTCACCTGTTGGAGCATTTATGCTTCGAAAAGGTAAATTTAAATA
>CEVN01038729.1_pt1 | contig 11349 bp, 7 predicted proteins | sample 427041 | NCBI WGS metagenome assembly CEVN01 (sample SAMEA2623463, study PRJEB7988) | marine metagenome | biome: marine biome (ENVO:00000447); feature: surface water layer (ENVO:00002042); material: "saline water (ENVO:00002010), including plankton (ENVO:xxxxxxxx)" | depth 5 m
CGAACTAGGTGTTTCATCAACCTTCAACCTGTAGGTATCGGTATCGAATCCAGCATTGAATAAATCGATGTAGAATGGTTCTCCGGATTGCGCCATATCTGAATCAATATAGTGTGAAAGTGACTCATCAAAAGCCTCAGGTCGATTAGAATCTGCAATCTGTATTTGATGTTCTTCATCTTCGAACACATTCAGCCTTGGCGGTGCGAATACACCAACTTCCTCTACATCTAACACAATCTTCTCGATTACAACCTCTTCTCTGACGTTGTCTTCATTTTCAACAAATCCTCTAGCCCAAATCTCAATTCGGTCAGGAGCAGTAGACAAATCACCATCAGGCGTTTCTATCGACAAAGTAGCAATCTTGAATGAGCCACCACCTGCTAATGAGTAGCCTGCGGGTTGGTCCCAGATTGGGTCTGACCATGACGAAGGCAGAGATGTGAATAATTCAAACTCTACATCCATTTGGATTCCTGCAGAACCTGTATGTTCTACCATGAACTCCACGCTGCTAATTTGGCCCGGAGCAATTAGAACACTATCGGTCTGGTCAACTGGAAGCGAGAGGTACATCCCATATTCCATGAAATCGATTCCAACGTGACGATAAACTACCACGTGACCTTGAACATCTGTAATCTCGAGAGATAAATTGTAGTGTCCCGCTGCAATTCCTGCATCATATGTCCAAGTGTAATTGCCGACTAATCCATTGTTGTCTAATCTCAAGTCGTCATCTTCGAATTCTTTGTCAAATACCGAATTTGTTCCTGAAGGAGTTGAAAGTACAAGATTGACTGAGTTAATATCGTCCCTTCCAAATGCGTCCCTTACGTCAACAGAAAACTGAATTGTTCTGAAATCTGGTCTATGGTTTGGTGACCAATCAAGTTGTTCAGCGTCAGACCAAATTCCACCAGGAGCATGAACCTTAACACTTGAATCAGATAATGCATTTGCCTTCAGTGAGAGTCTTGAGAATCCATTGGTCTGCTCTACATCACCATAGGCAACAAGAACTTCACATTCTCCAGACTGTCCAACTCCTCCTTGGCCTTCACATGAAGCTGAACCATCTATTTGCAGACGAAGTTGTGCACCCTTTTCGATTGTAAATCCCTCTTCTGGAACATCAAAGAAAACTTCATTCAAAGTCCAAGAGCAATCGCTGTTGAAAAATCCGCTATTACATGGATCGTCCAAGGTCATGGTTTCTGTGTAGGTAGGGCCACCAACTGCATTTAACGTGAAAGTTAGGTCAGCAGTAGACTGTTCTTGACCCTTGAATTGCAAATAAATGTAAAGATGAATTTCAGTAGCGCTACCTTGTCCGTAAACCGTCAAATCGCTAATCAAATCATCAGATCGGAAATCAACACCAGAAAGGATACTTGCTTCTTTGTGAGAGCCGTCTGGTTCCATGGTTGTAATCGAGCCGTCTCCTCCTGAATCTCCTTCCTCATCCAAAAACAGATTATATGTCTCTAGGTTCGCCGGAGTTTGCTTTACTTCGACTTCTTCTTCCAGAGTTTCAAACTCTACAACAGGAAGGCCAGAGGATAGCAACAATAGCAGTACGAGGACAGGAACAACTCGAGAATTTAGCATGCGCACCAAATATCCGTCTACTCGGGGGGGTTAAACCGTTTTGCATACATTGTGTCCTTAGGAAGTCACCCTACGGGTGATTTCTATTTCGCCGAAGCGACCAAGCTGTTGCCAAACAAAGCCCGATAATAATCAAAGCCATAGGGTCGAAACTCGAGGTCGAAATCTGAATTATTTCTGATTGTGCACCTTGACCACCACAACCTGGCGGGGGCGGACCTATTCCTGGCCCCCATGTCTCGCCATAACCGTCGCAATTTCCACCGCCACCGCCGCCACCACCTTGGCCGGCACCTGCATCACTAGACATATCGGCTTCACCGTGGTAACAGATTAGGAAGTAAGGGAATCCCATATCTCCATCACCATTTTGCATAGTGGTATGGTAGTGATAAATCCCCTGCGGGAAATCGGGAGTAGGTCCGAAATGTCCGTTGCATTGATCTAGGTGTCCAAGACCTTCAGTGTACTTGTAATCATCAATTCCATTGTAACCTGTTTCTCCGTCCTTCAATTCGTATGAACTTTTCATCTCAACAATATTCATCTGGCTATCATATCCCCAGAATCCGTAAATCGGATAGCCATCAAATGCAACTCCAATTACCATCGAATGATTACCATCATAGGTATTTTGAGCGACTGCTTGAATGGTTGACTCGTCATAATCATTTTCTATAGACTCGCCTTCTGCTGGATGCCAATGCATGCAATTGCCATCAGCATGGTAATGATATGTCCCCCCTTGAGCAGCATGACCATGGCAAATGCCTAATTCAATCGGCTGCCTATCCTCATTGTATGCACCATGCTCTGCAGCAACAGCATCACCACCTGGGCCATCTTCAGGACCAAATATTGGTACGCCATTAATTGCAACCGCTACCGCGCCTCGATCTGGAGCGCATTCTTGATTTCCATTTGCCTCAGGACAATTGGTACTATCGTGGCCTCCGTTTGTATCGTTCACTGGACTTCTTGGTATCGACCATGTGTAGGACTGAGCTCGTGAACAATCGCCGCCTCCTGAACATGCTAATGTTGATTCAAAATCATGATTCGGTAATCCATTTGTAGCGATAATTAAGTGAGTCTCATTTAGAGTAATTGAAACTTCACACTGATGATTTTCAGTATTTGTAGTAGTCAAATCATCAACAAAGGGCCTATCTTCATTAGATTGACATTGGAAGAAATCAAGCCAAAACTGAGCCAAATCTGTTGCATCATATCCTAATTCAATCACAGTCAAAGTAATGCTTGCAGTTCCAGAACCTGCAGAATTGTTAGCATACACTGTAAATATTGTCTCAGCTATTACTTCTGATGGGGTTCCGCTGATACGTCCAGATTGATTGTCGAATAACAAACCTTCAGGTAATTCAGGATGTATTTCCATTGAAACAATGTGCCCTCCAATGCTTGTGAAAGTAATATCGGTCATCTCAGTGCCATTAGTAAGAGACTGGGAAACTGTGTAAGGAGTGATTTCTGGAATAGTAATTACTGCCGTTACTACAAGTGTTTCTTTACAGAAATCTTCACCATCATCAACATAAAATTCGATGGTATAATTTCCAATTTGATCTGGAGTAAATTCAGATACTATACTGGAGGGATTTACAATTTGGGCAGTGGAATTATCGGGACGGTCGATTATTTGCCAAGATGGATTCTGAAGTGTATCACCGTCTGCATCTGCTGAATTACTCGCATCTAGATATGCCATTTCATTTACATCAGTGGTTAAATCATCGCCAACATCACAACTTGGGGCATTATTTTCGCCAGTATTGTTGGTGTTTTGGTCATACTCACAACTACCATCATCATCTGTCGCTTCTGAATTGTAATTGTTTGCAGAATCATCAGTACAGCCAGCAACTTCATCGGAATCCAATACACCATCATCATCAAGGTCGTAATCACAACTACCATCATCATTTGTTGCATCCGAATTGAAATTATTTGCAGTAGAGTCCGTACAGCCATTTATGGCATCAGCCAGAATAATTATTGTAATATTATCAGACCAGGTGTCTTCTGGCAAATTATGTGCTCTGAATATTATCGAGATATTTTGACTTCTATCTTCAACTTCGATATCAAATGTCCAGGCCCCATCCATATCAGTAGCAATATTGTCTCCACTAAATGTGCCATCAGCAGATTGCATGACCCAATTGATTCTCACTTCCATAGGGTGGTCATGAATCACATTACCTGTAACAAATTGGTCACCTTCAATTTCGACTAAAATCGCTTCTAAAACAGGGTCTGCGTGTAGGTGCTTGGAGTGGTCAATAACATCTTCATCCGAACTATCGGAACAATCTTCAAATCCATTGTTTTGTAATTCTAAAGAAATTTTTTCTCCATTATCACAGGTAAATAAATCCTCTAAATCTTCATTTGACCTAGAATCTATGGCAATATATCCCAAAGCCGAAAACAGGACGACTACTGAAAGAAGGATAGGGGCGGTCTTGCTCATTAAACGGAACTAACCCTTGAAGCATATAATTGTAAATGTAAGATGTTCCCAAGTAACTATTATTCTTGATTTCGCCCGACTCCTTCATTAATTCTAAGCCTCGCCCACGAACTGCGCGGGGGTTGCCGAGTGGTCAAAGGCGCCGGGCTTAAGATCCGGTCACGATGTGTTCGTGAGTTCAAATCTCACCCCCCGCACCATTCAAGTTAGAGACCATCCACCGTCTACTGGAAGTATGAAACCAGTAATGTATTCCGCTTCGGAAAGGAATTTGACAGCTTGGGCTATGTCTTCTGGTTTACCAGCACGCCCAAGAGGGACTCGTTTGAGAACTTCCTCGAATCTTTCCTTTTCCCAAGCAGCGGCTAAAATTGCTCCAGGTGCAATTCCGTTAACACGGATATCTGGAGCTAATTCACCTGCTAAATTGATTATCAGTTGTCTTAATGCAGCCTTGGTAGAAGTGTAATGAGCCAACTTTTTCCAAGCATGATTCCAACTGGTATCAACCATACCGATGACGCAGCCATTTTTGGCTTTCAATTTAGGAACCAAACCCTGAGTTATGAAAAATGGGGCGTCGAGATGAATTGATGAAAAACGACGTAATTCTTGTGGCGTAACCGTGGAGAAATCTTCTTGATTATAGATTGAAGCGTTGTGAATAAGCAAATCTATTCCTCCTGCTTCGGTGACCAAATCATGGTCGTGTATCTCCTCAATGATTCTGAATAAATCATCATCATTTGACAAGTCACCACTAACAATCGCTCCTCGACCTCTCTGAATCAATTGTCTTGCCTGAGTAAGTGACCGGTTACAATGGACAATAACAGCCCAACCATCATCGATTAAGGAGTTGACAATCGCCGCTCCGATTCTACGCGCACCACCAGTAACAACAGCAACTCGCATGCCCAGCCCTAGGCGAGTTTAGACTTGAATCCTCGTAAACCCCCATAGTGACTCTTTTTGCACCCCATCCCTTCGGGATGACTAAGGGGGAGCAGGTATGACCGTTAGGAAATTGGACATGGCCAGCACTAGACCTCGCCTGCCAGACTGGTTTAGGACCCGTTTACCATCTGGAGAATTGCAACAGAAATTCAAGGAAACAAAGGATACTGTAACCGACAATATGCTTCATACAGTCTGTCAGGAAGCTCGTTGTCCAAATATTCACGAATGTTGGGCTGCTAAAGATGCAACCTTCATGGTTGCAGGACAGGAATGTACCCGAGGTTGTCGTTTTTGCGCAGTTGGTTCAATCAAAACTCCACCTCCATTAGATGTGGATGAACCAAATAATCTTGCGGACGCTATTGCAACAATGGGCCTAAATCATGCTGTGATTACCGTTGTTAATCGGGATGATTTACCAGATAGTGGCGCTGGACATTACAGAAAGTGCCTCGAAGCTGTTCGTAGAAGAACTCCCAATGTAACTCTGGAATTACTTTGTAGCGACTTGGCTGGAGATCATCAAGACTTGGCAGACCTATTAGATGGATTGGAACTAGAAGTATTTGCCCATAATGTAGAATGTGTTCCGAGATTAGATGCTAAAGTTAGAGATCACAGGGCAACATTTGAACAGTCGATTGGGATTTTGAAAGAAGCCAAAAGATTGCGCCCAGACATATTGACAAAGTCGTCAATAATGGTTGGTTTAGGAGAAACTGATGAAGAGATAACTGAAGCATTACAATTACTTAGAGATGCTAAAGTTGACCTCGTGACAATAGGACAATACCTAGCTCCAAGCCCTAAACATCTACCCGTCGATAGATTCCCAGAACCATCTAGATATGATGAGTGGAGCATTCAAATCGAAGAAATGGGTTTCCTAGGATGGGCATGCGGACCATTAGTTAGGTCTTCATATCGAGCAGGAGAACTTCTAGCCAGGGCATCGGTAAGGCTTAGAACGGACAAGGAGTGAGAGATACATGTCGGGGAATGAAAAGGGGTCAATGGACGCATATACCGTACCTACCGCACCATTCAGGCCCGGTGATGAAGCCGATTTTGGAGGCTCATGGAAAGAACAACCCGGTGACCTTTCTAGGCCTGACCCGGTAACTTGTACGACCCCGGAAACTTACGACCATGCTCACGGATTAATCCGTGTACTAGGTGATGATGATTCAGCATCAGGAGAATGGGACCCTGGATTGGATGCAGAAGAATTGATTCGTGGCCTAGAGATGATGATGCGTTTGAGAATTTTCGATGACAGAATGATCAAGATGCAAAGAACTGGAAAGTTGTCATTCTATATGCGCTCATTCGGTGAAGAAGCGATTGCTATTGCCCAAACAATGGCTCTCGACGATACAGATTGGATTTTCCCTTCATACCGCCAGCCTGGTGCACAATTCGTTAGAGGGCGAGATATGGTAAGCATGATTTGCCACTGCATAGGTAACACTGAAGACAATATTCGCGGAAGACAAATGCCAGTTCACTACTCTTGGAAAGAAGGCTATTTCATTTCTATATCTAGTCCAGTAGGAACTCAATTCAGCCAAGCGGTCGGGGTTGCAATGGCATCTGCTTACAAGGGTGATGACCAAGCAACTATCACTTGGTTAGGAGATGGTACTAGCGCACAAGGAGATTTCCATTATGGATTGAATTTCGCTTCTGTATTCAAACCACCAGTTATTCTCAATGTTGTCAATAACCAATGGGCGATTTCTACACACAAAAATTTAGCAACTGGAGGAGTAAATTTCGCTGCAAGAGGTTTGTCTTACGATATTCCTTCACTTCGCGTTGACGGAAATGATTTCCTAGCATTGTATTCGGTTACAAAGTGGGCACGTGAACGTGCAAGAGCGGGTAAGGGTGCAACCTACATCGAAGTTTACACATACCGTGCAGGTGCACACTCATCATCTGATGACCCCAGCCGCTATCGCCCTAGTGATGAATTCAAGTGTTGGCCTGGCGGCGACCCTGTTGAGCGTCTGAAGAATCACCTAATCAGTATTGGAGCATGGTCGGAAGAAAAGAACGACGAACTAACTGAGAAAATCGATTCAGAGGTTATGGCTGCATACAAAGAAGCATGCACATTCGGTGACTTGGCTAATGGCCCATTCCCTCCAGCATCTACAATTTTCACAGAAGTTTACGAAGAAGTTCCTTGGCATGTCCAAGAACAAAGAGAGGAGTTAGGAAAGTGAGGTGATATTATGACAGAAATGAACATGATTGAATCACTAAATAGCGCTCTAGATAACATGCTTGAAGAGCATGACAATGTCGTAATCTTTGGAGAAGATGTAGGATACTTCGGCGGAGTATTCCGTGTGACAGATGGGCTACAAGCCAAGCATGGTGCACACAGGGTATTCGATGCACCTCTTGCAGAAGGTGGTATTGCAGCAATAGCATTTGGAATGGGATTGAACGGACTGAGGCCAGTGGCTGAAATCCAATTTGCAGACTACATCTTCCCTGCTTACGACCAAATAGTAAACGAAATAGCAAAATTACGACATCGCTCGGGTGGAGAATTCACTACACCTGTAACAATTCGAACACCTGCTGGCGGAGGTATCAAAGGCGGACACCATCATTCACAAAGTCCAGAATCACAATTCACACATACACCTGGATTGAAAGTAGTGTATTGTTCAAATCCAAACAATGCCAAGGGATTGCTAACGAGCGCAATTGAATGCAATGATCCAGTTATTTTCTTTGAACCGAAGAGATGCTACAGAGGGCCTTTCTATGGAGACCCTCACAATGTTCCAACTTGGAAGGGTCATGCAAAAGCAGAAGTCCCAGAAGGCCACTATTCCATTCCTATGGAACAAGCTGAGGTCGTAATGGAAGGAGATGCTTGTACAGTCATTGCATGGGGCGCCATGGTTCATGTCGCTGAGCAGGGAATCAAGAATAGTGGAATCAATGCAGAATTGATTGACTTGCAAACTCTACTGCCATGGGACAGAGATACCGTAGTTAATTCAGTCAAGAAAACCGGGCGTTGTGTAATTGTTCACGAAGCGCCAAAAACAAGTGGTTTTGGAGCAGAAATGAGTGCTTCAATCCAAGAAAGATGCTTCTGGCATCTTGAATCACCGATTATCCGAGTAACAGGCTGGGACACACCTTTCCCTCATACTACTGAGTGGGATTATCTGCCAAGCCCACAGAGAATTGCAGAAGCTATAAAGAAAACACAGGAGGCATAAACATGGGAATATTTGCATTCAAACTGCCAGACATAGGAGAAGGAGTCGTAGAAGGAGAAGTCGTCGAATGGATGGTCTCGGTTGGAGACACCGTCAAAGAAGATGACCCAATTCTATCTGTGATGACCGACAAAGCAACAGTCGAAATTCCATCACCTACCGATGGTGTGGTCAAGTCACTTGTTGGAGAACCAGGGACTATTCTAGCGGTCGGTCAAGTCTGTATTGAATTTGAAACAGATGGTGAAGGAACTCCGGTTGAAGAAGCACCTGAACCCGTAGAAGAAGTGGTTGAAGAAGCACCAGAGCCTGAACCAGAACCTGTTGAGGAAGAGGCAACTCCTGAGCCAACTCCGGCTCCTGCACCAACACCTGTTGTAGTAGCAGCACCTGGCGCTAGGCCACTTGCTTCTCCTGCAGTTCGCCAAAGGGCGAGAGAGAGCGGGATCGATTTGTCCACAGTCACTGGTAGCGGACCTGCTGGTAGAATCACTCATGGAGACCTTGAGTCATGGAAGGCCGCAGGCAGTCCAGTCGCAGCTGCAGGGCCTGCTCGAACTGCTCAAACTGGAACTACTGAAGTTCCTGTTATCGGGCTGCGAAGAAAGATTTCAGAGAGTATGACTGAATCATACACAACAATCCCTCACTTCTCATACTTTGAGGAGGTTGACATTACACACTTGGATGAATTAAGAGTTCATCTAAATTCAACTCGCAGTGATGGCCAGCCTAAGTTGACATACCTACCTTTCATCATGCAAGCACTTGTTAAGGCACTAGGTGACAACCCAGTATGTAACGCACTATTTGATGATGACAAAGGAGTTGTAACACGACATGACGCAGTTCACCTCGGTATTGCAACTCAGACTGATAGAGGACTATATGTTCCAGTTGTAAAGCATGTAGAGGCTCAAGATATTTGGCAATCTGCATCCGAAATGCAAAGGGTTAGTCAAGCTGCAAGAGACGGTACTGCTGGACTTGACGAACTTACTGGTTCAACATTCACAATTACCAGCCTAGGCCGTATGGGCGGACTAGGAGCAACGCCAATTATCAACAAACCCGAAGTTGGAATCCTTGGTGTTCACAACGCTGTTGACACTCCGGTGGTACGCAATGGACAAATTGTAGTTCGCAAGATGCTCAGGTTATCCTCTTCTTGGGACCACAGAGTGGTTGATGGATGGGATGGAGCAATGCTGGTTCAACGCCTAAAGGCGCTGCTTGAAAACCCAGCAACTATCTTCATGTGAGGCTGATTAAAATGAAGACTCGAAAATGTAAGGTATTAGTCATCGGCGCAGGCCCTGGTGGTTATGTTGCTGCAATCAGATCTGCTCAACTCGGAATGGACACTGTTATCGTCGAAGGTGAGAGAGCAGGAGGAACCTGCTTAATCCGTGGTTGCATTCCATCTAAAGCAATGATTCACGCTGCTCACAAATTCCATGATTTAGCAAAGCATGCAAAGAAAGGCGGGCACATGGGGATTTCAATTCCTGGACCTGCTGAACTAGAAATGGCTGCTCTAAAAGGATGGAAAGATGATATTGTCGACCGCCTAAACAAGGGTGTTGAGCACCTGCTGAAGAGTTCTGGTGCTGAGTTGATTACCGGTTGGGCCGAATTCAAAGATGCAAAGACAGTTGTAGTTGGCGACATCCAAATTGAAGCAGAAAATGTAATCTTAGCAAATGGAAGCGTTCCTATTGAATTACCATTCATGAAGTATGGAGATGGAGTTATCTCTAGTAGAGAGGCACTTGATATCGACGAAAAATTGGACCACTTAGTGGTGGTCGGTGGCGGATACATTGGTCTTGAATTAGGAATTGTTCACAGAATGCTTGGCACACAAGTAACAATTGTAGAAGCGATGGACAGCGTACTACCCATTTTTGACAAAGAACTCCGTCGACCACTTGAATTGTTCTTGAAGAAGAATAAGGTCAAGGTTAACACCGGCGTTTTTGCAAAGGGTGTTGAAAAACTCGATAATGGAAAACTGAAACTCAATTTCATTGACAAGAACAACGCTGACGATGAATCAAAGATGCAATCCGTTGAGGCCGACAGGGTGCTAGTTACCGTTGGTCGCAGACCACGTAGCGAAGGACTTGCAGCAACCGGAGTTGCTCTAAATGAAAGAGGATTTGTCAAGGTTAACAACCAATGCCAAACAAACATGAAGGGCGTCTATGCAATTGGTGATGTCTCTGATTTGGGAGAAATGCTAGCTCATGTAGCGTCTTTCCAAGGTGAAATGGTGGCAGAAATCATCGCTGGTACAGACCGAGCATACAATCCTGTTGCAGTTCCTGCAATCGTATTCACTGAACCTGAAATAGTCTCAGTGGGACTGTCGCCTGATGAAGCAAAAGAGGCTGGACATCCAGTAATTACTGGAAAATTCCCTCTCGCTGCAAATGGAAGATCTCTAACTCAAGAAGCAGAAAAGACTGGCGGATTTGTCAGAGTAGTTGCCCGTGAAGATGACCACAGAATTCTTGGAGTTCAGGCAGTTGGAACTCACGTCAGCGAATTGGTTGGCGAGTGGACTTTAGCCCTTGAGATGGGAGCATTATTGGAAGACATCGCTGGAACAATCCACGCACACCCAACAATGACTGAGATGACTCATGAAGCAGTTCTTGCAACTTTAGGTCACGCAATTCACATCGCTTGAAAAATGGAGTGCCCATTCTGTGTAGCTTAATTGTTTGATGTCTCATCGGATTATCATCCTAGTGAATGAATTCAAATTTTTTCAGGGGCATATCGTAGTCGATTGCCAAGATGGAATCCGATAGTATTCACAATGATATCAGAGATTTTGTTATCCCATGTTTCTTTAACAAACTCATATGGAAGATATAATTCTAATATTTCCCAGCCTATTGAAAGAATGAAGAAAATCCACCAGTTTCGTAAAAAGAAACGTCCAATGAATGTCCACTGGATGAAATGGCCTAACGACCAAATGTTTAGCAATACCAAACTGGTTCACCATTAACACACTAG
>CEVN01022397.1_pt1 | contig 11306 bp, 12 predicted proteins | sample 427041 | NCBI WGS metagenome assembly CEVN01 (sample SAMEA2623463, study PRJEB7988) | marine metagenome | biome: marine biome (ENVO:00000447); feature: surface water layer (ENVO:00002042); material: "saline water (ENVO:00002010), including plankton (ENVO:xxxxxxxx)" | depth 5 m
CTTGAATTTGAATTTGAATTTGGTGCGCATGAATTGGATGAAAGAAATTGGGTCGTTGATTTCGGTGGACTCAAAGATTTGGAGTCTTGGCTCAGGAGTAATTTTGATCACAAGACCTTAGTTGCTTCAGATGACCCAAAATTATCTGAATTCCAATTATTGGAGGAGAATGGTATTATCGACCTGGTAGTTGTTGAATCAACAGGAGCTGAAATGTTTGCCAAAATGGCTATGGAATACTCTAGTAAATTGATTGAAGAGAATTATGGCAATAGATGCTGGGTTGAAAGTGTTACAGTTAGGGAACACGGTGCAAATAGTGCAAAATGTAAGAGAGAAATTTAGGCTCTAATTACAGAGATTTTCGATTATCTTCTGGTCTTACTCTTTTTCTTCTATTTCTCTGCCAATTTAGGTCGCCTGATTGCTTTTGAAGAGCGGTTGCCCCTTGAACAAAGGCTCCAATCATCCGTTCTGCTTCAGAGTCAATAGGAAGACCTCGCAATATTACTCTGTCATAAACATCAGAAATTAAATCGTTTTTATCTCCATCAAGCGAATTACAAAACTCTGCAATTGATTGTTTCAAAATTTGTCTTAACTCGGGTGAAAGGGACCTTTCTTTTCGCACGCCTTTGACACTTGCACCATTTATGACTCTATCACGATGTAACTCGTAAACACAATGGCCAACTGCTTGTGACAAATTAGCAATAGGATAACCTTCCCATGTCGGAAGAGTAAGCAAAAAATCACAGCGATCTAAATCATTAGTTGAGAGACCTTTACCTTCCTCTCCAAAAATCAAAGAAACTTTACCATCAAAATCCCTTAGCATTTCTGCGAATTCCCATGGTAAGATGAAATGACGTTTAAGCACCTTTGAACCAACCTCGCGCTTTCCACTTGTACCGATTACAAGAGAGGATTCTGATACAGCATCATCTAGAGAACTGTATATTCTGGTTGTGTCTAATATTCTTCCAGAATGCTTTGCTCTGTTTCTAGCTTCCTCATCATCTGGGGAACAATTAGGATTAACCAGCGACAATTTGTCAAATCCGTGATTCAGCATTGTTCTGCAAACCGCACCCAAGTTTCCCGGATGATTTGTTCCTACCAAAACGATATCTAATTCATAATTTGAATCAGGTAGTGCGATATCCATTCTATCTCCCATTACATGACCTCCGCAATCCAGCGAGGGTCACAAGGAGCGTAGAGAAAAACTACCGCTTCCTCGTCATTTTCTCTATCTGGCATAATTATTGAATGCTTACGAAAACCGTGATTATCACGTAAATGTGAAACTAGCCTAGTTAGTTCATCTCTACTGCCATGAATACTGACAGGAGTTCTATCCCAGGCGACTCGAATCGCCATTCTACAGCCTCAGTCTGTACGGCGCTGGCGGTATCTAGTTACATAACCAGCAATCCAATTTCGCAACTTTTTCGATTCTACATCTGTTAATTGCTCTACCATCTTCTTGTTATGGTCGAAGTCATCAGTGAATTTCTCACCGTGTTCTTCACAAAGAATAATTGCACGCAGTTTGATGAATGTTGGTCTAATATTACCCATTTTCACTCCTCCAATAATTTGACTTCAATAGGGATATCAGGTTCATCGTGACGAGTAACCTGCAGACGGATTTTTCTTGGAGGGTTTTCAATTCCTCTTGACCAAATCGCTTCGTTGACCGATGGGTCAATCCACACTTCTTCATCTTCACGAACCTTGAGATGCTTAACTACCTCATTCTTGATAATTTGAATTGCTCTAGGTGCTCTCTTGTATCGAGTAATGTTCCAAGCATTTCTCAAAGGTACTACCAATTCACTAACTGCTGCACGTGCCATTCATTTCACCTCTGTAACTTAGAGCGTCTCCAATGATGACGCTTTGGGTGGGAAACAGTGTTTCGCGAAGTCTTCAGCATAACCCAAACAGGAACACGGCGGTTCTGCTTGCCTGCTTTTAGTAGGCGGATCTTCTTTGCGGCTGGCTTGTTGCGTGACATATTTTTCACCTCAGATTCTTCGAATGCGAGTTTCTCTACGGCCCTCAGATAGGCCGCCAAGTATTCGCTTGAGTTGTAGGTCGTTAACTGGAATGGCAATTTTGTTTTCATTGGAAAGAGTTGCCAAATGCGTCTTGACACGAGTTGTCAATTCCGGGTTTACCAAGTTCAAACTAGCAAGTCTGGAACGTGCATCAGGAGTAAGGATACGCTTCATTGCGCCATCTAATTCGGCTAATGCGGCTTGTTGAGTTTCATTCTCAATTTCTGCATCTGCTTGGGCTGCAGCTTGCTCTTCCAACTGAGCCTGAATCTGCGCCATGCGTTGAGCACGCAAGTTCGCTAGTTCATCATCAGCAGATTGAGCCATAGTTGCCACTTCCCTTCACATCCATCAATACTTTGCTAGACCTGGATAAGTCTCTTCAGCCTGTTCACGAACAGAATGTGCGACTTCATCGAGTAGTTTGTGCCCTGCCGGAGTTGTTACACGCCCAGAGTAAAGTTTCTGATCACCATCAACTGATTGAACAGTCTTGGTTTCTTTCATTGTAATCAAACCAGCATCAGTTAGTTGCTGAAGTGCAGTACGGATAATATGGCGACTGCCCATTGCTGGAGTATGCGGATTTGAACCGTTGTCTTTCTTACCACCATATGCTTGAGCCAGGGAGTTGACACCTATCGGGCCTTCTCGGGCTACCTTGCGAAGAAGTGCAGCACAGCGCATCTCCCACCAGTTAGTCTGAGTAGGAGGGCGTTCACGATGAATTCCTGTTTTGACAAAATCAGCCCACTGCGGGCGTGAAATGCCATCGGTATCGGATAATTTATCAGCTAGAGCTGAATTAAGTAAGTCAGCAGGGACATCGTAAAACGTCGTCATCGTACCACCAAGCAACTTGCCGACCTAACTCCCCTATATCAATGGCACTGTTCGGGCACATTAGAAAGATGATTCAGAAGAGGGCACTGCGGGGCATGTGTAGTAGGGTTCATGAAGGACTCTACATTGGGCTAAAACATGCGCAAAGCACTGGCTCAAAACCCCAACTTGCTGCGTACTCTTATCGGCATGGGTTTGACGTTGATTTTCCTGTTAGCGTACGCCGTTTATGGAGCCACAATCAACACCGAGGTATACATTTACGAATCTGATTCGACTGAATCTCAAGTAAGTTTGGATAATGTCGATAAATACTACGATTCCCAAGGAAACCAAACTATTTGGACATGGGATGCTAATTTAGATGGCAAAAATTTGACTTGGGTTAATGTTAGCGGAGAAATGTTGTCAATTGGATCTACGATTGCCATTTCAAATACAATTGGATTTTACAGTCATCCTGACCTAGGAAATCCTGATGCTGAAGAGTTCTCTTGTTCTGAATCATGCTTACAACTAGAAGAGCACTCTGTTGAAATTACAGAAGATGAAACAGGAATAATTGCGCTAACTGACCCAGACCCTGCACTCAGAGGCAAAGGCTCACTATATGCAGATTCTCTTGATGAAGCAATTAGTAAAGCTCACAGAATTATTGACACTAATTTCAACTCCACAATGGTTAGAATCACGGTTATCGAGAGTGGCAACAGAGATGTCAGCCCTACAATTTCCCTAACCCAAGTGAACGAAGAACTAGGTGAAGTGAAACAATTTGAAATCGATGCGGCTACAGAATTTATGTGGGCCTTAGCTGCTGTCATCGGTTGTTTTGGAATGATTTTGGTCCCATCTTTCACAATCTATTTTGCTGCTAGAGCAAAACAAAAGAAACTTGAATTGAAACTCGAAACAGCACAAAAATCGCTAGAAGATGAATAGCGAAGGTGTCATATTCATTGAGGAATGTGGATATTTGAGGCCCATGAGTAGAGTAGTACCCCTTGCCCTAATCACTCTCTTACTATCATCATGCCTACCCATGGTAACTGCGACAAATGGTCGTGCAGTGAATGTTGACCTAGATGTTACAGATATTTCGATAACTTATCCAGATTCAACGAATCAATCACTATACCAAATGTTCTCATCTAACTATCCAATTCCTGGTTTCAACAAGCCTGAAATGCTGTACGTAACTGATGGTGTAGTTGGGGTTGAGATGAATATCAACATCGTTATTGAAAATCTAGGCACCGTTCAATCTGGATTTGTAGATGTTGAAGTGCTAGTTTTACACAACGAATATACTCGTTTTGAATTGATGAATACAACTAGAGGTGTAAGCCCAATATCAGGTTCTTCTTCAGCATCATTAGATGTACTATGGACGCCGTATTATTCTGGAAACCACACTCTTTCGATATCTGTTAGTAACTCTCTGGGTGACGATGACACATCAAACAATCAGCAATCAAGGCACATGACTGTTGCCTATTATTATGATAATTGTGTTGATCTATCCCAATGGACTACTACGGGAGAATGGCGAGTTAATTCAGAGGCTTTTATTTCTCAATCCAGCGCTTTTCATGTTGGTAATGGACAGTTTTCAACTTACTCATCGATGACAACATCGACATTGACAAGTCCAATGTTCAACGTAGCCGATGATGTAAGCGGAAACAATGCAGCAATTGGATACTCTTTCTTCTATACAGGAGGGGCTAGCACTGGTGACCAGATGAAAGGATACATCAAGGATGATACAGGTAATTGGGATGAAACATTCACTATGCAGAATGTCATAGACAATAATTTCCAAGACGGTTTAAGTTGGAACACCTTTTCAGCAGCTTACAATGGGAGAAATTCACCATTAATTCCGGTCGACAATTCTCATTTCCATTCGACTACTCAATTGAGATTCACCTTTTCTTCTGATGCAAGTGGTAATGATATAGGATATTGGATTGATGAGTTAGTAATAATTTACGACCAGGCAGCAAAGAAGCAGGAATACCAAATTCAAACAAACGGTGTTGCTACTTTGGGAGGTTTGCCGGGGGATTGGTCAACAACTAGACTTGAGATGACCAATACTGGAAATATCTCTGCAAAGTACACACCTACTGCAACGGGTGTTCCTTCAAATTGGACACATTACTTCGCTTATTCAAATGGTGCGAGTATCGGTTCATCTGGAATTGAATTATTACCCGGAGAATCAAGGCAATTTGATTTGCGCGTAATGGTAGATGAAAATTCATCGCAAGGTAACATTCCAGTCACTGTCAATGTGACTTCAAACGCATATTCCGACATCCAAAGTGGAGTTCAAACTACAATCAAAATACTTCCAGACAGGCTACCGAATATTATCGTACCTGAATTTACACCTCGATGCGCACCAGGCGATACCTGTAGTTTCCCGGTTACAATCGAAAATATTGGTGAAGCAACCGATGTGTTTACATTAAGTTTAGAAGATAAAAATGTGCCAAATGGCTGGAGTATTGGATTCGCATGGAATCAGTCTGCGGACATATTGGTTCGTGTTGATACCCCGCGACAAATATGGCTAACTGCAACAATTCCAAATGGTGTTGAACCGGATGTAACAGCAGAAACCTGGTTGACTGCTACAAGTACGAACGATACTAGAAGGGCAGACACTAAGGCGATTGAAGTTGCCGCAGCGATGACAAGTGATGCCGAGATTAGTGCACACTCGATAGGACAGGAAATTGAATATATTGATGCTGGAAATAGTTTTGATATTACATTCAAAATTTGGAATAATGCTACTCGAATTGATATATTCCAACCACAAATTGACTACACCGAAATTACCGGTTGGACTGTTGAATTACTAAACACTCCTGAATTGGCTATTTCTCCCGGTTCATCCTCATCGTTTACAGTTCGAATCAGTGCTCCACTTAATGCACAGGCAGAGGATTTGGGGCCGATGATCACCCCAATGGCTCTATCAATGCGTTCAGGTGAGTTAATCACTGGAAATACATGGCAAGGATTGCGCGTCAATTCATTGCATGATGTTTCAATTGCGCTTATCGAAGCGCCAACTACACTAACCCCTGGCATACCATTATTGGTAACAGTTGAAGTTACAAATAATGGAAATGGGGCTGAAATCGCATTGTTGGATTTACCATGGAGTCCTGAATCCTGGTCATGGTGGGCTCTAATCGATGGAGCTAATGTGACCGAAGGAATTCCATTATCCGTGTCTTATGACCTCGAAAATGTGAAAGAGGTAGATGTTTGGATTGTCCTGCCATCACTAGAGGCACCAGGTGAGTTCCACGAAATTACTATTTCAGTAGAACCAGAGGATGGACAAGACATTAATTCGTCTGATAATTCGGTAATGTTTGAAGCAATTACTGAAACTATTAGGCAGCCAAGATTAGATGGATTTGCAGGTGAGAGCGTAGTAGAAACCAATTCGACTTACGCATTCAATGCAACCGCATGGAACATTGGAAACGCTGCTGACACCAGTATACGTGCCCGTTTGGTTATCCAAACATCACCTCCGTCTGAAGAAGTCATAGGATTCCTTTCGACAAGTGCCGGATTATCTAAGGGCGCAGGAGAATGGATAAATCTCAATTTGGGAGCAACCGAATCCATTGAATTATTCGCAGACATTATTATCTCTCCAGATTGTGATTTGAATACAATAATTTCAGCAACAATCGAATTAGAAGGTGGAATGGATGAACAAGATCGACCAATTCTGAAAACAGTATCTGCAGCTCTAATGGTGGGTGAAAGAAGACATGTTGAATTGCAAGAGGTTACAGATAATAATCAACCGATATCTCCTGATTCCAGTCGAATCTTCTGGATTAATTTATCCTCTACATCGACACAATCTGAAATCTTCGATGTTAGTGCTGATATTCCTGAAGGTTGGGGAGTGATATGTGATGGAAATACAATTCACATCACAAGTGCAAGAATTGAAATCGACCCTGGCCACCTGACAACTCAAAAGCACGATATGCGTTGTGAACTAATCAGAGAGTCGGGAGAATATTCTGGTTTGGTAACAGTGTACATCAACAGTACAGATTCAAGGATAAATCATGTCGTTAATCAACAGAACACATGGTCAAAGCCGACCTCTGGTGATAGTATGTCAACAATGGTAATCGTATCAGGTGTAGGGGGAGTAATAGGAGTTGTAGCAATTGTATTATTCGTACTTCGACGTGGCGGTAGAGACCATGAAAGCGATGAAGAATATTATGAAGAAGAGCACTACGAAGAACAAGCTCCTATGCAGGGCCCTCCCGCAACAGCGTTTGCTGGTCCTCCGGCAACCACTCAGGTTGAAAATGATCCAATGGATGACTATAATCGACAAATGGAAGAATACAACCGTAAGATGGCCGAATATGAAGCATGGCAACGTGCGCAAGGTTCACAGGTAGTTGCTGATACGACTGAACATGAGTGATCTACCATCCTCTTGGTATGCTTTACTCAGTTTAGTTGCAATTTTTGGAGTAGCAACATGGTTTTTGGATAATTTCAGTCAGAAGGATAACCTCAAACGAATAACTGCAATATGTGGCGTAATTTCTATGGTTTCCTTACTCTACATCACATTCACTACTGAGGGACTGTCATGATTGATGGAGAATGGGATGATTTCGTGCCAATAAGACTCCCAGTTGATTGGGAGTATCGAGGCGAAGCAGGAATACACCCGGAAATTGAAGGGATTACAGGAAAAGAAGTTGTTCTATTAATTGAAAAAAGATTCACAAGATTTGAAAAAATATTAGCAAAAATTCTCAGAGCACCTAAAGTAGTCCGCAGGAGTATGCACTACACCCAATCAATGCTATGGGAGTTAATCGATGGGGAGAGAAATTTTGCAGAAATTTGCCAAATTATGGAGTCATTGTACCATGAAGATATTGCGCCTGTTAATGATAGAATCAAAGCCTATCTCGAAGTCTTTGTAAGACTAAACGTTGCTACAGTACTCAAGCCTCGCGAAGAAGAATAAGAATATCTTCTGGCGGGCGACCAATAACTGCTTGTTGACCGGATATCAAAACAGGACGTTGGAGAACTCTTGGATTATTTTTCAGAATCTCTATTATTTTCGTTTCATCAGATAAATCAGTTCTATCTGCGGTGGATAGATCATTGATGCGGATCACATCATCAAGTCGAGATAGAATTAGTAAATCATCAATATGTATTCCATTGTCTAGATACCTATATTCTTCAAATTCCACACCACTTTCCTTCATCAACTTCAATGCCTGTCGAGATTTCGAGCATCGAGGATTATGGTATAATCGCATAATTATCCCACATAGAATTACTAAATCATATTGGCGACCACACCAATCTCAGTCCGATGGCATCACTTCGCTTGTCAATATTGGATGAGCCAGCAGCGGAAGAAGTTGTAGATTCAGATTCCATTAACCAAGATCCTCCTTTGGTCACACGGCGTTTATCTTCTCCGCTGTCAGTCCATTCAGCTACATTTCCATGACAATCATATAGACCCCAGGCATTCTCTTTTTTCTGACCAACTTCACGAGTTGTTGCACCAGAATTTCCAGCATGCCAAGCAACTTCATCTAGATCTTTATCTCGGTCAGAATGAAACCATCGACTTTGAGTGCCTGCTCTACATGCATATTCCCACTCAACGGCAGTAGGCAATCTCCAGATACCTGACAATCCCAATCTCTGTTCAGTTTCTGTCTCATTTAATTTAGAAATAAAACTTTGACAGTCTAGCCAACTGACCGATTCAACAGGTCGTAAACCTGCAGACCATCCATCCTGAAATTTTGAAGGGTTGTTACCCATTACTGTGGCCCATTCAACTTGAGTTACAGGCCTAGCTCCAATGAAAAAAGGTTCTTCAACTACAAGATCCCCATTTTGTCCTGGTTCAATTAAGACAAATGAGCCCCCGTTTTCATTGTTGAATGATGGCCGCACAATTAGTTCGACACGTAATACTCGTATCAATTAAACGGGAACGCATACGGACAACCCTTATCCCTAATGGGATTACCAACCGGCTAGTGAACCCCATGGACGAGGGAGAGGCGAACAATCCAATTGATGCTGCAGCAGAGATTACTGATGCTATGATGTCCTCGCTAGCTGATGTCGTAAAGAATGTTATTTCCAGCCCTGAGAATGGCGAAAATGATGTGCCAGAGGAGGGAAGTAACGTGGAAGAAGTTGCAGATAATGAACAGGAAGAAATTGTAATCGACACCACAGTTGACGACCTGGTTGCAGAAGGTGAAGCCGCCCATAGAACTGGAGACCATTCTTCTGCTTTGAAAGCCTTCAACAAAGCTATTGCATTAGATCCATCCAACGCCATGGCATGGTTTAACAGAGGAGTTCTACTGGAAGCAGAACAAGATTCCAAAGGAGCGAGGCAGGCTTTCGTAATCTGCCTTGACCTAGATCCAAATCATGGACCGGCTTTAGCTAATCTTGCAGTTCTATTGGACAGGCTCGGGGAGACAGACGGTGCTGTTGAAATTGCTCATAGAGCATTGCAGTACTTCCCTGGACATCCACATTTGGTCAAAATTATGGAAAGCAATAAAGCCGCTGGAGGAGTAATGCATTCGACTCCAACTGTAATGCCTCACAAGCAAGAAACACTTGTTGAACAAACGCTTACTCACGCAGTGGATGCTGGAATTGATAATCTGTTAGATGATGAAGAACCTGATATTGTTGAGAATAGTTTGGATGAAACTAGCACATTAGAACACAGCCCAGAAATTGTAGAAGATTCCGCAGAAATCCTATTAGAAAAAGAACCAGAATCAATTAATTTAGATTCATTGTGTATGCAAGCCACTAATTCCCTATCTCAAGGAGATGCTAAAGGTGCATTGCAAATGTTGAAGGAACATCTTCATGGTCAAGCAGCACAACACTTTGACTCATGGCGAATATCTGCTGGAGCAATGGCTGCATTGGGATTAGATGACCATGCAATCAGTGCATACACTCACGCTATTGGTTTAGAACCAAATAATGCAAAATGCTATTTCAATCTTGGTGCATTGCACGAAAGGAAAGGGAATTCTGAAGCAGCAAAGAAGTGCTTTGCTAGTGCATTAGAAAATGATAATTCATACACTAAAGCAGCGATTAGACTTGGGAATTTATCAGAAATCACGGGAGATATAGCAAGTTTACTTGATGCTAGGCGGGCACTCTCTAGCGAAGAAGGCGGACGTGAAGCGTTAGCCATTTTGCTGATTGAATTGGCAGAAGGAGAAGCTAGAGTTCTCGAAAACACAGGAGGATTGCCACCTACTATTCCAGAGGGTCCTGCACTTGCAAATGAGGCTGTTTCAATATGTGATGCAAACACCACACTCATGGGTCGTGCATTATCCGCCGCAGGTAATCATACTGAATCTGTTAAGTGCTGGAAGGCTATGATTCAAGACGACAAAACCAATCCCCAATTATGGACTGGTCTTGCTCGTGCGCTTGAAGCAGCAGGTGATATGGCTACAGCACAAAGATGTCATGAGAAGGCTCATGGTTTAGCAAATCCACAACCAATTGCCAACGACCCTCTTGAAGCGTTTGAAGAAACTCAAGAAAGCATGGTACAACCTGAGACTGTAGTTAATCAGCCAATCGTTGAGCCGGTTCAACAGATTGAAACGAAAACAGAAATCCCTAGCATTGAGATTACTTCACCCATTGAAAATCCTGTTATACAGAATACAGTGGAACCCTTGCCTGAATTAACTGCTAGACCTGAACCTGTTGCAGAAGTCAATGAGCCTAAACCAGAAGTTGATCTTGCTGCAGCCGCATTAGATGCTGCAGCGCGAGTTACAGTAAGTTCTGGAATGGAAGCGAATTCTAATGCCATAGCCAACCAAGATATTGAATGGTACAACAAAGGTGTCGGGCTGATAGAAGACAAGAAGTATCGAGAAGCGCTGTCTTGCTTCGATAGGGCTCTTCCTTCTTTTGCAGATGATGATGAAATGGTGATTAGAATTCTAAATGGTAGAGGTAACGCTCTATACTATCTAGAAGAATATCCTAAATGTGTTGAATCATATCACAAAGCAATGGTAATTAATCCAAAGGGTGTACAAGGTAAAACATTGTACAACATGGGAACTGCTTATGCAGAAATGCAAAGGTTTGGTGATGCTATAAAGTGCTTTGAACAAGCTATTCCTCGAGGACTGGATAAGGATCAGCAAAAACTAGCTAAAGAACAAATTAGACGTTGTAATATTCTACATAAAGAACAGCAACGAAAGATGAGTTGAGTAAATGCGAACCGAACCAGTTGATGGAATAATTGAACGCCTAGTAGAA
>CEVN01055648.1_pt1 | contig 11298 bp, 10 predicted proteins | sample 427041 | NCBI WGS metagenome assembly CEVN01 (sample SAMEA2623463, study PRJEB7988) | marine metagenome | biome: marine biome (ENVO:00000447); feature: surface water layer (ENVO:00002042); material: "saline water (ENVO:00002010), including plankton (ENVO:xxxxxxxx)" | depth 5 m
ATCAGTTTTAGCTCCCTTTATTCTGTGATCGCCATCGACCGTTATTAGATCAAAATAAGCATCGGTATTTTCCTTAAAATACTCCGGAACTGTCTTCTTTGAATCGCCATTAATAAAATCCACTTTTCCAGAAAAATTAAACTCAGAGAGTTTTTCAATTACATACTCTTCGCCTGGATTATCCATTCCAGCATAATCCTCTATCCAAAGATCAAAGCCGACTATATTGCAATCAGGTCTATTGTTTGCAACGACCAATAAACTTCTTCCATTTCTCACGCCAATTTCGAGGTAGGAATTGATGTCAAAATTCTTAGATATGGCATTCAAAACAGTAACAATATCTGCATATATCCATTTTTCTCCAAGCTGATTCAGCGCTTTGTCATAATATTTATTTAGAAATTCACTATAATCATCGTTCGGCATCCTTCTCATCAGATCTCTAGATTCTTCAATGTTTTTAGTAGAAAATATCATAGATTTCAGTGTCTCTGTCCCAAAAAAAAGAGGCTCAAGCCACTGAACATCTGACTTTAGCGTTGTATCAGAAAAAAAAGGAGTTTTTGCTAATTGTTGTTTTTTTCTCTTATTGTTAAGTCGAACAAGTAAATCTCTCAAGTACTGCACATTTATCCCCTTTTTTTAATTAAATTTTGAGTAAATTTCTCTGACGGTTGATTGTAACTGGTCATCAAAATTTTCTTTTCTTTTAAAACCTATTTCTTTTATTTTTGAGTTGTCACCATACCATCGATCTCTTGTGCCAACAGCTTGAGTTGCATCCCATGAAATCTTGACATCACTTATTTCTAAGATTTCCATTATTCTATCTGATAATTCAGTCAATGAAGTCGGTTTTCCACTCGAAAGATTATATATTTCTCCTGCAGTTCCATTCTTCATGATTGTCAATAAGCCCCTACAAACATCATCTACATGTAAATAATCCCTGACTTGCTTTCCAGTTCCAAATAATTGAATTAGTTTTTCGTCTTTAGAAATTTTTTCAATGAAATCATAAATAAAAAATCTATTCATCTCAGGGCCGAAAACACTAAAGATTCTGGCAATCCTAACATCTAGATCATAGGTTTCATGATAAGACATTGCTATGCCTTCGCACGCATGTTTTGTAGCCGCATAAGGTGAAGGTGGATATAATGCACTATTTTCGTCAAAGCAAGTTTCTTCTCTCGAATCATAAATTGCTCCTGTTGAGCTATAAACAATGGTTGAAGATTTATTCTTCATGCTTTCTAAAAGTGTTAAAAAAGGTATTACAGATTCACTGAAAGATGAAACTGGTTTAGACACAGAAGAATCAACCGAGCTCTCTCCTGCAAGAAAATAGATATCAATTTTTTCATACTCATCTGATAGGCGAAATAATGTATCCTTGAATACTTCAAGATTAGAGATGTCTATTTGAAAATGATTTGATCCATCTAAATGGCTTCTAGAAATGGTAAATATTTCTTTCTCAGTATCAATAATATTTAAAAGACTGGAGCCAATAAAACCTGTTGATCCAATTATAAGTGAACAGTTCTTTTTCATGATTATTCTTAGAAATAGGAGAATGGCTTGTCAGTTTTACTCTCTTGTTTTGCCAATTTAATGTCATAATCAATCATCTCTTTTACAAGCTCATCAAATGATGTCTCTGGACTCCAACCCAGTTCTTTTTTAGCTTTGGATGAATCGCCTAATAGTGTCTGGACCTCTGAAGGTCTATAATATTTTTCATCAATAGCGACAATTTCTTTGTCTGTTTTGGTATCTATTCCAACTTCATTTATCCCTTGTCCTTTCCATTCAATTTCAAACCCAAGTAGCTTTGCTGCTTTTTCTACAAATTCTCTTACTGTGTGCTGCTCTCCAGTTGAAATTACAAAATCGTCAGGTGTGTCATGCTGTAATATCATCCACTGTGCTTTGACGAAATCTTTTGCATGACCCCAGTCTCTTTTGGCATCTAGATTTCCTAGAATGAGTTTTTCTTGAAAGCCTAGATAAATTCTGGCCAATGCTCTGGTAATTTTTCTAGTCACGAATGTCTCTCCTCTGACAGGAGATTCATGATTGAATAAAATTCCATTTGATGCGAATAGTCCATATGATTTTCTATAGTTGACTGTTATCCAATAAGAATAGAGTTTAGATATCGCATATGGTGACTGAGGATTAAATGGTGTTTCCTCATTTTGAGGTATCTCTTTAACTTCTCCATATAGTTCTGATGTTGATGCTTGATAAAACTTTGTACTTGTTAGACTAAGCAGCCTCATGCCTTCTAATAGTCTCAAAGCTCCAATGGCATCTGAATTAGCTGTATATTCTGGCTCCTCAAATGAAACATGTACATGGCTTTGCGCAGCAAGATTATATATTTCATCCGGCTTAACCGTCTGAAGTATTCGGATGAGGCTTGAAGAGTCAGTCATATCACCATGATGCAAAAAAAGAGAGGTGTCAGCATAATATGGATCCGAATAAAGATGATCTATTCTTCCTGTGTTGAATGATGAAGACCTTCTTCTAAGGCCATGAACCTCATAATCTTTATTTAGCAAAAATTCAGCTAAATATGCTCCATCCTGGCCAGTAATGCCAGTAATCAATGCTTTCTTTTTACTCATATCACTATCTTACTCGATGCATTCAAAAATATATTCTCTAAATTTCTTGCCTGCTAACCTCTTATCATGATCATTTCTCACTTTAAGCTTAGCTTTTTTACCCATAGATGCTAATTTATCTTTATTATCTAAAAATTCTAAAATCGTTGTAGCGAGAACCTTTGTATTTCTAGGGTCTATTAAGAATCCTGTTTCTCCATGCTCAACAACATCTGAAGCTCCTCCTTCTATTCCAGCAATTGATGGCATTCCGTAAGCTCCAGCCTCAATAAAAACATTTGGAGCTCCTTCGCAATCCCCATTTTCCAGCATATGATTCGCCAACACAAATAGCTCATTATCCATATATTGCTTACTAAGAAAATCAGAAGTTACATTACTAAAAATTTTTACATTTGACTCAAGAGATAATCTATTAATCTCATTATATAGATGTTCTTTCTCAGGGCCGTCACCAATAATTGTCAATATTAACTCTGGATATTTTTTATTTACCTCATAAAAAGATTCAATGAGTAGATCAAAACCTTTGCGTTTAATCAATCTTCCAACCGAAAGCACACCTTTTCTATTTGAAGTAGTTTTTTCATTCAGTATCAATTTTTCATCATGCAAAGGTGTTGGAATCACGTTGATTGGAGATTTAACATTCAGTCTTTCGACCATTAAGTTTTTTGCAAAATGAGAAACTGAAATAATCATATCTGCTTTCTTATAGCCGCTCATAAATAGCTGCTTGAGTTTTGCTTTCAGGTTCTGGTTGTATAGTGCGACAGTAAGTTCCTCTGCGTATGCAATTATGATTGTTTTGCCTCTGAATAAACTATTTAATCGGGCAATTAAGCCATTACCCAATGCACTGATATTTAGAATTACACAATCATATTTCCTAAAACCAAGTGATTTTATTATGAGGTATATGTACATCAAAAGAAGCTTGATTCTGCTGGGGTCATGAGAGTCAGTGATGAAATTTGATTCAATAAAACTTATTCTATCGGTCTCTTTCCTTGAGGCTTTATTTGAGAGGATTGTATATTTTAGCTCTGAGTTATTAATCAGATTATTAATATAAACAAGTGATCCCCCTATTAGAGGAGGAGGATAGTCCGGACTAATGAGTAGTATTTTGTATTCTTTATTCATCATGCCAAACAATATTTTGATTGAAGCAAAGATTGATGCAATTCCTCTGATTTTCTGAGCAGTTTGCGATCATATGAGAACATATTTTTCTTATGAGAAAGTCTGAAATTACAAGAAATATCTTTATCCTCAATCTCAATAAAACTCGAAAGACTCTTAAAGACAGATTCATCCTCACAAAGCTTCTCATAAGAAATCAGAATAACTCCTTCGTTGATTAAAGGAAGCTCATTAAGAATCTTTGAATAATACAAATACCATTGCTCCAACCAATGATTGCAATCAGTGGTATCATTATATCTGGTATTGGTATGGATCGCTTGATAGCCTTCTCCAAATTCATTATGTCCCAAATAATCCATATACTTCCTAATAAAGTCATCATTAGCCTGTTTTTTCTTAAACATGATATGTTGGTCATACAATGACCTTGAATGTTGTGATGGGTCTCTGAATGGAATAATTATTCTAGATTCCGGAAACATCTTTCTGAGAAGTAAAACTCTCTGATGATTATTATTATTTTTACTCAAGTATCTCGACTTTGAATATCTCCTCATTACAAGGTTTACAAATGCTGGAAATTTGACCTTGTGATCATCATCAGTAAAAGTTTTCCAGAATATCTCTTCGAATGCCTCTGGAGAATCCATAGAAACAAAAATACCATCTCCGTGAGCTCTCTCTTTTTTGCTTATATCCTTGTGTCTATTGAGCCTCGACCATATATTGGGAGCGAGAACAAATGGCATATCTCTATAAGTCAATGAAGCAAATTGCTTAGATGTGAAGATGTGATTTAATAAAACGGTTGTTCCAGATCTTGCCAACCCTGTTACAAATACGTGCTTCGAGTTGAGAGAAATATCACTATTGAATAAAAAATTTTCAATATCAAATGTTGACTGCCTAATAAGTTTGGAACTCAAGGCCAGTTCATGAAGCAGTTTTTGAGAAAAAGTATAATCACTCATTTAAATAAATATTTCCTCAACGATAAGTAAATAGTTGAAATGGCAATTGCCTCAATAATTGAGACAAAAGAAAGAGAAAACGCTAAGAATGAATCATTAAAATAGTTAAGAATAATGAAGAGTGAAGCAACTGTAATGACCATAAATAAAATCATCAATGAGAAAGATAGAATTGATAATGAATTTTTTATGAGAATCTTCTGTTTTTGATCATCATCCAAGTCATTACTTAAAATAGTATTAAATGAATCAAAAATGTTATTAATGGTTTTAATGGCACTTTTTACACCCTTTATTCTCACGAAGAGTTCAATTGTTAAGATGCACAAAATTAATAGAGATATATGATTGATATAATTCAAAAAATTTATTTCTTCTTTTTCTTAGAGATTAATCTTTTTAGAGGGTAAAAAACTATTGCAAAGAAGCCCAAGAAAATCGCCACAATGATACCGACGACAGCTGCAATAACTCCTCCACCCATCCCAGGGCCAATATATGCAAATAAATTGTCTGAGAAAAATATGACGGTAATAAAAGACAAATAGACCGTTATTTTATTCATAAATGCACTCTTTTTTCATAAGTTTATCGATCATTTCAACTTCTTCTTCTTTGTAAATTAGTCTTGACCATGCAACCCTAAAAACGTCAGTATCTTCCGCCCTATTAACATGTTGCCAGAGAAGCTCTCCGCTTTTGTCAAAGTATAAGCTTCTTCCATAATTTGATTCCTCTATAAAAATATCCCCATCATCGGTAACTTCAGCTTTTCCCTCTGTAATGGTCCTCACCTCATACTGCATTAGAGCATCATTTATGATTCTACTGTACTTATTATTTTTAAAATCATAGAAAATAATTTGATTATTCTTATCTACGATCTCTCCATAGACGGTATTGAAATTATTATTATTAAAAACTGAAATTGTATGATCATTAATAATATTGACATCATGCTGGTGTGAAAAAACTCCCCTTTTTGATTTCCAAATTATTTCATCAGTAGATGGTCTATATAGAATAACCATCGACTGATGTCTTAGAGAGAGAAATAAGTCTCCTTTTTTCCAAAAATCTCCATCTTTAAGAACAGGCTGAATGTCATTTAGATGAATTGGGTCAAAATCAAATCTTCTATCTCCAAGACCGAATAAAAGAGACTTAAGGTTATTTTTGATAAAAATATCTGCTACAGATTTTTCGTATACCAATTCTCCATCTTGGGTTACTTTCGCAATAGCATCATCATAAAAATTTCCATAATCGTTACCAACATAAATTTCCTTATCCCCATATGGGTATTTCCTTGAAGCAGAATAAATATATCCTTCATGATCTAATTCATTTGAATGATGGTACTTACTGTCTTGATTTTGCCATATCAATTGACTGCAAAAATCAATTTTAACAAGAGGGCTATTATTCTGAAAAATTAAACTCCCGTCATTCATCAGAATAGGATAATAAGCCCTATATCTCCTTTCGCTATGATCAATTTCTAATTTTTCAAAATGAGGATTGGACTTATCAACAAGAGAGTTAATATAAGTTATATCTGGATTCCAAGTATGGATGATAGAAAAATTGGTCAAATCAACTAACTCGACTACTCCCTCTTCCAAAATTGGATGAGTTCTTGATAGAAGTAGATACTGCTTTTTTTTAAGTGGCTGTCCAATAAATCCAGTAGCTTCAGGAAATCTATTTATAAGGATAATTTCATCTTGACCTAGTTGTTTAACATAGACTGGTATTTCAGCAAAAAAAAGTGCGGCTTTTGAGATAGCGCCTAATTTTTGTGACCCAATTAATTCCTGTCTTACTAATACTCCAAAGAATACTGCGAACAAAAACATAGAAAAAACTGTGAGTATCAGAACCCATTTTTCGACTGTGGAAAATAAAAACTTTTCAATCTTATTCATTAACTTGATAAAAACTAAAAAACAGTTAGAAAATCAGAAGTCATCTTACAGATTTTGATGGAAGGTTGGGAATTATTATTTGCAATATCCCATAAATTGAGCCAATTCCGTATGATGAGTGCAGTAAAAAGAGAATAAGTGGCACTAGAAAAAATTGAACCGGTTTTTTATTGAAAATTGAATAATACAGTCCTGTTGAAAAAATTAAGGTCGCATAAGCAATCATGGGAGACAAAATAAACAAGTTTAAAAGTGGGCTTAACGCAGTAAAAAAAATACTCTCGAGAATAATCAGGGCCAAAAGATAAGAAGTAAAAATTAAGGGAATAATATGTCTCAGCTTGTAAAAAGAAACTATACCCCTATGCTCTTTCGTCACACACCTTCCATTGTCAAACTGTTGCAAAATAAATGAACGAATATCTGCTCTTGAAAAATATGTTGATGACACTCCGGGTATCATCAGTATTTTTTTTCCAGAATTTATTATTCTCTGGCTTAACTCTAAATCCTCGCTTCTTGGGACATCTTCATTAAATAAACCAATCTCATCAAATACCTCGCTTCTATATGCACCAAAGGGAACGGTAGATACAAATTTTGGCTTGTCTATCTTGCCAACCCTAAAAGGTGAGTCTCCTACGCCAATCCTACTTGATAGTGTTATTGCTATGGCTTGGGCAATTTGATCATCCTCACTTGGAAGAGTTGTTAAGATACCTCCTACATTTACTACAGATTCATCTTGTCTCTCTAATTCACCAACTAATGTTTCTATGTAACGATCAGGAAAAATTGCGTGGGCATCCAGCCGCACAATAAATTTTCCTCTAGACTCAAGAATTCCCAAATTAATTCCAGCGCCTATCATTTTCTTTTCATTGTGTAAGACTTTGATGAAAGGATATTTATTTGAAAGATTTTTTAAAATTTCTAATGTTCCATCAGTGCTTCCACCATCAACCAATATTAATTCCATATCTTCAATACCTTTGGTTGAATTGATTACTGAGAATACACATTTCTCAATATGCATTACTTCGTTGAGTATTGGAATTATGATACTAACTCTGACTTCTTTATTTGATTGCAATCTAAATAATCTTCCAGCTTTTAAAGATTTAATTAATTATGTACTATCCTATTTTAACTTGAAGGTAGTAACATACTATAAATTTAAGTCAAAAAGTTGAAATCTTGATATGGCAAATATACTGATAACAGGTGGTGCTGGCTTCATTCCCAGTTCGCTCGCAGAATCATTAGTTAATATTGGACACAAAGTGGTTCTTGCTGACAATCTAGTCACGGGAAAACTATCAAATATTCCTAAAGCAGATAATTGCCAGTTTCATGAATGTGATGTCAATCATTATGATTCAATTGCCAGAATTATGAAATCGATTAACTTCGATTTTGTTTTTCATTATGCTTCATTAGTGGGGGTTAAAAGAACAATAGAGAATCCGTTGATGGTCCTAGATGATATTAAAGGGCTGGAAAATGTTTTTAATCTTTCATCTGAAACTGGAGTAAAAAAGATTTTTTATTCATCATCATCAGAGGTCTATGGTGAGCCAGTTGAGATACCTCAGAATGAAATACTGACTCCACTGAATTCAAGACTGCCATATGCTGTAGTAAAAAACATAGGTGAGTGTTTCTGTAAGGCATATAAACGTGAAAGAGGTCTTGATTTCACTATTTTTAGATTTTTCAATACCTATGGCGAAAAACAAAGCTCAGACTTTGTTGTTTCAAAATTTCTAAAAGCTGCTATAAGCGGAGAGGATATAACAATCAATGGTGATGGGCTTCAAACAAGAACATTTTGCTATATTGAGGATAATCTAGAAGCAACTATCAATGCATTTGAAAATAACCTTTTCAATAATGAAATTGTAAATATAGGCAATGAAAAAGAGATCTCAATACTTGAATTGGCACAAATCATAAAGAAAATAACAAACTCATCATCAAAAATTATTCATCTTGATGCCCTAGAGGAAGGTGATATGACAAGGCGAAAGCCTGATGTGGAAAAAATGAAAACCCTCCTCAAAAGAGATTTTACAAAACTTGAGGAAGGCTTAGGTTACTTGGTTCCATTATTCTCCTGAAATAGCTCAAGATTTGATCTAGATATCATAATCCTGACTGCCAATTTCTTTCCATAAAAGCTTTTTTCTAGAGTAATCAAGTGCATTTTCACCTCTTTCAGCGATGAAATTTTTCTTTAAACTTGATAAATAAATCAAGTGATCTTTTATATCTCTAACATTGCCATTAATTATCCAACCACAGTCAGCTTCTTTGATCATCTCTGATACATTTGTTTGAGGTGTAACACTACATGGTATGCCCATAGAAAGAGCTTCTAGGACTGCATTGGGCATGCCTTCTGTTCTTGAAGGATGAATGAAAACATCAAATTTAGATATTTCATTCCATTTTTCTTGATTGTATAAGGGACCTTTTAGCTCTAGCATTTCATTGTTAGTAAGCAATTTTCTTATCCTTTCAATAAAATTATTGCTATCAAACTCTTTAATTGTGTGGTCGCCAATCATTGTGATTTTTAAGTTGTCAACATGCTCAGTCTTTTGAAACTCAACAAAAGCATTCAGAAGGAGATCTAAGCCTTTTATATGGATTTCATAACGACCCATAAACCCTATATTAACGACACTGTCCAACCTCTTTTTTTCGTAATTATAACTATATCTATTTAACTCTCTGGATTTATCATCACAACCATTTCCAATTATTATTATTTTCTTTTGAGGAAATTTAGATCTGATATGACTTTTTTCACCAGAATTTAGGGCTGAAAATCCTTCTATGTATCTCACTAAAGGTCTAAGTGCTAGAAATATATAAGCTATTTTCTTAATTTTCTTTCTTGAAAGTGCAACCGGTGAAAGTGTTCCTCTAGGAGAGATAAAGACTTTATAGCCTCTTCTAAGAGCATGGAAGATAATTGGTAATTGTTTTAACTCAAAAATATCATGTGTATGAATAATATCAGGTATGAAAAGTTCGTCTTCAATCTCATTAAAAGGATCCTGAATTAGCAGATTAAAAATTGATTTTTTACAAACTGAGTACCAGGAAACTCCTTTCTCAACTAATTGATCAGATGACCTAGTTGTGATTACAGCAACTCTATTTTGATTCTCGCTCTGTCCTTTTGCTAACTTAATAACACTGTTTGATAGACCTCCAATTTGTGAGTATGTTGAAGCAGTTTCTTTTGATGTATCTCTAATCAGCGATATTGGGGCTACATGTATTATTTTCATTCAGCGCTGATTGATTATCAGTCATTTACAGCAGAGTTGTCTTTAAGTGTCGCCCTGACCCAAAAACATGATAGTAAAGCATATGAAATCACAAGTATCTGTGATGCTAGGATTGCTATATCTTCTTTGTAAATATAAACGATACAGAGAATAGGAAAGATTGATGAAGGAAGGACCCTCACACTCAGTAATGAAAATTTTGAGTGAAGAAAAGTGAGAAGCCACTGATCATTTACACTAATATTTTTCTTTGTTTTTACTTTATAAGTAATAAAAAAAACAACATTTATAGCACAAAGAATAGATAAGAAGTCATTCTGTGTCATATATCCTATAAAAATTACAGAAGTCCATGAAATTAAGTCTGGACATAAATTATCCAAATTATTTCCAACAGCATATCTAAGCTTAGACATTTTGGACAAAGGGCCATCAATAAAATCAATAAATATTGTAAAGGCCAGAATGCCAAAGCCTATCAGAAAGTAGCTGATCTCCTTACTCTCCAAAGCGATAAAGATTAAATAGAAACTCGGTGTAACGAGAAGTGCGCCGATCATATCAAGCATATTTGCTGATATCCTAAGCTTATAAAAAATATAGGAAAATCTGACAGCCAAATACTTTATTGTATTATGTATTAGACCAAGCTCATCTCGCTTGAATGGATCCCCTATTGGAAATGCTTTTGTTAAAAAATCATTAAATTTCAAAATGTTTCCTCGTCTTACTAGATTAAGAAAATATTACCAAGTTCTCTGCCTTTTTCTATATTAATAATTTCATTCAATCTCTTGATGAAGTACTCATAGTTAGGATGAATAATATTTAGTTCATTCATTTTTTTATAAAGCATTGGTAAATGATGATAATTCTCTGTATCAATCTTCATTATATCTCCTGCTAAGTGGTATCCCAAAGATTCCTTATTTAAAGTATTGAAAAAATCATTCAAGATTTGATCTTCATTTTCATTTGCAAGAGATAATCTAAGATTAAAATATTCATTTCCGTAGGGAGGAGTGAAGTCTACATAAGTAATCTTATCAGATGCTAAAACAAAGTTTTTTGGATGTGGATCCAAGTGAAGGTCTGCGGACTGAACTTTCTTAATAATCTTAAGCATTTGATCAAAATAAGTTGTATCTGAAATAAAATCTCCAAGGCTATGGGCTTGAAAATTTTCAACCACTGTTTCACCAGAATATTCACAAATAAATATAATCTTAGCTGGCTCTTTTTGAACATCATAAATCCTAGGCAATTGGATTCCTGCTAATTCTAAGTTAGACATAAAAAGAGAAAT
>CEVN01119475.1_pt1 | contig 11286 bp, 9 predicted proteins | sample 427041 | NCBI WGS metagenome assembly CEVN01 (sample SAMEA2623463, study PRJEB7988) | marine metagenome | biome: marine biome (ENVO:00000447); feature: surface water layer (ENVO:00002042); material: "saline water (ENVO:00002010), including plankton (ENVO:xxxxxxxx)" | depth 5 m
GGGATAGGAATTGATGGTGTAACCAAGTTTATCGACATAGGGAAAAGAATCCCTTCAACATCCTGATAATTACTATAATAGTTTTCAGTGACTATACTATTACCTTCAACTTCTTGGGTTTGGACCTCTTTTAACTTTAACCCAGTTTCAATAGAATAAAATAATGACTTTGAGTCTGAAACTTTTATTTCATATGAAGGCTCACCATTTACTTCGCTCTTCCCAATTAATTCTATAGTAGAATAGTCAAGATTAGTTTCAGTAAATAATGCAGCACTCGCTATAGCTTCTTCTAGTTCTGCACCTGTTATCTCCATTTTCTGCCCCATAACCTCCATAAAACCAGATGATTGGTTTACAACAATTTTTTGAGACTGTCCCATCACACTAATAGTAGTTACAGATTGATTTTTGTTACTCTTTAAAGTATATAGATCAAAAGGATTACCCATAATATCAGCACTATATGTCTCTTCAATTGATGTAACAGAATTTAATTTATCAAGACCTCCAATTGCATTAATATAATTGTTGATTATACTTGTAGCGGATACACTGTCATCAACACTGTAATCTGGTCTAGCAGTTTCGTTTCCGAAATTATCAAAATATCGAACTGCAAGTTTCTTACCATTATATTCAATATTTTCTAGGCTCTCCAGTATTTCACTACCCTTTCCGGTTATAAATATTCTGGTTGTGTTTGTTTGAAAATATTTTTGTGAAGCTTTTTGGACATCTTCTTTACTTACTTTATCAATATTTGAAAGGAAAGTATTATAGTAGTCCTCAGTCAAATCTTGTGTAATGATATTTCTAGCAAAAGAAGCAACCGTTGAGGCATTTTCCAACGATAAGACAAAATTACCTGTATATTTTGCTTTAGCATTTTGCAACTCCTCATCAGTAACAAGAGTATTTCTCATTTTATCTATTTCCTTTAATAATTCAACAGCTGAACTATCAGTAACCTCATTTCTAACTTGAGCTTGAGCTATAACAGCTCCTTTTGTTTTATAACTTTCATTTATACCAGAATATGATCCATAAGTCCAGCCCTTGTCTTCTCTTAGATTATTAAATAACCTTCCAGATCCACCACCACCAAGAATTCTATTTGCTACAAGAGCTGCAAAGTAATCAGACTCTTTTTTATTAAAATCTATAGTATTTATAATTGAAACTACAGATTGAGTAGCATTTGGCATATCGACGAATATTATCTCAGATTTTTCAGGGTTGGTTGGAGTAGGATAAGGACTTGCTATAACTTCTCCTGCTTCCCATCCATCAAATAAGCTAGTAACTTTTGATTTAATATCTTCAAATTCAACATCACCAATTATAACAAGAAAAGCATTAGTTGATTTACTATAATTTTCAAAGAAATCTTTAACATCATTTAAAGTTATTTTGTCTATAGATTCTTGAGAGATAAATTCTCCATTTGGATGTTTAGCTCCATAGGTTAATAAATTTTCGACTCTATCTGCAGCAGTTGCAACATCTTTATCAGCTGTCTTTAGATTTTCTTTTAACAAATCACGTTGTCTTTCAAACTCTTCTTGGGTTAAAAGTGGTTCAAGAACTGACCCAGCCATTAGCTCAAGCACCCTATCAAAATATCTTGAAAGAGAACTTGCAAAAACACCAGTGCCTGAGACAGAAAGAGTGGCCCCCATATAATCAATTTCTTCATTAAAATCATCCTTTGCAATTGAATTAGTTCCATTACCTAACATTCCTCCAAGAACGGCACTAACTCCTGCAATCTCTCCTTCAAAAATCAAAGGATTATTAAAGTTTAATGTAGCAGAAGCTCTTGGTAATTTAGAATTTTCCACGACCATAACAGTTAACCCATTATCTAATAGAAAGGTTTTAGGCGTACCAAATTTAATCTCTGGAGCTGGTCCAGATTCTGGCATAACAGATCTATCAACTTGAGCTATAAGAGAGTTAGAAAAAACAAATATTGCAATTAGCAGTACTTTTTTAATTATTCCAATCATTATCAATTTTTTTAAGATTTCTTTTTTCATTCTATTACTGTTTTATTTTGTTCATCACCAGGAAGATAGTCTAATTCTAACCTTTGATTTGAGTTTAAATATTTATTAGCAACCTCTCTAATCTCTTCTCTAGTTATACTTCTGTAGATATCAATCTCACTATTTATAAGATTTGTATCACCATAAAGTGTATAATAGTCAGCTAGAGAATTTGCAATTCCTTCCATTGAAGCATTTCTGCTCACAAATTGAGACTCAACTATATTTTGAAGCTTTTCCATATCTCTTTCAGAGATTAAATCATTTTTTACTTTTTCTATTTCTACATCAATCTCCTCAAGTAAATTGTCTAATGTAACTTCTCCAACAGGAAGAGCAAGCATTAAGTATGTACCATAGTCTTCTTGTGCTAGATTAACTGTTTGAACAGCAAGTGCCATTTTCTTTTCATCAACCATTTTTTTATATAAAACAGAACTTTTCCCAACACTTAAGTATGTAGATAATAAATTTAATATTCTAGAATCTCTTGAATTCATTTTAGGTGTTATATATCCAATAACAAGAGCTGGAACTTGAATATTTGGATCACGCCATTCAGCAATAATAGTTTCTGTTATTGGGTCTTCTTTAGGAAGATTTCTAACTACTTTATCACTCTTTGGAATCCCACCAAAATATTTTTCAATCAATTGTTTTGTTTGTTCAATTTCAAAATCTCCTGCAACAGTTAGTATTGCGTTTCCAGGTTTGTGAAATTTATTATTAAACTTAATAAAGTCATCAATATTAGCAGCTTCAAGATCTGCATCATAACCTATAGTCAGCCTCCCATATGGATGCTTTTTGTAGAGGTTACTAGTTGCGGCATAAAGTAAATAACCATAAGGTGCATTATTAAGTCTAAAGTTTTTCTCCTCCTTTACGACACCTTCCTGAAGCTCAATCCTATTTTCATCTCTAATTATTGGATGTAGCATTCTTTCTGATTCCATCCATAAGCTTAACTCTAGTTTATTAGATGGAAAAACTTCGTAATAATATGTGTAATCATTAGAAGTGTAAGCATTATTTTGTCCTCCGTTTGCATCAACGATTTTAAACCATTGGCCACCCTCAATATTTTCAGTTCCCTCAAATAATAGGTGTTCAAACATATGGGCAAAACCTGTTCTTCCCTCTTCTTCATCTTTTGATCCAACGTGATATAGAACTGAAGTAGTTATCACTGGAGCTCTATTATCTTGATGAAGTATAACATGTAATCCATTATCTAAGTCATACTCAACAAAATCTACATCTTGTGCATTAACTAAAGCCAAAGAAGCAAAAGCAATTGTAAATAATATTTTTTTCATGAATTTTCTTTTAAATGAGGCGCTAATATAATCAATGTTTTTCTAATTTTGAATATAAATAGATCTATAGAGGGTGGATATCAAAGAGATTTTATCGATTATAACTCTTAAAAAACTGAATGACAATAAGTTTGAGGGTAAAAATTATCAAACTATTTGGGGTAGAGTTTTTGGAGGTCAAGTTCTAGGGCAATCTCTTCATGCTGCATATCAAACAGTCCCTGAAGATAGAACTGCTCACTCAATGCATGGTTATTTTATTTTACCTGGAGATATTAATACCCCTATTATTTATGAGGTTGATAAAATTAGAAATGGAGGAAGTTTTACAACTAGAAGAGTTGTTGCCTTCCAAAATAATAAAGCAATTTTTAATATGGCTGCTTCATTTCAAAAAAATGAGAAAGGCTTTGACCATCAACTTACAATGCCAAATGTCTTGATGCCTGACATGCTTCTTACTGATTTTCAACAAGCTGAAAAGCATAAAGATGATTCTCCAGATAGGTATAAAATGTTTTTAAAAGCTCATCCAGAGATATTCGAATTTAAACCTGTAGAGACACCAATCTTTCTTCAGAAAAAAAATCAAGATCCAAACAGTCACTTCTGGTTTAGGCTAAAGGATACTATTGATAAGCCTCTTCCAGTACATCAACAGCTTCTAGCATTTGCTAGTGACTATGGGTTATTAGCTACTTCAACTTTACCTCATAGAGAGGAGATATCATCTTCACTTGCCTACTATGCGAGTTTAGATCATGCATTATGGTTTCATAGAGATTTTTCAATTAATGATTGGCTATTATACGATGTAGAGAGTCCAAGTGCATCTAATGCAAGAGGTTTCTCGAGAGGTAGTATATTTAATGTTGATGGAACAATGATTGCCTCTGTTACTCAGGAGGGGCTGGTCAGAAAATATGTTAGTCCGTAATGTATAGATTTTTAATACTCTCAATTATCCTCTTTGTAGGATGTCAAAAAGAAAGTTCATCGAATATTAAAGATTCAGAAATTGAAACATCAATTCTTGATCGAGATCTAAAAGATTCAATTATAGTTAGCAATAATATTTTTGAAATATCATATAATGAAATTTTTGAACAACCAAATTGGGTTAAGTATCAAGTTAGAGATATAGAAAAAAATGCTGACAGGGCTGGAATGCAATTTTTTAAGGTAGACTCTATCCATACATCTGATGATAATGACTATTATAATAACAGATGGGATAGAGGGCATATGGCTCCTGCAGGATCATTTAATGATTCCTATTCTAATTTATTAGCAACTTTTTCTTATTTAAATGTAGCCTTGCAATATGATGATCTTAACAGAGGTGCTTGGGTAGATTTAGAGGAAAAAGTTAGAGAGTGGGCAGAAGAATTGGGTACAATACAGGTTGAAATTAATTTAGAATTCAACTCAGATCATATAATTTTAGATACAGGAGCTCATGTTCCAACAGGATTCTATAAATTTTTAACCTTTCCAGATAATTCTAAAAAATGTTATTTTTTCCCTAACATTACACCAGAAAAAATTTGGGATGAATATGAGATTAGTTGTAATTAAAGTTTTTATATTGTTATCATGAAAATTAAGTATTTTCTTTTAATTCTTTTTACGACTTATTTAAGTTCTCAAGAAAACTTAAAAAATTTTATGGCACCAGAAGGAAACATTCTTATAGGTGCTGACCTACATACTCACACTGTTTTTTCAGATGGTATGGTATGGCCTAGTATTAGAACTGAAGAAGCCCAAAGAGAGGGCTTTGAACTGATTGCAATTACGGATCATCTAGAATATCAGCCAAAGAAAGAAGACATTCCAAATCCTGATCTTAATAGATCATATCAAATTGCAAAAAAATCTGCAGCAGGAGGAGACTTAATTGTTATCCCTGGTTCTGAAATTACTAGAAACATGCCTCCAGGTCATTTCAATGCTATCTTTATTAAGGACGCTAATAAGCTATTATTTGAAAAGGATTCTATTGCTGGAATTTATGAGGCTAATAAACAAGGAGCATTTGTTTTTTGGAATCACCCCCATTGGACTAGTAATTCACAAGGAAGAATGGATGGTATTGCGAAGCTAGATCCTGTTCATAACAAACTTATAAATGAAAATTTAATTCATGGCCTAGAAGTTGCAAATGAGCTTACTTTTTCTGAAGAAGCTTTTGAGATTGCCCTGGAAAATAATTTAACTATTCTAGGAACTTCAGATATACATGGAATTGCAGATTGGTTGTTTGAAATTCCTGAGGGTGGTCATAGACCATTAACCTATATTCTTTCTAAAGACCTACAACAGAATTCTATAAAAGAAGCATTATTCAAGGGAAACACTTTTGTTTGGTTTGAAGACCTAATAGCAGGAAAAGAAAAAATATTATCTTCCATTGTTGCCTCAAATTTTAAGGTTAAAAGTAATGGTTATGTTGGAGAGACAGCATTGCTTGAAATAAGTTTAACTAACTTAAGCAGTCTTCCCCTTAAACTAAATTATATTGGTGATTATACATTTCACCAATATTCCAATTTTTTAGAAGTTCCTGCAAAAAAGACAATTACTGTTCAAGTTAAAACAGTAAAAAGAATACAATCTCTTATGATGAGGTTTGAGATTCTTAATGCAATAATAGGAAGAAAGAAAAACCTTCACGTTAGTTATAATTTGAATATTCAATAAAACTTTAATAGCTATGGCTAAAAAAAAAGAATGGAGACCGCTACCAGATTTTATTACGATTAAAGAAAGTAAAATCGAAGGTTTGGGAATATTTGCAACTAAAGACATTAAAGAAGGTTCAGATCTTGGAATTTCCCATGTATATGATAAGAGATTTCCAGATGGATACATTAGACTTCCTATTGGAGCATTTATTAATCATCATGAAATGCCCAACTGTAAGGCAATAGTTGCTGAGTCAGATCCATTACTTGGGAAGCTAAAACATATAAGAATTATTTCAATAAAAGATATTGAAAAAGATGAGGAAATAACACTTGACTATATAATAAATAAATTAGACAATCCTCTTTGGGAATTTGAGTATGAGATATCTCAATAGCTATTCAATACGTTCTCCTTTAAATCTAGATTGACCTCCATAAAAACCAGAAATTGAGTTTGCATCTTCCCAGTATACTTCCATCTCTATATTGCCAGCCTCTTGATAAAGTAAATTAATAAATAACGTATTATCAATTAATTCAGTTTTATTAATTTTTATTAAAATATATTCCTCGCCATCAAACCAAAAAACTTTTGATTTAATATTATTTTCTTCAAAATAAATTTCAAGATCAGCATACATCTCCCCATATGGCTGTGGAAAATCAAATGTTATACTGTATTTCCCTTCTATGCTATAAGGAGAGTTGTCTACTAGATAATTATCATCAATAACCGCTCTAGTAGAAAAGCATGCAATCAGAAACATGCTTACACAAGTAAGATAAACTAGTCTCAAAATATTTTTGTTAATCTATCCTTTTGCCCTCTAGTTCAAATGAATCAGCTAGGTAACCTGTGATTTCATCACCTTCTACATATAGCTCAAAGAAAACATCATATTGGTTTTGAATTAATACATCAATATATAAGATGTCCTGTTCTATTTCGGTTTCTTGCACAACAATATCTTCAGATATAGGTCCGTCACCATCAAATGAAGCGCTAAGACCATCTTCACCCTCTTGAATAGTAACCTTTACAAAAACATCTCCTGCCATTGGTAAACCAAAAACCTGAAATTCAAAAGTCCCAAGAAATTTTTCGTTTGGATTATTCGTTTCGGCAACTTGAGCGCTAGGTGCTAGAAGTGATCCACACGATAGAATGGAAATGCTAAAAAATGCAATTAATATATTTCTCATGTTTAATTTTTTTTTCAATATAAAAATTGCAGGCTTACAATCCAATTAAATATTGGAACTTCACAAAAAATTGAGATTGATTAACTCTCATAGGATCGAAATCTTCTGGATCAACATTGAAATCATGAATTGAATTTTGATTACCTCCAATATAAAATATTGTAGATGGATTAGGATTCCATTTTAGTAAAGGCTGAATAAAGAATTGGTCATTAAAATCATTGTACTCTGAAATAACTCTAAAGCTAAGCGCATTATTAAATTGATATCTAATTGCAAGTCTAGATATATATCCACTATAAAAGTTCTTTGATTTGTCTAGCTTCTCCAGTCTTGAATAGCTAATAGATGGATTAATATTGAAGTTATTTCCAAACTTATATGTTATCCCTAAAGACATTGAACTTTCTCTTCCTATTTCAGGAATATCTTCGTTATATGCAAGCTCTTTACCAAAAACTATCTTACTCATTAAGCTGAGTTTTTTACTTGGAGCACTCATAATTAAAAAAGTAGATTTTCCAACATTCTTAAAGTCAATACCTAGGTAGTTTCTAAAAAAATTAATGTCATAATTATAGTTTATAGTTGTTGCGCCTATTGTAGTAACTGATAAATCAACATCAAGGTTTCTAGACTTTTTTTCATTTTTAAAATTGTTTGTTATATCTCCTTTTAATGATATAGAATATTCTCGGAGGTAGTCTAAGTCTAGATACTTTTGGTATCCATGAGATATAGTGAGCCATTTTCTGTTATTTTTTGGTACAAACCCAACATCAGCTCTATAGTTTGCAGAAATTGCTCTATAAAATATAAGAGACTGCCAATTCTCTGTTTGCCTAGAAATTCTAATGTAATTTGCGTGACCATTAAATTTTTCTCCATCTAGAGCCACAGTTTTGTTACTGAAAGTATCATTACTTTCAATCCAATTAGCTATTGGCTCAACATTAAAATTTTTAATTAATTCAAACTGAATTCTCCAAACTTTATTTAAAGTAATAAGACCGTCTAATCCAAAAATATTTCCACTTCCTCCACCTTCGTAGAATCTATTTGTTGTAAAAAACCCAAATTTTGTTCCATAATCAATTATTTTTTGATGTCTAAAAGCATTTACATAGCTTACACCCCCTTCTCCAATATAAGACTTGTCTTCTCCACCAATTAGGTAAGGAGATTCTTGGTCAACAGCAGATAATATAATTGAACTTGAATTTTTGTCTTGAAGAGTTACTTTAGAGGAAACAGACGGAGAGTTAATGGTTCTAGAATAAAAGGCACCATCTAAAAAATTTAATAGATCCATCCCTCTACTAAAATATGGTCTAAGTTCAGGATATTGCAGTGCATAAGCAGAGTTAATATCTATTTGAGTTCTATCTGCTTCGACTTGAGAGAAATCAGGGTTCAATGTTAGCTCAACTGTTGAAGAAGAGTTTAAATCATATTTTATTCCTAGCCCAATTTCACTTTTAGTTTTTCCATACTCAATAGGATTATCTAATGATACTTTTCTTTCTCCTGTAGAATTAGCAGATAAATATGGAAGTAATTCAGTGTTCCTGTTAAATTCAACATCATTAATATTTATTCTTGTAGTAATCTGGCATATCCTACAGGGGTTGTCTCTATCATATTTATCACTTATTGTGAATATACCATTTCCGTCAATAGTAAAATATCTTGTCACATTAAATCCCCAGACCTTATCTTTCCCTTTAGGGTGTGGAATTGAACTAAAAGGAATTAGAAATTCGACAGTATATCCATCATCATTTATGCTAGATGCTGTTTCATAAATTGCATTAAATGAAGAGTCATATCTATCCTCATCATTTAAAGCATTTTTTGCTCTTATATCTGATTGACTTCCATATGCATTTGATGCTAATAAATAGATACTTCTTGAATCTAGATAAGGATCGAACCTTAAAAAAACTATATCCTCATTTAATCCTTCAACCATTTGATCTCTAGGTCTAACCTGACCTCTAATCTCATCAGGATTTCCATATGCTTTAACGATTACATAAAGTTCTTCGGAGGTATAACTTAAGAAAAGTTCAGTTTGATATCTAGCTGGAGTATTATCTCCGGGTCTCCACTCATAATCTACAGTCTTTATTACCGCGTTTTTAATTTCATCTTCAGAGATAAGACCATCCATCACGATAACGGATCTGTCAATCTTTGATAAATTTAAAGTCTTTTGAGCATATAAATTGATTTGAAAAGTTAACGCTAAAAGTAATATTATTCGAGGCATTGTAGTTGACAAAATTAATCAATTCGGATTAATCGTCGCCAAGATCCATCTTTTTGTTTAGCGAAAAAACTTCTTCAGGATCATAACTATCACCATGTAATAGTTGCAGTTGTTTCTTTAGTAGAGTTTTCTTCTTTTCCAAAACCTCTCCAAATTCAGCTTTTGAAAACAATGAGGTATCATTAGAAATAGAATCAAAGACATCTGTCATAATATTTAATACTGATATAATCTGATTTGGAATCCAAGAAATAATCGGAGTCCCACCTGTTGCTTTTGGATAAACCGTATTTGCCATTATGTATTTTTGTACAAATTGCCAGTGTCCATTTCTGAAATAATAGATCTCATCTAATATTTGCAGAAGGAGATAAAGCCCTTCTTCATTATTATCCTTTATTAAGTTTTTAAATAGATCATTATTTTCTTTTATCATCTCATCTTTTAAATCAGCTAAAAAGTTTTGGATACAAATTGGCCTATATGACCTTAGATCAAGAAGATATTTTGTTAGATCGTTCTTTGGGTAATAATTTATCACTCCAGTAAAAATATCCATGGTTGGAATAATATTATCCTGTGCACCAGTTTGACCTCTATATTGTTTTGGCTCATCCCAAACACCTTGATAGACAACGCCATCTCCGAATATTTCATCATTTCCTTTAATCCCCATAATAAATACACGAAAGTCATTATAATGTTTCCACCTAGAAGCCTGCCACATAAGCTGCCTTCTTTCATTAACCTTTTTCATACCATCTAAACATAGGTTAAGAGCATTGTTTACCTCAGTATTATTGTTAGAATTTAAGTAGCCCAATATTCCTTCTATTAGCTGAGGAGAATTTTGATTAATATCTACATGTAGCATTATAAAACCGCGTTCATCATCCATCCCTGAAAATTTTACTGCCTGCCCAAGATTCTCCCATTCAAAACCTTTGTTTTTATCAAACTTGAAATAATTTCCAAGAGAATAAGAGTAGTGATAATCTAGCCATGGATAGACATTCAATTTATCACTAACAGAAACTAAAGGTTGAGCAATTTGTTCTGGAATATAATTATGTGCTTTTCCATACTTTCCAGTTTTTAAGTATCCAAAGTGAGCAGGAGCTAAAGTGAAGGCACTTGCAAGAAAGGCATACGCTCTGTATAATGCTGAAAGCATAAATGGATCGTCTTCCTTGTCGACAAGTTCTTTATAATTTGGTAGATCTTTAACGCTTTTTTCAATAGCACCTTCTATTGATAGTAAACCATCAGAACCATCTTCTTTTTTTATAGGCATATCATCAATAACTTTTTGAAGACCAATATACCTGTCAGGCAAAACTCTTAATGGTTCATGCTTTGGTAAGAATCCATTGGTACTATTAACCTCAAAAAATCCATCTGTGTATTTTGACAAATCCATAGCCTTAAAATCTGTATTTTAAATTGGTAAGAATGGTTTTTTATTAAAACAAATGTAAATAAATTTAGTTACTACAGACCCCTTCAGTCCAATTAATTATACCTTCAGATTTAGCAACACAGTCATTAGAATATGTTACTCCATCACATCCACAAACAGGTCTATATTCTTTTGTACAAGGCATTTCCATTGTCGGTCCTTTGCATACTTCATCTGAATCATTTTCAGAACATCCAATAAATACAATAATGCTAAAAAGTGAATATTTGTATAGGGTATTCATAATAATTACTAAATTCATATAAAAGTATAATATTTTGGATAAAAGAAA
>CEVN01074819.1_pt1 | contig 11279 bp, 11 predicted proteins | sample 427041 | NCBI WGS metagenome assembly CEVN01 (sample SAMEA2623463, study PRJEB7988) | marine metagenome | biome: marine biome (ENVO:00000447); feature: surface water layer (ENVO:00002042); material: "saline water (ENVO:00002010), including plankton (ENVO:xxxxxxxx)" | depth 5 m
CGCTTGAGGTGTTTGGTGACAAGCATCCCAGATGAATGATTGTACAATGACAGAACCCGGCTTATAGGCCAACTCCATATCCTTTAATTATCCCTTTTATCTATTGACATCATTTATATATAAACTATAGTTGTCTATAAGTGGTAAAAAGTGGGATAAAACGCTTGATCTTACTGATAAACATAATGTTTAGAGGATTAAATAAAATTAGTTTAGATACTAAGGGACGAATATCCATTCCTACAAAGTATCGATCGAAACTTTCTCAATATGGCTCTAATAAGCTCATATGTACTATTGATATTGATCAATGTTTGCTTTTATATCCAAAAAAGATCTGGCTCAAGATCGAAAAAACAATTATGGAACTACCTTCACTGGATAAGTCTAGCAGGATTCTTCAACGCTTAATGGTTGGCCATGCCATTGAGTGCGTTATAGATAGCCATAATAGGATCTTGTTGCCTATAGAATTAAGAGAATTTTCGGGAATAAAAAAAACAGCTATGTTCATAGGCCAAGGCCAACGTTTTGAGATATGGAGCTATCAAGCATGGAATCAGTCGAGAGATTCATGGCTAAAGAAAAGTGATCTCACATTAACCGAACAATTAAGGAATATTTCAATTTAGGTAGAGTTCATATGGGAGAATTTGCTTTTGAATTAATGGATACAGATAGCCAAAGGGCTAATATAAAAGTCATTGGTGTTGGAGGCGGCGGTGGTAATGCAGTCAATCATATGATCAAGCAAGGTATCCAAGGTGTCAATTTTGTGTGCGCTAATACTGACACACAAGATCTCTCATCCTCTCCTGCAGAAGAAAAGATCCAGCTAGGAGTTGAGACCTCAAAAGGATTAGGTGCTGGAATGCATCCAGAGATTGGAAAAGCCTCTGCCGAAGAGGCATCAGAATCAATAAAAGCGCTTCTCTCTGATACAGATATGTTGTTTATAACTGCTGGATTAGGGGGTGGTACTGGAACAGGTGCTAGCCCTGTTATTGCGAAGATTGCAAAAGATATGGGTATCTTAACAGTTGGTGTTGTCACAAAACCATTTAAATGGGAGGGCAATGAGAGATCTTCTTTAGCAGAACAGGGGCTCAAAGATCTTGAGCAAGATGTCGACTCTTTAATTGTAATTCCTAATGATCTACTGCAATCATTGGGCGAGAGAATTACAGTTTTTAATGCATTTGATGCAGCTAATGATGTTCTATTAAATTCAGTTCAAGGTATAGTCGAGTTAATAACTGTCCCTGGTGTTATCAATCTTGATTTCGCAGATGTTAAAGCAGTGATGGGTAAAAAAGGGCGAAGTATTATGGGATCAGCTGTTGCATCCGGACCCGATAGAGCAAGACTTGCTATAGAGAATGCTGTTAAAAGCCCTCTATTGGAAGATATCAATTTAGAGGGTGCCTCCGGAATACTTCTTAATGTCACAGTCGGAAGTGATCTTGAAATTTCAGAATTTAATCAAATAGGCGACATTGCTCAAGGCTATGCAGCCAAAAAATCTAAAGTGATTGTTGGCACCGCACTTTCAAGTGATTTGGATGATGACAGCATAAGAGTGACACTTGTTGCTACTGGTTTGAATACATCAAAGACAGAGGATACTGAAAAAGATCGCGAGAGATCTTTTGATGATTTAGATCGACCAATTACAGCTAGAAATGGATTGAAACAACAAACAACACAAGACATGTTCGAAAGCCTAGAAAAAACAAATTCATCTGGGGAGCATGATGAAGATTTACTTGATATACCCCGCTTTTTGAAAAGACAAGATCCTGATTTAGACTTTTGATTTTGGGAAGACCATGATCGATGAATCGTTTCATATCCCGGTATTAACTGAGGAAGTTATTCAGTACCTTTCTGTTAAAAGTGATGGGAATTATTTGGATGCAACAGCAGGTTTTGGGGGGCATTCTACTGTTATTATAGAGCAATTAGTTAACGGTTCACTTGTTGCAACAGATCAAGATCCTGAAGCTATCAGCTATTTGAAATTAAAATTTAAATCTGAGAAACGAATCAGTATTCAGCAGGCTCGTTTTAGTGAATTAGATAAATTGTTTAGCTCTAAGGATTTTGATGGAATACTTGCTGATATCGGAGTTTCATCGTATCAGTTAAATACCGCAGAAAGAGGTTTCAGTTTTATGAAAGACGGTCCTCTTGATATGAGAATGAATCAAAATATAGGCGAAGATGCATCGAGTTGGTTGAGTAAGGCTTCAGAAAATGAAATTTCAAGAATTGTCTGGAAATATGGTGAAGAAAAAAAAGCAAAGAGAATAGCCAAAGCAATTATTGAGTCAAGGAAGAATTTTAAAATCGAGACAACAAAAGAGCTTGCCGAAATTATTCTTCAAGCAGTTCCAAGAAGATATAATGACAAGAAGCATCCAGCAACAAAAACATTTCAAGCGATAAGGATATTCATAAATAATGAACTCCATGAGCTAAAGTCACTCTTGGATTTCACCACAAAGCATCTAAGAATTGGTGGAAGGGTTTGCATCATTAGTTTTCATTCGTTGGAGGATAGGATGGTTAAACGATTTTTCAGAGATCGTTCACGAAGAGATCCAAGATTATCTAAGCTTCCAAACCTTTCAGATGACTCATCATTTAAGCTAGTAACCAAGGTCATAAAGCCGAGCAATGAGGAAAAAAATATCAATCCACGGTCAAGGAGTGCCGCTCTAAGGGTTATCGAGAGGATAAAATGAAGACAGAAAATATTAACTATAAATGGCTCTTTTTCTGGTATCTGATGGTTTGCCTCTCAGGCTTATACGAAGTTCAGTTACACTTTAATAAAAGGAATTTATTTAAGGAATATCAAACCATTGTCTCTGATACTCAGAGACTCGAAATGGAATGGAGGGAGCTTCAAATCGATTATTCAGCATTTACTTCGGGACAAAAAATTGGATTGACAGCTAGAGATAGTGCTGGAATGAAGCTTCCAGACTCTAGGAAAATAAATTTACTCAAGAAAAACGAAGCAAATTGAGAAAGGATTAATGAAATCAAGATTTATATTCTTATTATCCTTGATAGGAGTCATCCTTCTGGGACTATTTGCTCGTTCTTTTTATTTGCAATATCTTGAGTCAGACTTTCTCAATACAGAGGGTCAAAAGAAACACATTAAATCTAAACTTATTCCTGCAAGTAGAGGCAGCATTTATGATAGAAATGGTGTTCCGCTTGCTGTGAGTATTCCCGTATATAGATTGATCATTGATCCAAAAACTTTGCTTAAAAAGGATAACTACTCAGAACTATTGAGCTCACTGTCAATAATAACTTCAAAGCCTGAAAGAGAGATTGATGCAGAAATAAGAAAGAGGAGCAGTAAAAGATATTTTGTGCTTAAAAGAGAGTTAAGGAAATCAGATGTTGAAATTGTAAGTGCAAACAATTTTGGAAATTATATCTGGCTTGAGACCTTCTATAAGAGGTTTTATCCGAATGGGGAAACTGTATCTCATTTATTGGGATTCACTGACAGAGAGGGTAGGGGGCAAGAGGGTTTAGAGTATGCCCTAAACAAGGCTCTTTCAGGAACGAATGGTTTAAAAAAGACACTGACAGATGTGCATCAGAATAGTATCGCTGATGTCGAGATCGTTAATGATCCTGTTATAGGTAAGGATTTTTATTCGAGCATAGATATAAAAATTCAACATTTTTCTCATCAAGCTCTGAAGTCAGCAATTGAAGAAAATAATGCAAAGGGCGGGTCTGTTGTTGTGATGGACGTAACTACTGGCGAAATTCTAGCAATATCAAATCAACCAGCTGGAGATCTTTCTTTGTCAAAAAATAGAACTCCAAAAATATATAAAAATAAAGCGATCACAGATAAGTTTGAGCCTGGCTCAACTTTTAAAACAATGACAATGGCTGCAGCTCTGCATTATCAGATCTTTGAGCCAGAAGCTGTCGTAGATACATCTGCATATAACATTGGCGCAAGAACCATTAAAGATCCCAGGGATCATGGTGTACTTACAATGGAAGAAGTACTGATAAAATCAAGCAATACTGGAATCTCTAAGATCGCCCTAGAGATTGACTCATGTGATTTATTTGCATTCTTTAGTAGCCTTGGATTTGGTCAAGTCACATCTTCTGGTTTTCCAGGCGAGGCTTCCGGCACTCTGGATTATCAATGCAGTCGATGGAGAGAGGGTATGATTGCTTCTCTTTCATATGGATACAATGTTGATATAAGTCTAATTCAACTTGCAGGGGCATATGCAACTATTGCAAATGGTGGAATCAAAAATCCTATTACTTTGAAAAAGATTGAAGATGAAAACTTAGAGGGTGATCGTGTTGTCTCAGAACAAACTTCCAAGGATATACTCTCAATGCTTGAAAATGTCGCTATAAGAGGTGCTCCTCGAGCAAACATCAATGGATATCGTATAGGCGGCAAAACCGGCACAGCACAAATTGCTGCTGAAAACTACGCTTCAGATAAGCATAATGCTTTATTTGTTGGTGTCGCACCAATGACAAAACCAAGGATAGTAATTGCAGTAATTGTTAATCAGCCTGGAGGAAAAGAATATTATGGTGGACAAGTCGCTGCGCCAGTTTTTTCTGAAATAGGTTCGCACACGCTTAGACTGCTCGGAATAGCACCAGATGATAAATAATTTTAATTTGATAAGTGTTAATCTAACGAGAATGATTTTTAGGAAACGTTAAGTGAGTAAGCATGTTTTTATATTTTTCTGAAAATTTGATTGAGTGGTTTTCTCCACTGAATGCTTTTACCTATATAACAACTAGGGGTATTCTAGCCGCATTAACAGCTCTTGTTATTTCTTTCCTAATTGGACCCAAGATCATTGGAGCACTTGAGGGCAATAAGATTGGTGAGACAATCAGAACCGATGGACCATCTAGTCACTCTTCAAAGGGCGGGACTCCTACGATGGGTGGAATCATGATTATTCTCTCAATTGTTGCCAGTGTTGTTATATGGTCAGACTTAAGTAATGTTTATAATTTAGTTCTCATTATATCGATCATTTCTTTTGGGCTGATCGGATTTATTGATGATTTCACAAAGCTTAAAAAAAGCAAGAAAGGCATGTCTGCGAAAACAAAATTAATTTTGCAATTTATTATCGCAGCTTCATCTACTTACTATCTTCTGGGGCAAGGGAGCGATGTACTCAGCTCAGAAGTACTAATCCCTTTTACAAATAACATTCGTCTTGATTTAGGTTGGTTCTTTCTACCTTTTGCAATTTTTGTGATTGTTGGTTCAAGCAACGCAGTTAATCTAACCGATGGATTGGATGGTTTAGCAATCATGCCTGTTTCAATGATTGCTATAGCCCTTGGAATTTTTGCTTATGTCACAGGGAATTTTAACTTTGCTGAGTATTTGGATTTGCCATTCCTTGAGGATGCGGGCGAAGTTTTTGTTTTTTGTTGTGCTATCTCAGGTGCTGGATTGGGATTTTTGTGGTTCAACACGTATCCAGCTCAGATCTTTATGGGAGATGTTGGCGCTGTATCTCTTGGTGGAATACTTGGAACGATTGCTGTGATCGTCAAACAAGAGCTGATATTGGCTATCATGGGAGGTGTTTTTATAATGGAAACCCTATCTGTTGTACTTCAGGTTGGCTCATTCAAACTGAGAGGAAAGAGAATTTTTAATATGGCTCCCATCCACCATCACTTTGAATTAAAAGGATGGGCTGAGCCTAAAGTGATTGTGAGGTTTTGGATCATTACCGTTTTTCTAGTACTCATTGGTTTATCAAGCCTTAAGATAAGATAATAATGAATACCTCTATGAGAGAATCAAACGAGGCTTTTGATCAACTCTTTCTGATAGCCTGTATATTCTTAATCATGGGAGGCATCGTCATGCTTGCCTCGGCATCGATGCCAATTTCTATGAAACATTTTGGGAGCCCTTTTGGTTATGTGAATAAGCAACTCTTTTCAATTGGGCTTGGTTTGGTTGGCGGTCTATTTATATTTGTCATACCAACTCAATTTTGGGAAAAATTAGGAATATTTTTACCGCTGATCTCCCTTATTCTTTTAGCATCTGTTTTTATTCCAGGCATGGGTTTGACTGTGAATGGATCTACAAGGTGGTTAGTAATACCAGGCCTTCCTAATATTCAAGTAATTGATCCTGCCAGATTATTACTAATTATGTATATGGCTGGATATTGCTATAGGCAACAAGAGAATGTAAAAGACAATTTCATGAGTTTTGTGAAACCGATGATATTTGTTATTCCAGCATGTCTTCTTTTATTGCTTCAGCCCGATTTTGGTTCAACTGTTATCATTTTATCAGTTACTGCCGGACTTTTTTTCCTGGCAGGATTTAAAATGAGATTCTTTATTCTATTGGTCATACTTCTTGTTTCACTGTTTGCAGTGCTCATATATATTGCACCTTATAGAATGGCTAGGCTGACATACTTCCTTGAACCATGGAATGATCCTCTAGGAGCAGGTTACCAGCTCACTAATTCACTAATAGCTATTGGCTCAGGCGGGTTATTTGGTATAGGACTTGGCGAAAGTTTGCAAAAGCTTTTTTATTTGCCAGAAGCTCATACTGATTTTATATTCGCAATCATTGCTGAAGAGCTTGGTTTGCTAGGCACAATCATATTATTGCTACTTTACGGCCTTTTGATCTATAGAATATTTGCAATTGGATTTATGGCGCTGAATGGTAAAAGAATTTTTCAAAGTTACTTATGCATGGCAATAGGCTTATGGTTGGCTATGCAAGTGATTATTAACCTGGGAGTCAATATGGGTATGTTGCCAACCAAAGGGCTCACTTTGCCATTGATTAGTTATGGAAGCAGTAGCATTTCTATGACACTTGTCACCCTCGCAATCGTTCTCAAAATAGGATATGAGAATCCAAGGCAGAAGAAGAATCTAAGAACGAATGGATAAAAAATATAAAATACTTATTGCCACTGGAGGTACCGGTGGCCATATTTATCCTGCAATTGCTTTGGCTCATAAGTATGAGAAGGACGGTAACCGCGTCATTATTGTTGGAACCGGAAATGATATAGAGAAGAAGATCCTCTCATCTGAAGATCTTGAGGTTAAATATTTTCCGTCAAAACTAAAAGATTTTCCCGCTTATAAAAAATTTTTATTGAGCTTCTGGTTGGATAAAGAAGTGAAAGATTTTGTTAGAGAAATGAAACCGGACATGATTCTTGGAATGGGTGGATATGCTTCATCTGAAATTTGTCGTGCTGGAGGAAAAGATGTATGTGTGATCATTCAAGAACAAAACTCAATTGCAGGAAGAGTAAATAGATTCCTTATTCTTTTTAGGAAAGCTAGGGCGGCAATTCAAGGTTTACCAGGTTCATTTAGTAAGCTAGACAGATTGATGATGAGATCTCCAGATGATATGAAGTTTTTAGGAAACCCAATCAGGAAAGAGATTTTAGATATCAAGAAAATATCTCCAGTAGAAGATAAATCAGGAGATTTAAAGATTTTTATAATGGGAGGAAGCCAAGGAGCAAGATCAATAAATTTAAATGTGCCCAATGCTTTAGCAGCTCTAAACAGGAGTATAAATATAAAGGTTGTACATGAAACTGGAGATGATGATTATGAGGAAGTCAAAGAGTCATATAGAAGGCTTGGTATAGAAGCAAAAGTATCAAAATTTAATCGAAATGTTGAATCGGCATATGCTTGGGCAGACTTATTTATAGGAAGAGCTGGAGCAATGACCGTTTCTGAGCTTAGTGCAATTGGACTTCCCTCAATTCTTATTCCTTTCCCATATGCTATGGATAATCACCAATTTTATAATGCACGCTTTCTAGAAGAGAAAGGTGGCGCAGTCATCATTGATGATAAGAATCTTAGATCCGAACATTTAGCAGATGTAATCAAAGACCTCTCTGAAGATAGAAAAATATTAAAGAAAATGAGCGAATCAGCATTTGATGATCGTTTTGTTCACGCAACAGAAAATATTGTTGATTTCACTTATCAGGTACTTAAGAAATTTAAACTAATGGCTAACCATTAACATTATCGAACGTGACAGGAAATAATATTATCCTTAACGAGCCTTTATCGAGACATACATCTTGGAAGGTTGGCGGTCTGGCTGATGTTTTTTTTACGCCAAATGATCGAAACGATCTTTCTCATTTTTTAAAATCAAATGATGGAAGTATCACTTGGCTTGGTAATGGGACCAATATTTTGGTGAGAGATGGCGGAGTCAAAGGCGTAGTGATTTCAACAAAGAAAGCCTTTAAAGAGATTGAATTGATGGATAAATCTAGTTGTAAGGTGGAGGTTGGCGTTTCATGTTTTGAGTTAGCCATGTATGCCACAAAGAATAATTTAGGACCTGCTGCATTTTTTTCTGGAATACCGGGATCAATTGGAGGCGCACTTACTATGAATGCGGGTTGTTTTGGCCATGAAACTTGGGAATTTGTTAGGAGCGTTGAGGTTATTGATCGAAATGGAGTGATTCACCATTTGGATCCTAAAGAATTTTCTATTTCTTATCGATCAGTAAGTTTTCCATTTCCTCTCTGGTTCTTATCATGTGAGATGATTTTTCCAGATAAAGGGGTAACTACAATGGAAGAGCTGAAGAGCTTGAGGGATTCTCGAATAGAGCGCCAACCTCTTAGTGAGAAAACATGCGGATCTGTTTTCAAGAATCCAGAGGGAAATCATGCTGGCGATCTCATCGAAAGATCTGGCCTCAAAGGATTTAGAATTGGAGGATGTTCCATTTCAGAAAAACATGCGAATTTTATCGTTAATGATAAAGGAGCAACTGCGAGAGATATTGAAACACTAATTAATCATATTCAGAATACTGTGAAGGATCGTTTTGGAATAGACTTGGATACTGAGGTTAGAATCATCGGGGAGCATGATGAGTGATGAAATAAAATCTTATTCAAAAGTAGCAGTGCTTTATGGCGGAAGTTCTTCTGAGAGGGAAATATCACTTATCACTGGCAAAGCTGTATTTAAATCTCTTAAATCTGAGGGAGTTGAAGTAATACTTATTGATACCATTGAACCTTTTATTGAAGTTTTAAAAACTGAAAGAGTTACGCATGCTTGGATAGCTCTTCACGGCTCTGATGGCGAAGATGGCAAGATACAGTCAATTCTTAACATGCTGAATATAAAATATACAGGCAGCGATCCCATTACTTGTTCAATGACGATGAATAAGTACTTCACCAAATCAATTCTAAAATCTAATGGATTTAAAACTCCTGAGTTTATGGTTGTAGATTCAAGCACTCAATATGAAAACATTATTAAAGAGTTAAAAGAACCCTTTGTCTTAAAGCAATGTTCAGAAGGATCAAGTATTGGTATTTTTATCGTTGAAAACAGAGAAGAATATTTAGACCATTTTTCTGAACTAGAAAAAAGCAATGACTGGATTATCGCAGAACAATTTATGCAAGGTGATGAATACACTTCTACATATTTAAATGGCAAAGTACTGCCAATCATCAAAATCAAAGCAAAAAATCATGAATTCTATGACTATGATGCAAAATATTTGAGCGATGAAACCGAATATATTTGTCCTTGTGGATTAGATGCAGAAAGAGAAATGGTGATAAATGGCGAGTGCGAGAGGGCATTTAATTTATTCAATGTCAAAGGATGGGGCAGGCTTGATTTTTTCCTGGATGATGATGACTCTCCTGTAATTCTTGAAATAAACACAGTTCCTGGAATGACAACACACAGCTTGGTACCAATGTCAGCTAAAGAGGCAGGTATTAATTTTGAATCACTATGTTTTGAAATCTTAAAATCATCGAGCTGAATATTGGCATTACTATCAAAAAAAAGATCTAAAAAGAATAAAAGGAAAAATAGATTTTCTTACAGGTCAAAGCCCAATCGAGGAAGAAGCAGAAGAGGAATTATTAAGAAATTAATTTCACTGACTGCTCTATTGTTGATAACGTTTTCTTTATTTTCACTGATTAATCAGAAAATTACTGAGATACAATATGTAAATGAAATAAAGAGGGTATCTTTGGATGATTTGAGTGCTATTTCTTCAAAGATCTATAACAAGGGTTTCTTGCAAATTGGTTTGAGTGAAATAAAGGAAGAAATTGAAAAGGTTAATTGGGTAAAAAGTGCAAGTCTTGAAAGGCGATGGCCAAATCAAATAAATATCTACATTGAAGAAGAGCAAATTATTGGTCGATGGAACAATGAATCGATTATGAATTCAAAAGGCACTCTCTTTATTCTCAATCAGCAGACATTACCAAAGGGCCTAGTTGAATTTTATGGACCAGATGGTCAGGAAGAGATAGTTTTTGAAAAGTATTTATCATTTAAAGAAGAATTGGCTATACGAGGAATTCTCATTGAGCAAATGACACTAGATTTTAAGGGATCTTGGAGTATTACAATTAGACCCGATATCACTATACGATTTGGTAAGGAGAATATCACAGAGAGATTTAATCGATTTTTAATGATATGGGATGAATCTCTATTAGATAAATTGACAGTAATTGAATATATTGACCTAAGATATACAGAGGGTTTTTCAGTTAAGAAAAGAAACTAAATATTCAAATGGCAAGAAGTAGCTCAAGTGAAATCATCGCATCTGTGGATATTGGAACATCCAAGATCGTAGCATTGATTGCAGAAATCAACGGCGATAATGAACTAAAGATTATTGGAGTTGGTACAGAGCCTTCTCGAGGTTTAAAGAAGGGAGTTGTAGTCAACATTGAATCTACCGTGGATTCCATTGGAAAAGCAATCAAACAAGCAGAAAGAATTGCAGAATGTGACATCAATACAGTTTTTGCAGGCATCGCTGGTAGCCATGTCAGAAGTTATGATGGTCATGGATTTGTTCGCATCAACGAAGGAGAAGTGTCTCAAGAAGATATTGATGGAGCAGTCGATGCATCCATTGCCATGAAGATTCCATCGGAGGAGAGGATTCTGCATGTACTTCCGAAAGATTTCGTTATTGATGGTCAAGATGGAATTTCAGAACCTATAGGGATGTCAGGAATTAGGCTCGAAGCTGATGTCCACATTGTAACTATTTCGAGAACAGCTGAGGAAAACATCGTAAAGTCACTTGATTATTGTGACCTTGATATTCAAGAAGTTGTCCTTGAGCCCCTTGCATCAAGTATGTCTGTTTTATCACAAGACGAGAAAGAATTAGG
>CEVN01032425.1_pt1 | contig 11268 bp, 13 predicted proteins | sample 427041 | NCBI WGS metagenome assembly CEVN01 (sample SAMEA2623463, study PRJEB7988) | marine metagenome | biome: marine biome (ENVO:00000447); feature: surface water layer (ENVO:00002042); material: "saline water (ENVO:00002010), including plankton (ENVO:xxxxxxxx)" | depth 5 m
ACTGGTTAAGTTTTGAGAGATGAGAATGGAAACTGACTGAATCAAAACAATTGCAATGAAGGGCGAAAAATCTAAACCAGCAGGAACGGGTAGGCGTCTTCGGATCGGGTTCAGAACAGGAACAACCAATTGTCTTATGAAATCTGAGAAAGCGCTGTGCTGATTGGGTATCAGCCATGAAAAAATTGCATGAAGAATTATCGAGAAAAAGAAAATCGTGAGCACAAGATCAAGAATTGATAACAAGGACAGAGAGAATAAATCAAAAACACCAGGGCCTTTGATGCAGTTCATTCCAAATAAAATCAGTCCAGAAAAGAACTCAATCATTAACGCAAGCAATATGGATAGAATGGCTAGCGTTTGAGGGTCAAACGATTTCCCAAGAGGGGAAATCAATCGATCAGTCATAAGGCCAATCGTTTTATTGATTTGATTGTATTCGCTGACCCAGCGCGATGAAAATACTCTGATGACCAGAAGCAATAAAACAAAATCAATGAGTGTTGTGAATAAAAATAGGGCGAGATCAGTCATTCAAAATAGCTGAGAAGATTATTTGCTCTGACCCAGTTCAATTGATCTATTTCTTGCAGCTTCAATCGCGTCGTCCCAGACTTGATCCAAATCGTTCTCATCAAGAGATTTAAAAGCAGCCTCGGTTGTTCCTCCTGGAGACATGACTTTTTTCTTAAGCGTTACAAGATCGTCTGCACTATTTAGGGCCAGTTGGCTTGAGCCAATGGCAGTTTGTATAGAGAGTGTCTCAGCAATTTCCTCTGGGATTCCTGATTTCATTGCTGCATTTTTGAGAAGATCCATCATATGAAAAAAATAGGCCGGTCCGCTTCCTGAGACAGCTGTGATTGAATGCATCCACTCTTCATTCTGTACCCATATTGTTTTGCCAACGGAATTAAAGATATACGTTGCCAATACAATTTCACTTTCTGTTAGATTGGATTGAATTAAAGCAGAGACTCCTCTCCCTACTAGACAAGGCGTATTTGGCATAACTCTGCAAAGTTTGGAGTTTTCTCCAAAGAGTGACATCATCGATTCTATCTCAATACCAGCGGCCACAGAGATGATCATTGCTTCATTATTTTCGGCGGTAAACGATTGCGCCGCCTCTTTGAAAACCTGAGGCTTTACACAGATGATCAGAACATCTGATAGGTCACAAACTTCTTGATTTTTTTTGTGCACATTGAGTTTCTTATTGAGAATTGAAAGGATGTTTCTTCTGTCTTCACTTGGATCAGAGACATGTATTTTTGACGCATCATGTCCGTGTAGAATAAGACCTCTAATGATTGCTTCTGCAACCATGCCGCCACCTATGAATCCAATATTTTTACTCTCGTGCATATCAAAAACGCCTTTTTCCAAATAGTAATGTGCCTATTCTAATCATATTTGAGCCATTTTGAATGGCTATCTTATAATCATCAGACATTCCCATGGATAGCGTATCAAGTTCATGACCCTCTTTATTTAAATCCAGAAATAGCCGATACAGCTTGGAAAAGCTTTTTTTTCTATCTTCAATGGAAGACTCCGGTATGGAAATTCCCATCAAGCCTCGGACTCGAATATTTTCTAGATTTCCCATCGCATTGATAAGTTTTCTTGCTCGATCAGAGTTGACGGATTCTCTGGTATCATCCTCATCAATCTTCACTTGAATGCACACATTCAAAGGTTTCGAACCAACCCTTTGATTATTTAACCTTTCTGCTATTTTGTAACGTGTGATTGAATGCACCCAATCAAAATGATTGGCAATTAGTTTTGTTTTATTCGATTGAATATTTCCAATAAAATGCCAGACCGCATCCAAATTGAGCGCTGTAATCTTATCGACTGCCTCTTGAGCAAAGTTTTCAGCAAACTCCTTGATGCCCAATGCATGTAATTTTTTTATTTTTTCTAAGGGCTGTTTTTTTGAAACGGCAATGATCCTTGGCTTTCCGTTTGGGCAGTTTATTGCATTAATTTCAGAAAGGATCAGAGCAAGATTATTCTCAAGATCTTCCATTAAAAATATAGTTGTTCTGCATCGAATACGGGCCCATCCACGCAAACTCGTTTCATCCTCTCATGACCGTCTTCAAGAACTCTGACCGTGCAACCTGCGCATCCTCCTATCGCGCATGCCATATATTCCTCCAGAGAAAGCACGCAGTCCAATTGATCGTCCTTGGCTAATTTAGCAACCGCCTTTAACATGCTTTCTGGTCCGCATGCATAGATAATTGTTTCAGTTTTTTCTCCATCCGAAAGCGTTTCAATCATACTCTTTGCTAGCTCAGTGACGTAACCCAAATGACATCCTTCGTAACCCGCTTGACTCGATAATCGGCACGGTATGCCTAGCTTCTCCATATCATCGATGGTTTTATTGACTGAAAAATCCAAGCCTGGCATGACCAGATCGGAGTCACAAGTTTCAAAAGGAAAGGGTATTTCAGAACCAAAAAAAGCAACCAAATCGATTCCGCCGTTTGTTTTTTTTATCTCCTCGCCCATGAATAGTACGGGGGGAATTCCTACGCCACCGCCAATAAGAATTGCAGATTTTTTACCCGAAGGAATAGTAAACCCATTTCCAATGGGACCCATTATTTTTATTTCATCGCCTTTCTTGAGTTGACTCAGAGACTCTAAGCCATGGCCTACGGTTTTGTACATAAACTCAACTGTTCCATCTTCTTTTGATGAGCGCAGATAAGAAAGAGGTCTTCTGAGAAGGGTATTCCCACCGCATTGAACAAATGCAAATTGCCCAGGTTTGGCTGTTTGCGATGATTTTTCAGCTTTTACAATCGTGACAAATTGATCAGCTTCAAACTTTACTTGATCAACAATCTCAGCTTTTTCTTCAAAGATGATGTCTTTATTCGTCATTTTTATTGTTTCAATATTTCAGTTAAGACAGCCATTCGGATTGCCACCCCATTTTCCACCTGCTTCAGAATGACAGATTGCTTTCCATCGGCAACTTCGTTGGAAATTTCAACTCCTCTATTCATAGGACCTGGATGCATGACTATTGCATCCGGTTTGCATAATTTCAGTTTGTCTTGAGATAGCTGGTAAATTTTTGAATATTGATCTAGAGACAGATCATTCTCACAAGACTCAATTCGCTCTTTTTGCACACGAAGTGCAACAACTACATCAGCATCAGAAAGGCCTTTGTTTGGGTCTTTCTCGAAGTTTGTGTTTGGGAAGTTGGCCATATTGGGTTTAAATTCCTCGGGCGAAATCAATGTAATATTTGCTGCATTCAAGATGTTCAGCCCTTCAGTCAATGACCTCGCAACTCTTGAGTGTGAGATATCCCCCATGATCACGACCTTGAGATCATCAAATGAACTTTTTTGTTGCCTAATCGTCAATAGATCAAGAAGTCCTTGTGTGGGATGCGATATTGAAGCTTCGCCTGCACTAATCAGACTTGTGTTTGAACCGACATTATCAATCAATGGGGCAAATAAATTTTTATCCCCAGTGCGGATGATGAAACCTCTGACACCCATTGCTTCAAGATTCTTGATTGTGTCCAATACACTCTCGCCTTTGGTTGCGGATGATGTTTTCTCATCAATCATTATTGTTTCTGCGCCCAATCGTTTTGCAGCAAGCTGAAAAGATGCACTTGTTCTTGTGCTGGGCTCAAAAAAAAGACTGGCGATCGATTGGTTTTTAAGAAGTTCCACAAATTCATGCGGTTGATTTGATTTCAGGAAATGATCGGATTGATCGAGCAATTGAATTATTTCATCCTTGTGAAGATCTTTTAGATACAATAAGTTCTTCAACTGAGCCTCCTTTGAATCACTGATAAGACCATCGTTTACCTCTGGTTCATCCAATCTTGTAAAAAGATTGCTGCAGCCATACTGTCAATTTGACCTTTCATGATTTTCCGCGAAAGGATACCTTCTTGTCTTCGTACTTTCAATTTCTCTTTGGCATCCTTTGACGTTAAATGTTCAGGTGTCCACTCAACATTTTGACTGAAATCCCTTTCCAGACTTCTTTTAAAAGCTTTAATTTTTTTCATGAGCATCTCTGAACTCTCATCGATTACTTTGGGTTTGCCTAGGATAATCGTGGTTGGGCGATACTCTTTGATTAACCGTTCCACAAGATCCCAATCCGGACTTCCATTTCTCATAACCATTGGATCAAGAGGCGATGCGGTATTTGTAATGTTTTGCCCAATGGCAACACCCATTTTTGTCATACCAAAATCGAAAGCAATGAAAGTAGAAGACATAACAGGCCAGTCTATAGTTTATGCATGGCCAATTTGATCACTTATGTTTACGCTTTTAATACCCAACGAATCAATGCTCTTTTCCCAGCGAGAATCTGTTTCGATGTCAAAGACAATGGCTGGGTCATATGGCGCACTGATCCATGAATTGGTCATTAACTCAGATTCCAACTGTCCCGGCCCCCATCCCGAGTATCCAACGATAAACAATGAATGATTTGGCCCTTGTCCATCGATGATGTCATCAATGATGTCTCTAGAGCTAGTAATGAATGTATTTTCATTCACTTCGGTGGTGTTCTTCCATGAGCCGGAATTATGGATTATAAAACCTCTATCTAATCCAACTGGACCGCCTTGCAAGAAGCTGATCTCTTTTGTATCAATTTCATTTAAATTCATCTGACTGATGACTTCCTCTAAATCTTGATGCAGGGGTTTATTGATGATCAATCCCAATGATCCCGACTCATTTTGTTCGCAAACCAAGGTCACTGTTTTCTCAAAATTTGGATCTTTTAAGCTCGGGCTCGCAATCAAAAATTGGCCCACCAGTGAATTATTAATGCTCATAGCAATTAATTTTTTTGCAGCGCCTTGAAAAAAACATCCGAAACATTCACTTCAGAATTTTTTGAAATTTCTCTCATGCCTGTTGGGCTCGTGATATTGATCTCGCTTAAATAATCACCAATCACGTCAATGCCTGCGAAATAAACTCCTGCCTTGAGCAATGTTGCTCCAATCTGATTGCATATTTCTTTATCTCTTTGAGTGAGCTTTCTTACTTCTCCAACTGCACCCATGACCAAATTTCCTCGATGATCTTCTTCAGAAGGAACTCTGGCGAGCGCCATATCAACGTGTTTGCCAAAAACGAGATGTATTCGCTTATCGCCGTTCTTGATCTCTGGAATGTATTTCTGTGCCATGATGGTTTTACTATCGTTTTTCGTCATTTCCTCAAATATTGTGTTTGTATTTTTTTCGCCTTTTTCAACAATAAAAATAGAGCGTCCTCCCATTCCATCGAGCGGTTTTACAACAATTTTCTTATGCTCATTCAGAAATGATCTTAAGTCCTGTTGGCTGGATGAAACCAGCGTAGGCGGGGTCACATTCGGAAACAGAGTGATTGAAACCTTTTCGTTTAGATTTCTAATTGCAGAGGGTTCATTGATGACTTTTGCGCCATTCATTTTTGCGAGATCTAGAACATATGTCGAATAAATATATTCCATATCGAATGGAGGATCTTTCCTCATTAGGATCACATCAAAATCATTGAGGCAGAATTCAGTTTCGCTGCCATATTTAAACCAACTATTGATATCATCGAATACGCTGATTGTGCGTCCAATGCCCAGAGGTTTTCCATCTCTGATTCTGAGTTGTTCAGAGTGAAATCGTGTTAACTCATAACCAAATGATTGTGCTGAAAGAAGTAAGTCGAGCGTACCATCTTTTTCCGGTTTGATTCGCTCAATGGGATCCATTACAACAGCTAGTTTCATAAATTACTCTCTTTAAACCTCATTCTAAATTAATTCGAGAGATCACCATAGAGATATTGCAAGATACTCAAGGCCATGATTGGGGCTGTTTCAGTTCTTAATAATCTTGGACCTGATTGCATCACCATGTATCCGGCATCAATTGCCATTTGTTTTTCATCCTCGGTAAATCCTCCCTCTGGACCAATGACTGCGGTAATATCCTTTGGCTTATTTGCATCATACGATTCCTTTCCAGTGGTGTCATAGAAAATCGAGAGATCGCTCTTGTATCTTTTTAAGCACTCTATCTCCAATTGAATTGGACTGATCAAATCTGGAATTTTTGTTCTCCCGGACTGTTCCGAAGCGCTGATCAATATATTTCTCCAATGGTTTATTTTTTTTTCAATTTTATCTTCTTTGATCTTCACAATTGTATTGGTTGAAAAAACGGGAACAATTCTTGTTACGCCGAGTTCGGTTGATTTTTGCATCACAAGATCCATTCTTTGGCTTCTTGAGATGCTTTGGATCAGTGTCAAATTAATTGGAGATTCTCGATCAGGGGTGGCTCTTTCCTCCAACTCAAGAAGCAATCGATTTCTCTTTGTATCAATTATTTTTGCTTTCCATTCAGATCCTGATCCGTCAAATAGAATCATTCGATCGCCTTTTTGAAGTCTCAATACTCTAGTCACATAATGGGATTGTTCGCCGGCAATTTCTAAATGAGATTTAGATTTATCAATTTGGTCTACATGAAACCTCTGAATTCTTTTTTTTCTCATCACAAAATCTTATTTGGTTTGTCTATTGAAAAATTTATTCTTATTGTAAATCATATTAGTCTTATTTACTTGAGCCCTAGGAGCTTTCAATGAGCAAAATGAAACATAAGAATATTCGTGGGAAGTTGGCATACACCTCTAAGAAACCAGACATGATGGATCAGTCTAGGGGGCACGAGTTATTCCACATTACTAAACATACTGATGGTCAGATGACTCTCAGAGCGCACTGTGAAATAGAAGAGCCAGATCCAACAGTTATGAGAGACGTGGTATTAACTTTGAACGAAAACAATCATCCAATGGACTGTTTTATCCGATTGACCGTAGGGGATAAATTCATGGGCTCAGGTTTATTCATCTTTGATTTGGATGAAAATCGGAAAGGCACAATTGAGTGTGAATCTTATGGTCCATCAATAGATCGCGTTTCTCAAAAAAAGGACACGTCGGGCTCTTTCGATGCTTTTGGAACTCATCCAATTGTTGGAGATGGATGGAATTGCAGGGCCATTGATATTTCAAAAGGGCCTGGAGTGTATGAGATGAGAGCGTTTATGCCGTCTCTGGATCATCGTGGCGCGACTCCGCCAATGATTTCTGAACTAACCATAGGCATTGAATATCATGGACTCGAAGAAATCAAAATACAGGCTGGAACGTTTAGTTGCCATCACTTCAGCTACATAGACGATGTTGGATTCAATGAGGGTGTAAAGCATCCACCATACGATATCTGGGTTACCGAGGAGGATTATGTTTGTGTAAAGGCAGAGGTCACAGGATACATGATGACTTACTACGAGCTTGAGTCGATCGAGTTTGATTAATGGTCTAGTTTAAGGATCTCTGTCACTGCATTCGTAACAACTTCAATCGGATCTTCATTGGCTTGAAACCGAATGGCATTGCCGCCATTGTTTTGCCAATCTTCAATGTTATGAGGCCTGTCATCAATCAATATATTTGGCTTTCCTCGATACTGAGCAAGCTCTCCTTTGTTTCTCTGAATAAATATTTCATCCGGTTTGATCATAAGCTCTTGCTCAATCCACACTCTTTTCCAATGCGCACAGTTGTCTTCATCGTCGTCGAGAGGAGAAGACAGGATTGAGTAACCCCCAGAAATATTCGATGCAAAGTCAATCAATTCATCGCAACACCAAGTCTTTGGTATTTTCGCAAAAAAATCGGTCCCCTTGATTGAGTCAATTTTTTGCATTAGTTCCTCGTGTTCCAACTCTTTCCAGTGGCTCACCCCGCAATAGCTTGAAAAGGCTCCAAAGAAGTCAGCCAAAACGCCATCCATATCCAAAAAGATTATCGGAGTTTGATTCACAGAATTTAGATTTTTGACAATTTCTGACCAAACAATCTGGACAAAGCAATGATTGGACGCCATTGCCACGGAAGAATGTAAGTTTTCTTTCCAGACTCAATCGCTTTTATCATTTTTTGTGCAGCTAGATCTGTATCCATTAGAAAAGGCATTTTGAATTCATTGACATCGGTCATTTCACTTTTTATGTAACCCGGACAGATGGTCGTGACGCCAATCTTATATTTCTTAAGCGATCTTCTCCATGTGTCTCCCAATCTTCTCACAGCAACTTTTGATGCCGCATAACCACCGAAGTATGGCGGTGCAGTGAAACTAGCAATGGAAGAAATAATGACCAGTGAGCCCGATTTTTGTTTTTTCATCTCAGGAACAAAAGGAACAATTGTATTTGTCACACCAAGAATATTGATCGCCAGTGTTTGATTAATCTGCTTTGGGTTACCGGAAGATAGACCATCCGAGAAAGCAACCCCTGCATTTGCTATCACAACATCAATCCCTTCTTTTTTGAGATGAGTAAAATCTTTTGCGACATTCATAGACTCTTCTTCATTTGTTACATCCAGATTGTATGTGACTACTGCCTCAGCACCCAATGTTTCGCAGTTGCTTTTAATTTTCTGCAATTTATCTTGCCTTCTTGCTGCCAAACCAATTATTGCACCTTGCTTTGCATATTCTTCTGCAAGAGCAGATCCTATGCCACTGCTGGCTCCAGTGATAAATACTTTTAACTTTGATTCCATTTGCTGTCCTTTTAAAAAATTTAATTTAGCTTAATTAATTCGGGTCTGCATCATTTTAATTTGTTCTTCAATAAGCCAAATTCGATCCTGACCCCAAACAACCAATTCTTGATATCCATCTTTGTTTTTAAGAATCATGGTTGGAGGACCCCATTTTCCCAGTTCAAAAAGTCTTTTCCTATTTTTTTCAACTTCATCTCTCCAGTCTTCCGAATCCAAATCTTTTTCAGCATCTTCCCACTCCAATCCAATGGATTCTATAATTTTTTTTAAATTATTTTTCATATAACCGTGTGTACCATCCGCCCAAACGGCTTGACCAAATGCTCTGAGATACTCTTCCTCTTTTCCATGTTTTTTTGCAAAGCCATACAATGAATAACATCGTTCAACTGCGTATCCCAAGGGATCAACGATGTTTCCAAATGGAATGCCTTTTTCATCCGCGACTCTTTTACAATCTTTGGTGATATACATTCGTTTTTCATAATTCACCTTCATCCCTCTCATCACCATTGGCAAAATAAGCTTGTAGTTTAGTTTGAGGTGATATTTATCTGAGAGATCCCTCAGCTGTTTCATGGCAAGATAGCTATAAGGACTTCTTGCCGACCAAAGAATATCTACTTCAAGACCTAAGTTTTTGATCACCCGAACATCTGAAGATCTTCTTTGAATGACTTCAGCTTTCTCATCTTTTTTTGCACCAAGAATTGTCAACCTCTTTTCTAAAAGAGATAGCCGGTCTATTCCTAAGTAGCACTCACCTTCATAAACAAATACTCCACCCAGATAGTGTCCAAAATTCCTTCGTAATTTACTATTTCTCGAAAGCGTAGTGTCGACAATTTCTTCATTGAGCGGTTCAGAAAACAGATCTGAAATACTCGATTGATCATTCTTCCACAACAGGTCTCCAATCTTGATGATGTCTTCAAACGATTGGTTTTCCATACAAAGAAATGCCCATTGAGCCATTTGAATGATCTTGTCATTGGGGAGATCATTTACCGAAGGAAACGTAAAGCCATAATGAGGAGCAATTATCTTTGCATCCTCCAAACTATGACTCTTCAATAAATCGGGTTCAGGCGCCGCTTCTTTTGTTGGGGAAGGGACCAGAAAAGTCTTTATTTCGACATCGTAAGTGTTCGCGATCAATGGCAGTGTTTGTGCACACAAGTGCGAGTAGGGATCATCCACTTGATGAAAATAGTAGATCACATGGTTTCGTCCATCTCGAAGTCTCTTTTGCTCTCTTTTTTTCTTATTTTGAAGGTTTTTTTCTGTATCAAGAATGGCTCGAGTGACATTTCTTTTGAGCTCAAGCTCAAGCCATTTAATTGGATTCAACATTACTGCTTAAGTGCCGGCAAGACTTTCTCACCAATCGTTTTAAGTCCATCCCATGGGTCGTCAAATAGCCTGATGGATAAATCTGTTATCCCAGCTTCTTTAAATTGATAGAAGCGCTCTAATTCTTTATCTATATCGCTCATGTCGCCTGCTGAACTGAGATCACCTATTAATTTATTTACGAGATCTTCAGGCACATTTTCTATCACACCCGAACGACTGATATATGCTTTTGCAAATTCGTTGTTTGGACCTGCGTTGTAGTTATCAATGACAATTTGTGCTTCTTCATCTGTTAAGAAGTGCTGCAGTGAAAATGGAGGCAAAAGCGATCCTCTGAATATGAGTTCACGTCGAGCCTCTTTCATTGATTCTTCTCTGTCTTTTTTGATGTGCCACGCCCAAAAGTTTCCAATTCTAAAGTCATCAATATCCGATTCTCTTTTAGCAATCCCATCCTTGATATTTTGCATCGCTTCGCCAAGCATCGGTATGGCAACATCACTCATTTGAAGACCATCGGCGAGTCTGCCTCCTAGTCTCAACATTTGCGGTTCAGTCGAGCAGGTATAAATTTTAGGGGGGCTTGCCTTCGCCCATGTAAAACCTTGCATATACGGTCTGGTTATTTTGAAAATATCCCCATCAAAACTCAGATTAAATTTCTTACTAGAGGCACTGGTTAAGATTTCAACGGCTTCTCTTACTGCTCTGATGATCTTGAAAGGAGATAAACCAGGACACGAATCCTTCACGCAAGAGAATTTCATTGCACCGAGTGTTCCTCCGCCTCCACCGACCGCAATGATTGCTCTTCCATCAGCCAATTCATTGAGTGTTAATATGGAATTTGCCATTTTTAAGGGATGCATTTCAAAAGGACTTACTGCAAGCGGACCTAATAATATTTTGTTTGTTTTTTGAGCGGCAGGAACCAGACTGATGAAGGCATCCCAATTTTGATGATAGTTTGAGGACCATAGAGCCCTGATTCCATATTCTTCTGCTTTAACAGCTATTTCAGCTATTTCATTTGGATGCAAATCTGGTTCGAGTATGATCTCAATATCCATGGTTATTCTTTTTTAACTCTTTCATGCTTCCAAAGCGTTTCATTTTCCGAAGATTCTCTTGCCAGAAGTCTTGCGATCACAAAAAAAGCATCTGAAAGCCTATTGAGATACTTGAGAGCAAAGGGATTGATACTTCTCTCTTTAGACAGTTTCACTAGGGATCTCTCCGCTCTTCTGCA
>CEVN01002489.1_pt1 | contig 11222 bp, 11 predicted proteins | sample 427041 | NCBI WGS metagenome assembly CEVN01 (sample SAMEA2623463, study PRJEB7988) | marine metagenome | biome: marine biome (ENVO:00000447); feature: surface water layer (ENVO:00002042); material: "saline water (ENVO:00002010), including plankton (ENVO:xxxxxxxx)" | depth 5 m
ATTTCTTCTCTGTCTTTTTCAAACAGAGTATAAGATAAATAAACATCGTTTACATTTTTTCTAAGATCTGAATCTATAAAGAATCTTAAAGGCCATTCTTGTTTTTCATATGGCTCAAGCACTATATCTCCATCTAAACAAAAGCATTGTATTTTTTTAACATTATCCGCTGCTAGACCAGGAGAAACTGAAGGCACAATAGATACAGTAATTTTCTTGTTTGTTTTATTTTCAGCGATGTATGTAGTTGCGCTTACTGTATCTGTAACAACTGATAGATTCTGTACGGATGGATAAAATTCAATTGGAGCTGCTCCACTTACAGTGGACAAGAATTTAATATTTATTTCTCTTTCTTTTATTTCCTCCTGTTTCTTAAAAAAATCAGAAGGTCCATAAATTTTTCCATTAAGGCCTGTTACTTCACAGAATACGTTATATAAAGGAACCAATAAAAAAGAGAAGAAGAACATTACTGTCACTGCTGAAAGCAGCCCAAGTAAAATTTTGTTCTGAAAAGGTCCTTTAGCCATTTATCTTCGGTGGTGTTTCAAATGTATGATATGGCGCAGGTGAATCAACGGTCCATTCAAGACCATCAGCACCTTCCCACACCTGTGGGGTTGCCTTTTTACCAACAAATATTGTTTTTAATACTATGTATAAAAATAGAAGCTGAGAGAATCCAAATAAAAATGCTCCTACTGAAGAAACAGCATTCCATTCAGCAAATTGCAACGCATAGTCAGCATATCTTCTTGGCATGCCAGCAAGACCTACAAAATGTTGAGGAAAGAAAGTTACATTGACGCCTATAAAAGACAGCCAGAAGTGAAGTTTTCCTAATTTTTCGTCATACATGTTACCAGTCCATTTCGGAAGCCAAAAATAAACTGCTGCCATAATTGAAAAAACCGATCCTGGCACAAGAACATAATGGAAATGAGCCACAACAAAATAAGTATCGTGATATTGAAAATCTGCAGGCGTTATTGCCAACATGAGTCCTGAGAAGCCGCCTATTGTAAATAAAACAACAAAGGCGATTGCGAATAGCATCGGTGTTTCATACGTGATCGAACCTTTAAATATTGTTGCGCACCAATTAAAAACTTTAACGCCTGTTGGAATGGCTATTAGCATCGTCGCCCACATGAAGAATAGCTCAGCAGCTAAAGGCATTCCAACAGTAAACATGTGATGAGCCCAAACAACAAAAGAAAGAATTGCAATAGAAGACATTGCATAAATCATAGAAGCATGTCCAAAAAGAGGCTTTCGTGAAAATGTTGAGATAATATGTGATGTGATTCCAAAAGCTGGAAGAATCATTATATAAACCTCAGGATGACCAAAAAACCAGAATACATGCTGAAAGAGAACAGGGTCTCCTCCACCGGCTGCATCAAAAAATGAAGTTCCAAAATATGCATCCATAAGCAACATAGTGACCGCTCCTGCAAGAACTGGCATTACTGCTATCAACAAATAAGCTGTAATTAACCATGACCATGTAAATAATGGCATTTGCATAAGTGTCATGCCTGGTGCTCTCATGTTCATGATAGTTACTATCACATTAATTGACCCCATGATCGAAGAGACGCCCATTATGTGTACAGCAAACACAAAGAATGCAACATTAGGATAATTTGTTGATAGTGGTGCATAGAAAGTCCAACCAAAACCTGGCATACCACCTTCCATAAATGCTGTTGACATTAAAATAGCAAAAGCAGTTGGCAACAACCAAAAACTTAAGTTATTCATTCTTGGTAAAGCCATATCTGGTGCACCTATTTGCATTGGAATTAACCAATTTGCTAGTCCAACAAATGCTGGCATAACTCCTCCAAAAATCATTATTAGTCCATGCATTGTGACTAACTGGTTATACCTAATAGGATCCATAAGCTGAAGACCAGGCTCAAATAGCTCTGCTCTGATACCCATAGCAAAAGCACCGCCAACCAAGAATGCTAAAAAACTAAACCATAGATAAAGTGTTCCTATATCTTTATGGTTCGTTGTTGTCATCCATCTCCAGATGCCTTTTCTTGGCCCATGATGATGGTCATCATGATGATCGTTATTTTCAACTACTGCACTCATTCATTCACTCCTAAATATCTTTATTCTTATAATCAACTATATCTTTTGGGATAACTAATTCAGAGTCTGATTTAGATCCGTTACCCCATGAAAGTTTTGTAAAAGTTATAACTGCTGCCATTTCAACTTCGTTTATTTGCTCAGCAAAAGATTGCATCTGGCTGCCCCTTACTCCTTCCATTAAGATTTCAATTTGTTTAGCTTTGTCGTTCATTACAACATCACTGCCAGCTAGAGCAGGATAAAATCCTGGAATTCCAGCTCCATTTGCTTGGTGGCATGCAGCACATCTTGTTGTGTAAATTTCTTCTCCTGTTGCAAGCAATTCTTCTACTGTCCATTCTTTTTCGGTCAGATATGCTAGTTCTGCTGCTATGTTTCTTTTCTCTTGAAGCCAAGCATCATATTCTTCTCTTGTTACTGCTTCAACAACTATAGGCATATAAGCATGTCTTTCTCCACATAACTCTGTGCAATTACCTCTATAGATCCCTGGAACATTTACTTGTGTTTTTGCAACATTAATAAATCCTGGAATGGCATCTTGTTTTACTGCAAAATCACTCATATACCATGAATGAAGCACATCACTGCTCGTAATTAAAAATCTAATTGGCGTATTGATAGGAATAACAACTGGCTCATCAACCTCAAGCAAATAATTTTCACCTTTTTCAACTCTATTAAATTCATATTGATCTGGCGGAGTAGTTAAATTTGAGAAAAAGCTCAATTGCTTGTTGCCTGCCTCATCAACATACTCATCTAGATATTTGTATTGCCATTTCCATTGCCATCCAACTACCTGAATATCAATGCCTCCTTCTTCTGCTTCGTGATCATATATTTTTTTAAGTGTAATCGAGGCTGGAATAGCCATCAGAATCAATATAATTGTAGGAACAATGGTCCAAATGATCTCTAGTTTGTGATTATCATAAAATTTTGCTGGGGTTTTGTTGTTAGAACGTCTATATTTCCACATAGACCAGAAAAGAAACCCAAAAACTACAACACCTATGCCCACAACAACCCAGAATATAAGCATATGGAGTTCAAACACTTCTTTACTTATATCGGTCACACCAACAGGCATGTTTAGATCCAGCCAATCAGCTGATGCAAAAAACGGTATTAAGTAGAGAATAAGTAGCTTTAGCTTGTTCTTCATGTACGCCATATACTACTATAAATAGGGTTAATGTCGAGCAATACAACCAATCAAATAAACTATTTTTAATCGTTGATTATCTTTATAGATTCTATCTCTTCGCCGTCTTTTTGTTTTGAATAATTACAGGAGATGCATTTAATCTCTGAATCGTCGTTTTTAAGCTTAATAGAGTCTATGTCGCCACATGAAGGGCACACTGCTCCAGCTATAAATTTATAATCACTCATCTAATAATATTTTTTTTATATTTTCTGTGCTTGGTCGGTGTTCAAACCAGTGTTCAAAACTATCAGCTGCTTGTTCAACTAACATGCCTAACCCGTTATATAGTCTAGCCTCATCAATAATTGCCATTTCAGACAATATAATGTTTGTTTCGCTTTTATAGTTAATGTCATAAATTGATCCATTTGTTTCAAAATTTATATTTTCTACAAAGTTTAAAGATTCAAGATCAAACTTTTCTGCGCATGAAATAAATAAATCGACTGGCTCGCCGGAATATTTTTTTAAATTTTCATTATTTTGTATAAGTTCTTCAATCTTGTCTTTGTTTCTATTTGCAATATAGGTGTTTTTTGTTGATTTAAGCTCTTTGAGAATTGATTTCCCTGCTCCCCCTAGGCCAAAAAGCAATATATTCTTATCTTCTGCTTCAATGTTTTTAGATTTTATGTCTGCAATAAACCCAGTGCCATCAGTTGAAGTTGCATCAATCTCTTTTCCATACAAACAATTTACTGAGTCTAGGCTTTTTGAAAATTCTTGAGCAACAATTTCTTTGTAGGGCTTGGTTATGTTTAGCCCAACCCCTCCTTCCTTAAAAAAATTATAAATAAACGGTATGGGGTTATCTTCCACATCATAAATTTCATAATTTAAGTCTATGCCAGCTTCTTCAGCAAACAGTTTGTGTATTTTAGGAGACAGTGAATATGAAATATCTCTTCCCAAAACCCCAGATCTATGAGCCATCTATCCAATCCTTAGGGTTCTTTATAAGCTTATAGAGATTTCTTTCTTTTTCTGTAAGACTTTCATCAAATTTATATCTCCATGCTACATCATTAGGCAATGACATTAATATTGATTCAATTCTTCCGCCTGTCTGTAGGCCAAACAATGTTCCTCTGTCATAAACAAGATTAAATTCTACGTAGCGGCCTCTTCTAAATTTTTGAAATTCTTTATCTCTTTCTTCAAAGCCTAAATCTTTTCGTTTGTTTATTATTTCGATATAGGAGTTAGTGAATGCTTCACAAACATTCTGAGATAATTTAAGTCCATGGTCTAAAGTTTCTGCTTTATGCTTCTCGTAGAATATGCCTCCTATTCCTCTATGCTCTTTTCTATGTTTAATAAAGAAATATTCATCACAATTTTTTTTGAAGTCTGTATATAAATTTTCATTAATAGAATCACATGCTTTTTTTGCGGATTTATGCCAATTAGCGCAATCCTCTTCAAACAAAATATATGGAGTTAGATCAAAACCCCCTCCAAACCACTCTTCAAAAATTTGTCCATCTTTGAATGTGCAGAAATATCGTACATTTAAGTGTGCTGTCGGTATGTTTGGGTTCTTCGGATGAAAGACTACTGAAACACCAGTAGCAAAAAAAGGCATCTCTGTTGAATTATCCATACTTCCGACTGAAGATGCTGGAAGAGAGTCTCCTGATATTTTGGAAAAGTTTATCCCTGCTTTATCAAAAAAGTTTCCCTGATCAACAACAATAGATGTGCCACTGCCAAGATTCTCTTTTTTCCATTCGTCTTCAATAAAAAAATTAGAATCCTCATAAGGTCTAATCTTTGAATGTAAGTTTTTGTGCAACTCACTAAAAAAATCTGCTATTTGATTTGTTTTATCTTCTGTATTCATTAGTTTCTACATCCAGAATTCTTGATGGGCCTTCTTCTCCTCCTAAAGGAAGATCTAAAACACCATAAACTGCTTCATTGAAAGTATATTTTATTTCTTCTGCTGTTGCGCAAACTGGTTCGCCAGAAATATTGGCTGATGTAGATATTATTTCTTCTCCTATAAGCTCTAAAAAGCTTAAAAGTTGTTGGTTATCTGGAATTCTTGCTGCTATTTTTTCTTCTCCCTCAATAGGAAGCAACATAGTCACGAATGTTTCCGATATGTTTTTCACATTTTCTTTAATCTCATCTGTAAGTGAAAACTTTTTAAACAAAAGGTCGTAAGAAGGAAATAAAAGAATATATTTTTTATCTGTAGGTCTTTTTTTTATCAAGTCTATGGCTTTTATAATTTCTGGGGTGTTCAAGCCACCTAATCCCCATATACCTTCAGTTGGATAAGCTATTACTTTTCCTTCTTTAATCCAATTTGAAGCTATTGAGATATCTTTAGTCGTTTTCAATCTCTATCAAGATTTTTATCTTTTTCGATAGTTTTTTCGCGAAGTTCTGCTTTAAATGACTGCATTTTTTCAGCAAGGCTATCATCGTTACTGGCAAGCATTTGTGCTGCAAATATTCCAGCATTTGTTGCTCCTGCTTTTCCCGCAGCAAAAGTAGCGACAGGAACACCGGCTGGCATCTGTAAGGTTGATAATATGGCATCAAGACCATTTAAAGAGCTATTTGCAGCGGGCACTCCCAATACTGGGCTTGTCGAATGTGCTGCAACTGCTCCAGCTAAATGAGCGGCCATTCCAGCGATAGCAATATATGCTTTACACCCTCTTTCTTTAGAGCTTTTTAAATAATCTACCAAAACATCAGGTGACCTATGTGCAGATATAACCTTTAGCTCACAAGAAATATCAAAACTTTTGAGCGAATTAATCGCCGCTTTGCCTAAATCAAGATCAGAATCTGATCCTAGAATTACAGAAACTTGTATATTGTCCATATATATAAAATTATAATTAAAGTATGAATAAGCTGGATATTTTAACATTTCCTGACCCAAGGTTAAGAAAAAAAGCACAGCCAATTGAAAGATTTGATGAAAATCTTAAAGATATGGCTGAAAAAATGTTGCATACAATGTATGCCGACAAAGGTATTGGTCTAGCAGCAACTCAAGTTAATTATCATGAGAGATTAATTGTTATTGATGTTTCTGAAAATCAAGATGAGCCTATATATATAGTTAATCCCTCTTATGAGGTTTTAGACAGTTCTCCTGAGCCGTCTAAAGAAGGCTGCCTTTCGATACCCACATTTCAGCAAGAAGTGCTCAGAGCAAAAAAAATTGAGCTGTCTTATCAGGATCTAGATGGCAACCCACACAAATTAACAGCTGAAGGTCTTTTTGGGTATTGCATACAGCATGAAATAGATCATCTTAATGGAAAACTGATAGTAGATTATGCCTCTTCATTAAAGAGAAGTCGTATCAAAGCAAAACTACTTAAAATAAAAGATGGCCAAGGATGAAAAGATTAAAATAGGGTTTGCAGGAACTCCTGAGATTGCGTTCGCGCATTTTAATCATCTTTTGAATAGTTCAGATATAGACATTAGTTTCGTTCTGACACAACCAAACAAAAAATCAGGCAGGGGCTTAGAAGAGTCTAAAACCTTATTTAATGATATTGATAAAAACATACCAATTCTTCAGCCAGAGAATCTCAACGATCAAGATACCATCAGTACGATAAGCAAAATGAAAATAGATCTTCTGGTAGTAGTTGCTTATGGCAAAATTTTGCCAGATTGGGTGCTTGAGTACCCAAAGTTTGGATGCTTGAACATTCACTTCTCATTGCTTCCTAAGTGGAGAGGAGCTGCACCAATACAAAAGGCAATTGCTAATGGAGACAAGATTTCTGGCATTAGTTTTATGAAAATAGTAAATGAACTAGATGCAGGGCCAATTTATGAGAGCTTCAATGTAGATATTGAAGATAATGACTTTTTTCAGGCTGAAGAAAAACTGCTAGAAACCTCTTTGATGCATATTAGCTCTGTAATAAATGAAATAGTCGCAAATAATAAACAGCCCGAAGAGCAAAACAGCAAAGAAGTCACTTATGCTGAAAAAATAGATCGTGGTGATGGGCTTGTCAATTGGTCATGGGGCGTCAAAGAGATAAAAAATAAATTTCTAGCATATAGAAAATGGCCTGTTCTAAGTTTTATGTTTAAGAATGAGGAAGTTCAAATACATGATTTAGAAATAGCCTCTGATCAAGCTGGTGATCCTGGTGTTATAACAGAGTTTACTAAGGATTCTCTAAGTGTTTCTTGTGGTGATGGAGTTGTAAAGATAAAGGCAGTTAAGTTTCCTGGAAAAAAAGTTATATCTTCAATAGATTTCTTTAATGCAAAAAGAGATATAATTTCATCAGGGGATATATTGGTTTGAGAATAATCATACTAGGCGGTGGCTCTATTGGAGGAAGTGTTGCTAAAGAGCTGTCTTCTGAAGAGAATGATGTGATTGTTATTGATAACAATAGCGACCATCTTGAGGAGCTCAAAAACAAAGAGGGCATAGCCACAATTCTTGGGAATGCATCTTCTCCTGACATGCTTGCAGAAGCTGGGCTTAATAATGAATGTTTGTTGTTGTGTCTTACAGATTCAGAAGAAACAAATCTTTTAGCATCTATAGTTGGAAAAGAACAATTTAATGCAGGCAAAATTATATGTCGCCTAAAAGGTTCGGAGTATAAAGAAGTTGCCTTAAAAGTAGCTCCATTTGTTGATTACTTTATAAATCCTGAAGATCTAATAACAGAAGAGATTCGAAGTCTATTACACCATCCAGGCTCACTTGAGATTCTAGATTTTGCCGAAGGAAAAATTAAATTAGTTAGTGTCTATGCAAAACCATCTGGTATTTTGGTGGGCAGACAAATAAAAGAGCTCAAGAATGACTTGCCTGATTATGAAACTAGAATTCCTGCAATATATAGAAATGAAGAGCTTATTATTCCTTCTGGAGACACAACCATACTAGATGGAGATGAGGTATTTTTTATCGCAGATGAAAAACACATTGAAGATGTCACTAAAGAATTACAAAAATTAGAAAATAAGTATAGAAACGTCTATATAGCAGGAGCTGGTAATATTGGAAGGTCTCTTGCAAGCAAGATTAATGATGAATTTAATATAAAGCTTATAGAGAAAGATGTTGAAACATCTGAGCTCGCATCTGAAAAGCTCGACAATGTATTAATTCTTAATGCAGATGCTGCTGATCAAGAATTTTTAGGTTCAGAAGCTATTCAAGACTGTGATGCTTTTATTGCTGTTACTCAAGACGATGAAACAAACGTGTTGTGTTCCTTGATGGCGAAAAAATTAGGCACAAAAAAGTCTATTACAATTATTAATAAAGAGGCGTATTTTGATTTAGTTGGCAAGAATGAACTAGACATCATAATTTCTCCTGTTCAAATTACTGTTTCGTATATTCTTAAGTACATAAGAAGAGGCTCTGTATCAAACATACATAAAGTTAAAAAGGGTATGGCAGAAGCCGTTGAGCTAACAGTTGATGAGTCAATGAAAGGCCTAAAAGGAAAGGTTATTTCTGATTTAGGTTTAACTGGAGACATTAGTATTCCTTGTATTCAAAGAGGAGATGAGGTGCTTATGGCGCACGGAACAACAGAGATTAACGAAAACGATCATTTAATTGTGTTTTATAAAAGCAAGGAAGACTTAGATCTCTTCTATAATAAAGCTAGATGAACACTTCTTTAAAACTTTTTAGATTTTTAGGGCCTACCCTATTATTTTTTGGAACGTTTGTTGTCTTTCCTCCTTTAGTTATGAGTTATTTTGGTGCTGGATTAGATGCAAACCTTTTAATAATTTGGTTAACAACTATTATCTATGCGGTCATAATTGCGCTTACTTTACGAAGAAGAAAATTTAGTTATACGCCAAAAGATGGATTTATTATTACTTTTGTTACATGGGTTTTTGTTTCTTTAATTGCTTCTTTTCCGTTTATTGGTCAAGGTCTTTCATTCAGTGATTCAGTTTTTGAGGCTGTCTCTGGGCTTACTACAACAGGATCAACTTCTATAACGAATTTATCAGAATTACCAGATTATCTGCTTTTATATAGACAGCTATTACAGTGGGCTGGTGGAGTTGGTTTGGTTATCGTTGTGTTGGCAATAATTCCAGCTGTCTCTGGTGGAATGAAGGTTCTTCAGGCTGAAACTGCAGGTTTTGCAGACAAAAGTTTTTCACCAAGGCTGAGAGAAACAGCAAGATCTTTACTAAGGTTCTACTTATTAATTACATTTATGTGTGCTTTAGCTTATTGGCTGGCTGGAATGACAGTTTTTGAAGCAGCGACTCACTCTTTTAGCACCGTTTCTATTGGTGGTTTTTCAATCTATAACGAAAATATTGGGTATTTTGATAGTTTTCAGATAGAGCTTATTGCTGTAGCTTTTATGTTAATTTCAGCAACAAACTTTGGTTTGCATTTTCTTGCTCTAACAAAAAGATCTATTAAGTATCATTTAAATAACGATGAGTTTAAGTTTTTCTTGTTTGTTGTTGTTGTTTCTATAATTGTTTCAACTTTAACTTTACTTCTTAAAGAAGGGTTCTCTATAAATGATTCTTTAAGATTTGGTGTTTTTCAAACTGTTTCAATAGTAACAACCACTGGATACACTCTTGAGCCTCTTTCAAGCCTTGGAAATATTATGCCCTTCTTTATATTTATTATTGCCTTTATTGGTGCATGTTCAGGCTCTGTTGGGGGTGGAATGAAAGCATGGAGAGTTCTTACCTTGCTGAAGATTGGTTTTTCGAACATTACAAAAATAATGCATCCTAATGCTGTAAGCACAACCAAAATGAATGGCGAAAAAATTTCATCCTCTCAAATTGAAGCTGTTTTTTCTTTTATAGCAATATATATAACTTTCTTTCTCTTGTTTTTATTTGTTTTAATTTTTCAAAACATTGATTTCTATTCTGCGTTCTCAGGTACAGCAGCAGCGATAAACAATCTTGGTCCTGGGCTTGGGCAATTTGCTGAAAACTACTCAAGCTTATCTGATTCAGCAAAATTAACTCTTGCAGGAGCTATGATTGTTGGCAGATTAGAACTTTTTGGCGTGCTTATTTTGCTCTTTCCATCATACTGGAAAAGTTAATAAATATTTTTAATGCTTCCGCTTAGTTTTCTGAATTTTTTATATTCCCAACCATAAAGTTCTGGTGATTTATTGATTGCTCTTTCAAAACATTTGTTCATTTCATCAACTGACATTGGGCTGTTAATTTTTTCACAATTAAACCTGTATTTCTTATTTTCTCCAGCAGTAAAGTAAACAAAATATAAAGCATGCGTATCTCTTGCGGAGAGCTTTTCAACTAGATCAACGCAGAGACACTCCTTTCCAAACCAATGGGAATACGTTCCTTTTTTATGTGGAACAAGATCGGATGCCATTATTATGTTTTCGCCTGAAAAAAATCTTTTATAAAGATCTTTGATGCCAACAGAGTCAGCTGAAATCATATTTGCACCTTTAGATTCCCGTATTTTTTTAGTTAGCTTCTCTAAGCCTTGATTTTTTGCTGGTGTATAAACAATGTTTAGACCTTTTATTTTTTCGGACATTAAAAAAAGCATGGTGTCGACACAACCCATATGCATTGAGAAAAGCAAAATAGGTTTATTTTCATTTGCAAAACTATATTCCATTGAATCTTTTTCAACTAAATTTTTATAGTTGTCTGGACGCCCCCAAACATAGGGGTATTCAAAAAGCAGCTCCATAGTCCGTAAAAAACTCTTCTTGGTAATCTTCTTATCGCCTTCTAAACAGTGGTCTATATTGTTTTTTGTAACTTTGTACTGCGAGCTATTGAGCAGCATGGACGTGTATGCAAATAGTCTTGATATGCCGACCAATAGAAACCATGGCAATGATGAAATTAGCTTAAAAAGTATCGGAAACATTTTTAAAAT
>CEVN01159216.1_pt1 | contig 11194 bp, 10 predicted proteins | sample 427041 | NCBI WGS metagenome assembly CEVN01 (sample SAMEA2623463, study PRJEB7988) | marine metagenome | biome: marine biome (ENVO:00000447); feature: surface water layer (ENVO:00002042); material: "saline water (ENVO:00002010), including plankton (ENVO:xxxxxxxx)" | depth 5 m
ATGCTTTACTGGCAGCAGGCCGGTTGGCTTCGGCAGAAGGAATTGAGTTCAGTGAGTTTATCGAAGAAATGGAATCGGTTGAGCTCAATACGTCCCAACGCGTTGCTATCGCGAAGGCTCTATCTCGTGTAGAAACGCTTGATACCGGTCGTTGGTTTCTATCACATACGCGTGCAGGCACCAACGAAGGCATTGTTGCCCGCTCACTCATTTCTGCAGGGGCAGATATCGCATTGGTTTGTCGGCGCCATCAGGGTCAAACTCGATTAACGGCCAGAGCAACTGCAAAGACAACAGCGACCGGCCTTCACCTTGGCGAAATGATGGAGCGAATGGTCCAACGCAGTGGTGGGGAAGGAGGTGGGCATGCAGGTGCCGCAGGATGGACTGGAGATATCGACGAAACTGATGCGCGTTCAGGGTTCATCGCCCTCCTCATGGAAAACCAGGAGATGATGCGATGAATCCTGCAACCATTGTTGATCAAATCAGGTCTGGTGAACGTACCGGGTATACAAGTTCAGAGCCTCATGATTTGCTCCTAATTTGTGAGCAAGCACTTGGACAAGGAGAGACTGAAATCGCAGAAATATTCTATCCTAAATTAAATTCAATTGAGCAATCCATCTATCAATTCCGAATAGCACAATTGGGGAATGATGCTGAATTAGCACAAACGCACCTGACTACTGCTTTGCAAAATAGTCGTACTCGAGAACTTCGGGACCACATGTTAGAGGCTCGAATTCGTATGGAATGGGGTATTTTGAGAGCGAGTATCGGAGAACATGAGCAAGCAGGAGTCGATTTGCGATGGGCAATGGAGCGACTCGGGGCACTCTCGGAAGGTCACAGGTGGCACGGTCTCTGTATCCTGAACATGGCGAAATGGCATCAAAATAGAGGGGAATTAGGAATGGCTCTTGCCATGCATTCTGAAATATCCAGAAATGGTCCACATCACATCGAAATCATTGCTGTCTCAAGGCGTAATGCTGCAGAATTGCTGGTTGCCAAAAATCATATTCAATCGGCACTCCGAAATTTGTGGATTTCACATCACGGATTTCGACAGACAGATATGCTGGATGCAGCCATTGAATCAGGATTGCATTGGGTCGATATCGGAATCTCAAATGTAAGTCGAGAAGCACAAAGCATGGACGATGCAGTGCACAATGCTGCCCCGCGTTCGGTTGGAGAACCTCTGCCAAAACCGGCCATTCACCCCGACGATCTTTGTCTCATGATAAATTGGTTAAAGGAACAACAACTGGATGAAATTGGTGAAACTTTGATTTCTGAAGCTCAAGAGTTACTCCAATCATAGTTTGAGAATTGCTTCAATTCATCCATACTCCATGCCAGGGGCTCTGGGGGTGTCAAACACCACCCAACTTCCTCAATATTGGGGTCTGTAGATTCCCATGATATCGGTGAGGCATCTTCATCGATTACAATCCATACCACATCGCCCCCGCCTTCTGCCAAGTTTCGAGCTACTTTGATTGCAGTTCCAAGCAATCCTGTTTCCTCGTAAACCTCTCGAAGGGCTGCGATCTCACTGGTCTCACCAGACTCGACCCATCCTCCGGGCAACTCCCAGCCGCGTTCTACATGACGAACCATCAACCAACATGCTCCATCGTCATCGATTGAAACGGGGGGGTGATCGGCAGGCGTTACCCAAGCGACTACCCATGACTTCATTTTCACACCTCAAGGAATGACGACTTCGTCATCTTGGTCCAAGCCAGTTTTCGCCTGTTCCATATACTGTATCGCCCAGTCTTCACCACGAGTCACCAAACGCCTTGACAAGAAAAATGCAGCCGAATGTTGTCCATTCTGCAACATCGTTTGAAGTTGCAATTCATCAGGATTTAATTCATCATCATCCTCAACTTCAGGAATCTCTTCGATTGGTTCGGTTCCTGCGAATTCTAGTGCCAAGGATTGCATTCGTTGCAAGAACTGATCGCGTGCTTGTATGGTCGGTTGGGTCCAAGGAGTTGAGTTTAGGGTCTCAAAACGGAGTTCAATACGAGCACGATAAGAATCGCGCACATCGAGATGTGGAGCCTGTGTTTGGGCTTGGTCATAGCACAACCAAGCCTCGTCAAAAGCCTCGCGTCGCTCATGTGCCCTTCCAAGATTAATCCACATTTCGAAATTTTGTGGTCGATTGGCAACCAACATCCTAGCGAGTGGGATGCAAATATCGTCACCGTTGGACTGCCACAATCTCTCAACACGACGTCCAAACAAAATATTGCACCTTGGGTCGGTCAAATCCAATGTTGAGAATCGATTGGAAAACAATTCAGTTGCTTGTTCATCAAGCGACGCATGCCAGATATCGGGGTCAAGGTGATCTGTGGACAACGCGGCCTCAAGTAATTCTCTTCCGACTTCGGATATGGAAACTCCCTCTAGTTGTGATAGATGCTCAGGGTCTCGGCCTAGGACAGTAAACAAATCCGTCAATAGTGCCCGGAGACCAATTTCGTCCTGCAAAATTTGCTTGATATCGGCCAAAACTCTCCAATTGTCTGGGTGCGTAAAATCGTGTAACAGTGCTTGCCTCGCGTTTTGTTCAGCCCAGTTGGTATTTTCAGACTGGCGAGTAGGGTCACTATCTGCTAATTTGAGGAATTTTTTGGCTTGAGATCGATACCTGTCACCCAAACTTCTTCGAGGGTGTTGCAATGAGCCTGCTAAGCCTTCCCTCAATTGATCACCTATTGGACAGAAATGTACGGGGATGGGTCTTCATCGGGTGAAATAGTAGCATCATAGCCAATTTTCCCAGTGGTGCCATCTGCATTACGCGATGGGTCTAAACTACTGCCTTTTTGCCCAGTCATAATCAGCGTATCTCGATCAGGTTGCCAACGAGTCATCATGGCCCACTCGACGCGCACGGGGTCACTGACATCGATGTCTTTGTTGACGATGGTCACCATCTTCATGCTCCGATGACCAGCGAGGGCTGCCTCGATTGCCTTTCGTCCATCCTCAGGTGAACCAGGGGTAATGCTAACCACGGCTGACAACCATCCGCATCCACCTTCAGTCATGTGGACATCGTGACACTCGGTCACAGCAGCAACGGCGGTTTTGATTGTCGGCGCTCGCGGTAGTCCCATCAGTGCCTTGTGCTCAGCCTCTGCAGGAATCAATGCATGGAAGATCGGATTGTTTCGATGATTGATGGATTTGATTTTGAAAACTGGCTCGATTCTCTCATCATCAAGAGTACCTGTGATGTCAACATACGGCGCCTCTAGGTCATCCTCTAACGTTATTTCTGCGCACATGGCATACTCCGCATTAGCGGGTACTGCAATCCCATTGTCCAGTTCAACAACGGGTAGCGGGCTACCGTAAAACTTCGAGTGCAGTGTGTTCGCAACAGTCAACTCATCAATGTGTTCGTCAAATGACATGGCAGCTGCAAGTAGAACAACGGGGTCACACCCATTCACTATCGCAATGGGGACCGTTTCACCATGTGAGCGAGCTGTATCGACCATCGTCCTCAAGTGGCGTGGAACCAGTCTAGCGACGACATGGGATTCATCACGCAGAAATTGTCGATGGAAGGATACGTTTCGTTGCCCCTGATATTCGGCAATTACAATGCTTGCAGACATGTATCGGCCGCGATCTTCGCGGTAATGGTGAGGGATGGGCAATTGAGTCATATCGACGGGTTCAATGGACTGTTCTAGAACAGCGCCTGAATCGACAACGAGTGGTTCTGAGGGGTTCTGCATGGCCCAACCCAGGATATCAATCAACTCACCAGGCTCGACATTGAGCACGGCGCACAATCGATCACGAGCAAGCACATTGAGGGCAGCACGATGCCCGGGTGCTTCGATTATGTCTGACAAAATCATGTCATGATTCAGTTTCTTAGACAGATCAAACAACCCGTGGATACAGGATAGTGCATCCTCTGGAGTGTGTGCGCCGGCGAGGTGGTCGCGGAAGGCCATATCCTCTTCCGGTAGAGTCAACCGTATGATAATTAGGGGTGATTGAACCAAAATACGTCACGACGTCATGTGATTCGCACCCGTCACGCTCATATATGGAGGGTCAGTCGCCGGGTTGCTCCGTAGGAGAGGTACTCACATGGGTCGTGGATTGTTCTCGGGTCCGAAAATGAAATCGGACCGTCTAAAGTTTCGTTGGAAGGATCGTGGATTCAAGAAGCGCCAAGAGAAGCGCCGACAAGGTGGCGTGTTGAAGCACGACCCCCTGCAAGGTAGTGCTCAAGCCAAAGGCATCGTTGTGGAAAAGGTTGGTGTCGAAGCCAAGCAACCCAACTCTGGGATCCGCAAAGCTGTCAAAATCAGTTTGATTCGCAGTGGCAATAAATTGACAGCATTCGCTCCCGGTGATGGTGCGATCAATTTTATCGATGAACACGATGAAGTGATGGTTGAAGGAATCGGAGGAAGAATGGGTCGGTCTTACGGTGACATTCCTGGAATTCGTTACAAGGTCATCCAAGTCAACGGTGTGTCATTAGATGAAATGGTCCGTGGCCGAAAAGAAAAGCCGGTACGCTGAGGTGTAATCATGTCTGATGAGGAAGTTGTAGAAGAAGAGTCTGGAGCCGAGTCAATGCACTTGGTTACCGATGATGTCAGCCCAATCGCAGGTATTGGCACCCTTGTCTTTGGAAAGTGGGATTCGACCGAGGTCACCTGCCAAGATCCAGGCATATCCCCATACATCAATCTCCGAACAGTTGGCACACCTCACTCGGGTGGTCGACATGCCAATGCTTGGATGGGCAAGGCGAAATTGAGTGTGATTGAGCGATTCATCAACGGTCTAATGCGAACTGGTCGCAATGGTGGCAAGAAAAAATACGCAGCCAAAGCGTTTGAAGAAGCATTGGATGTTATACACGAGCGAACCAATGAAAATCCCCTGCAAATTTTTGTGGATGCCATTACGCATTCTGCACCGATGGAAGAGGTTACTCGAATCAAATTCGGAGCTGTATCACAACCAAAGGCTGTAGACAGCGCACCCAGTCGTCGTTTGGACGTTGCCATTCGCAATTTGTGCAAAGGAAGTCTCGCATCAACTTTCAAGTCAACGAGAACGCTGAAGGATGGTATCGTCAGTGAAATCATGAAGGCAAAAGACGGCGATGTCGCCTCATTTGCGGTTGGTAAGAAGGAAGAACTCCACCGTATCGCGGCATCCGCTCGATGATTCCCTCACGCACGCGCACACCCGCTCAATAGGCGGTTTTATCTACCCTATTCAGGTCGCCGCAAACCTAGGTGTACACCATGGGCCGAAAGGAAGACAACATTGCAAAGGCAACAGAAGTCATGCACATTCGAGAGCAAATTCGAAATCTCTGTATTGCAGCACATATTGATCACGGAAAAACCACGCTATCGGACAACCTCATCGCTGGTGCAGGGATGATGTCAGAGGATTTGGCTGGAAAATCTCGTGTTTTAGATTTCGACGAGCAAGAGTCTGCCCGAGGAATTACGATTAACGCCGCCAGTGCATCAATGGTACACGGCGTTGAAGGCACAGATTACTTGATCAACCTCATCGATACACCTGGTCACGTAGACTTCGGTGGTGACGTAACTCGAGCTATGCGTGCTGTCGACGGATGTTTTATCCTCACCTGTGCAGTTGAAGGGGCCATGCCTCAAACTGAAACTGTCGTACGACAGGCTTTGAAAGAGAAAGTCAAGCCAATCTTATTCATCAACAAGGTCGATCGATTGATCAACGAATTGCAGGTAACTCCCGAAGACATGATGGCTCGATTTGAAAAGCAAATCACTCATGTGAACAAACTAATCAAGCAATTCGCTCCGAAGGAATACAAGAAAGAATGGCAAGTCAGTGTAATGGATGGTACTGTTGCATTCGGTTCAGCTTACCACAATTGGGGTATTACCATCCCATATATGCAGAAATCTGGCGTTAATTTCACCCAGATTTTCGAATACTGTCACAACGAGCAGCAGCGCGAACTTGCGAAGAAGGCTCCTGTCCACGAAGTACTGCTGGACATGGCAGTCACCAAGTTGCCCAACCCTGTTCAAGCGCAGTCATACAGGATTCCCAACATTTGGACCGGTGAAATGGATTCAAAGGAAGGCAAGGCCATGCTGGCCTGTGACCCCGATGGGACACTTGCAATGATGATTACGAAAATCTGGATGGACCCGCATGCTGGTGAAGTTGCAGTGGGTCGTATTTATTCAGGTTCAATCAATCATGGTGAATCTGTTTGGGCCATTGGCGCAAGCAAAGCTGAGCGTGTCCAACAAGTCAGCATGATGGTCGGTGGTGATCGAATCTCGGTCCCCAAGGTCGTTGCTGGAAACATTGCTGCAATCACTGGCATTCGCTCTGCAGCTGCCGGTGTTACAGTCACAACGGACAAGGAATTGATTCCTTACGAAGCCATTCGACACTATTCTGAGCCCGTGGTTACTGTTGCCGTTGAACCTCAGTCAATGAAGGATTTGCCGAAGTTCATTGATGCACTGCGCAGTCTTGCCAAAGCAGATGCATCTCTGCAAGTAACGACAAATCAAGAAACCGGCGAGGCATTGCTTGCAGGTATGGGAGAGTTGCACCTTGAAATCACAACTTACCGAATTGAGGAAGAGCAGAATATCAAGGTCAAGGTCAGTGAACCGATCGTTGTTTACCGCGAAGCGATTAACGGAAACAATGTAGGGAATGCGTTTGAAGGTAAATCTCCGAACCGGCACAACCGATTCTACATCGAAGTTGAGATGCTTCCACAGAATGTGATTGATGCACTTCGTGCAGGCGATTTCCGTGATGGAACTATCCGCTCAAAGGACCAAAAAGAGATTGGAGATCAGTTTGCCGAATTGGGCATGGACAAAGACATGATGCGCAAAGGATATGCAATCAATGGAACCAACGTTTTCATCAATGGAACCAAGGGTATTCAGGGCCTACACGAAACTCGTGAATTGCTGATTGAAGGATTCAATGAAGTCTGCAAATCCGGTCCGTTGGCCGGAGAACCTGCAATGGGTATGCTTGTTCGACTGACGGATGCAAAATTGCACGAAGACGCCATTCACCGTGGACCTGCACAGACCATTCCTGCCATGCGAAATGCAATGCGTGGTGCAATGGTACGTGCTGGAACAACCATCATGGAGCCTATGCAGAAGATGTTCGTCTCCGTTCCCAACGATTGGTTGGGTGGTGTGACCCGTGAAGTGACACAACGACGTGGTGTCATCGAAGACATGCCTGCAGATGGAGAAACAACCACTGTTGTCGGTACAGTTCCGGTCGCAGAGAGCTTTGGGTTCTCGAATGACATTCGTGCAGCATCGCAAGGACGTGCTGTCTGGAACAGCGAGAACTCAGGATTTGAGGAGTTGCCTCGCATGTTGCTGGAGACCGTCGTTGGTGATATCCGAACTCGAAAGGGCATGAAACCCGAGATTCCTGGTGAATCTTACTACGCTGACTGATTACGAGATTCGAACCATTTGGAAATCGGTTAAGTCGCGCAAGACTTGGAGCGATTCTCGTTCGGGCAATTGATCCAGACAGGCATGTGCAGCTGCATGGAAACTCATTGCTTTGTCATAGGCATATTGGATTGAACCGGATTGACGCAGTTCGTTCACTACAGTGTCTAGAACTTCGCGATCCGTATCCTCAATCCCTGAGCCAAAAATTTCATTGAAATTGGGCAACACATCGGCAGATTGCTGCAGAGCATGAATCGCAATGAGTGTTTGTTTCCCCTCAATGATGTCGCTACATGCAGGTTTTCCAAGGGTTTCGCTGTCACCTGTAGCGTCAATTAAATCGTCCATCAGTTGGAAGCAGAGACCCACATTCTCACCCCATTCAGTCATGATGCTGACAACTTCAGGTGATGCCCCTGAGAGCAAAGCACCCGTCCGCGCACATGTCGTAAACATGGCAGCAGTTTTGCCGCTAATCATGTGTAGATATTCATCTTCCTCAACAAAATCCCGATCTTCAAAAGACATATCTTGTTGCTGACCTTCACTAACTCGGCGAACCATGCTTCCGATAATGCGAACCAATTCTCGGAAGTATTTGTCATCAAAGTGATTGGACTCAGCCAATACCTCGAACGCTACAGCCAACATGGCATCTCCAGCATTAATGGCAGTCGGGTGATCGTACTCGACGTGAACTGCCGGACGACCTCGCCGTACGGAATCATTGTCCATGATATCATCATGAACGAGTGTAAAATTGTGAATGATTTCAATTGAAGCACCTAAGTCATACAAGCCATCATTTGAATTGCCTACAGCATCGGCAACCAGCCAAGGTAAAATGGCACGCATACGCTTGCCACCACCAGCAATAAGATGCATCATTGCAGAGCCAAGAATATCGTTCTCGGACTTGCTCAATGCAGCAATGATTCTGGTTTCGACAGCATCCTTGTGAGACTTCAAAGCTGTCAACACACCCAATTTTGAATCATCGGGTGATTGTCGATTTTTACTCATCTTAACCTCACCCATGTCTCGGATTAGATGGTCTGCGTGAGTAGGCAGACCGTCAAGGTTCCCCCACCATTCGGGCAGAATGTTTTCAGCAATCAATCTGAACCATGGTGCAATAATTCCACGTGTTTCTTTGGGGTCTTCTAGCCATTCTTGCAATTCAGTTTGCGTGACCCATGCGGTTTCTGAAATCTCATTCGGATTGGGTTCAACAAGCAAATCACTTGTCGTTCGGGCGAATAAAATGTGATCCAATTCGTGTTCAACCCAGATTTCATCTGCTCGTGCCCTGTACAACATTCGAGTAATGAAGAATATGTCATCCAAGGGGACATCACCAGCGGCAATGCCCAACTCTTGCTCCATTTTTCGTACTGCAGCAACCTTTGAGCCGTCTCCAAGTGGACCATTGGCATTCAATTCACCGTCGATATGCAACGGGTGGCTGCACACCGTATTCGCCCAAACACTCGGAAATGTGATCTTGTGGCTGGCACGTTTTTGCAGCAACAATCGATCGTTTTCATCAAAAAGCAAAATTGAAAATGCCCGATGAAGTACTCCTTCACCACGATGAGATTCGACTTTACTCATGGGTCCTAAGGGGTTGTCTGATTCATCAACGAGAATCACCTGTTCAGACATCATCGAAACTTGATCTGAATCGTATCCCTCTTCGAGCAGTGTGTTCGCCTCTTCAATCACCATGTGAACAGTGCAACGAGGTAGAGGAGACAAATGAAGGAAGCGGTAGTCCAATTCTCGTTACATGCTAATGCGTGTACCCATTGTTTCCCCTGTATTGATGATTTCAACCATCCGACTCGGGTGATGTCCATCGATAAACCAGACATGTTCAACGTGTTTTGCAATTTCAAATGCGCGTTCAACCTTGAGAAAGATTCCACCTGTGACATCGACATTTTCATCATGGACACCGGTAAAGCCAGTTTCAGCCGTCAATAGCGGTATTAAATCCGCCTCAGTGCTAGAATCTGTCATCACACCGGGCGTACCTCCCATGGCAAAGATACTGCATATGACACCCGGTAATTCATTGCTGAGTCTCAGCATCAAATCATCACCCGACAGAATTCCGAAATCTGCGGGTGGGTCGCAATTCACTACGTCACCAAAGGTTAGGTGGATTCCAGGTGCTAGAAATGCATCCAAATCTCCATCAAATGTACTACCTGTGTTGGTCACAAAATCGCGAGGTGGGTGGCTATGTATGGGCAAATCTCTGAGTGCATCGATGACATGTGAGTGGAGTTGGTCCATGTCTCGTCTAACCAACTGAATAGCCTCTGCCTGCTCTAAATCAGAGATATTACCTTCCGCTAATCGATATTCCTTTGCACGTATATGTCCAAATGAACCTGCACCATGCACGATGACAAGATCATGGCCCATTTCGAATATTTGTCTGACAGTTTTGGCCAGTGATTCAATGCGGTCGGGCAATACAGTGCATAGACTGGATTTGTCGGTGATGAGGCCCCCACCCCACTTCATGACAATTCGGCCCATGAGTCCAGTACGGGGCTTACGTTCAAAGTGATAGCGCCGTTTCATTCATCAAGGAGTGCGGTCCGCAACAGAATATGGGTCAGCCAACACTTGAAGAGTTCAGACGGTGGCTACAAACTGAAATTTCAGCCTTGGAATCTACTGAAAACGGTGGCGTCGAAGAAGAGCGTTTACTGCAGTTAGACATTGCACTGCAAGAAGCAATGGCATTTTCCGCCGCATGGAAACTACGCGCTGAAGCATCCGTGAAACCAACCATCCGTGAGCGGTCAGTTCGCCTTGTCTCAGATGGTCCCCAGAATCAGGGCCCACCTGCAAATACAGTGAAATGCAACTCTTGCGACGCAGATTTTGACGAAGATCTCGGATTTTGCCCCGTATGTGGCGAAACCCGATAATCACTCTTCTTCTGCCTTGGCAGCTTCTTCAGCTTCCCAGTCAGAGATGCAGGCTGCGAGTTCAGGATGGTCGTCGTCAACCAGCCCACAGTATCGTGCCTCGACCTCTTCAGTGAGATATACAGTGGTTCCAGCATGATAGATTGTATCGCCATTGGCTTCCATCTGAATGCAATCGACTTCAATAATCACTGGGCGATGGTGATGAACATGTCCTGCATTGGCTGCGGATGTTACCGTCTTGGACAGATGGACATGCTTTCGATCACCAGGCTTGATGCCGTGTTCTAGGAGGTGTGCTGATTCTTCTGGAGCACAAGGGAAGTACAGCAAGTTGGGTGTTTCATCACTTGGCAAATCCAACTCAATCTCAACCGTATGTGCGTATGTTGCGCGGACCATGTCGCCGCGAACATCGTAACGGCCTTTGGTGCAAGTTTCACTGACCGCACGAATGTGATGTGGCCTCAACCAGTGCATTCTGCGGTCGCGCTTGGTAATCGCTTCGACCATTTCTCTCACATCGACCCATCCATTCATGTCCATGTCTAGATCAAATTTTTCTGGAAAGTGTCGCAGAATACCTGCCATTCGGCGGCCAAGGATATCTCGTTCACGATCACTCATGATGAATTTCCCCTCATCGTTACAAATAGGACAATTTTGGCCTAGAAAAAATCCACACTGTGGCTGGCGTTTACAATCTCGAATCAT
>CEVN01036517.1_pt1 | contig 11176 bp, 8 predicted proteins | sample 427041 | NCBI WGS metagenome assembly CEVN01 (sample SAMEA2623463, study PRJEB7988) | marine metagenome | biome: marine biome (ENVO:00000447); feature: surface water layer (ENVO:00002042); material: "saline water (ENVO:00002010), including plankton (ENVO:xxxxxxxx)" | depth 5 m
ATAAAAAGTTTAAAGAAAGTATCAAAAAATACTTTGAAGAATATAATATTAATAAAATTCCTAATTTTTCTAGCACATGTGATTCATTCAATGAAAACCATCTAGAATTATTATTACAAATGAGTCCTAAAGTAGTAAGTTTTCATTTTGGTTTACCAAAAAGATCATTTTTAAAAAAAATAAAAGAACAAAATATATTTATAATAAGTTCGGCTACAACAGTAGAAGAAGCAATAATACTTGAAAAATCAGGAGTTGATGCAATTATTGCTCAAGGTTATGAAGCTGGTGGGCATAGAGGAACTTTTGCATCGAGCTACAAACAAGGTGAAATAGGATTATTTTCTCTTTTACCTCAAGTAGTAGAAGCAACCTCATTACCTGTTATTGCTGCAGGAGGAATAGCGAATGGAAATGGAATAGCAGCGGCAATAATGTTAGGAGCAGAAGGAGTTCAAATAGGTACTGCATTTTTATCATGTCCTGAAGCCTCAGTTAATTCACTTTGGAAAAATGCTCTAGATAATGCTTCAATCAGAGGAACAAGAATAACAAGATCTTTAACTGGAAGACCTGCAAGAGGAATAATAAATCGTTTAATAAAAGATATGGAAAATAAAAATAATATAGTTCCAGATTTTCCTACAGTAGGTTCAGTTATAAAACCTCTAGCAAATTATGCAGCATCAAAAGGAGATGATAGCTTTTTATCTCTTTGGGCAGGTCAATCTGCCCCGATGAATAGAAATATATCTTCTAAAAAATTAGTAGAATTATTAGTAAAAGAAACTACCAATGTTTTAAAGATGTACAAAAATTAAATTATTATTTTGATAAAATATTAGCCATTTTTTCTTTTAGAATCATCAAACCTTTTAAAGGTCTAACCATAACCTTAAAACTTGTTATCTGATTTGATCCATTCCATATTATTATATCTATCCCATTTATATATATTTCATCTATATTACATTCAAATTCACAGATGGCAATTTCATTCCCTTTAACTTCTGATACATATTTAAAATTTTCTTTAAATAATACTTCTGCAGCAGTAAGTAAATATTTCTTCGTTATTTGCTTTCCAACTTGAGGTGTATGAACAGCTGGAGAATAAAAAACCACTTCCTCCGATAAAATTCTATCAAGAATATTTATATTTTTTGTTTTTACAAAATTGTGCCATTCTTCTATAACCATCAAAAAACCTCAATTTAATTATTAAAATAATATAAAAGTAAATTATAAGTATAAAACAAAATATGCAATTAGAAGAAAATATAAATAAAAGAAGAACTTTTGCTATAATAGCCCATCCTGATGCAGGTAAAACTACTTTAACTGAAAAACTTCTTCTGTATGGAGGAGCTATTCAATTGGCAGGAGCAGTTAAAGCTAGAGGAAACCAAAGAAGAGCAACCTCAGACTGGATGAAAGTAGAAAGAGAGCGAGGTATTTCTGTATCTTCATCTGTTATGACATTTAATTATAAAGATAAAATTTTTAATTTACTTGATACACCTGGTCACCAAGATTTCTCTGAAGATACATACAGAGTTTTAACCGCAGTTGACTCAGCTGTTATGGTTTTAGATGGTGCACAAGGGATAGAAACTCAAACTAAAAAATTATTTGAAGTATGTAGACTAAGAGATATGCCTATAGCAACTTTTATTAATAAACTTGATAGAGAATCTAAAGACCCAATAGAATTAATTGATGAAATCGAGCAAACTCTTCAGATAGATGTATGTCCCTTTAGCTGGCCTATTGGAATGGGTAATAAATTCATGGGTTGTTATGATCTAATTAAAGATCAAGTAATATTGATGAATAAAGCAAATAAAGAAAAAAAACCTGAGATAATTAGCACTCTGCATGGACTTGATGATGAAGGGTTATCAGAAAAAATTCCACAAGATTTACTTAATGAATTAAAAGAACAAATTTTAATGGTAAAAGAATTATGTAAATCATTTGACCTAAAGTCTTACTTGGAAGGAAACCTAACGCCTGTATATTTTGGCAGCGCTATAAATACATTTGGAGTACAAGAGCTGCTAGATGGATTAACAGAGATTACTCCGTCCCCAAAAATACAACCTGCGGTGAATCGCTCTGTATTACCCACAGAGGAAAAAGTTTCAGGGTTTATATTTAAAATTCAAGCCAATATGGATCCTAAACATAGAGATAGAATTGCCTTTATGAGATTATGTTCTGGACATTTCAAAAGAGGTATGAAACTTAAACATATTAGAACTGAAAAAAATATTGCATTGCATAACGCAATATTATTTTTAGCTCAAGATAGAGAACTTGCAGAAGAAGCATTTGCAGGAGATATTATTGGTGTTCCTAACCATGGAAATCTTCATATTGGAGATACAATTACGGAAGGTGAAAAAATTCAATTCACAGGACTTCCTAGTTTTGCTCCTGAATTCTTAAAAAAGATTAGACCAGAAGACCCATTATTAACTAAACACCTCACGAAAGCTCTAAATCAACTTGCTGAAGAAGGAGCAATTTCTATATTTAAAAGACACTTAGGCGGTGATTGGATTATTGGGGTAATAGGACAACTGCAATTTGAGGTGATGGCAGACCGTATCAGGACAGAATATGAAGTACCTGTTGTTTTTGAAGAAAGTAATTTAATTACTGCCAGATGGGTTAAATCAAATGAACAAAACTCACTTAATGAATTTATCAAAAAACATAAGGATGTAATTGCTGATGATCATAAAGGAAATCCAGTATTTTTAGCTAGAAATAATTGGCACATAGACCACACAATAGAAGAATGGCCCAACCTAAAATTTTCTAAAGTACTAGAACCTAATACCTAAAATTTTATCTTTCTATATTTCCACTAATTTTAGGAATTCCAAATTCTTCATAGCAAATTTTTGCTAAATTTTGAATACCTTCTCTAATAACTTCTTTACTAGGATGAGCAAAACATAAACGTAATTTATGTCTTCCCGCTTCAGGGTTACTTACCCATTCTGAGCCTGGATTAATAGTTATGTGATGATTTGATGCTAATTCGTACAACCTATCAGTATTTATATTTTCAGGAAGAGTAATCCACAAAAATATTCCACCTTTAGGATATTCATATTCAGCTATAGATCCAAATTCTGATTCTAATGACTCTATCATTACATCACACTTACTTTGTAAATCCTTTACTAATTTAGACGTATGATCTAGATAATATTTTTTACAAAAATCAGCCAATAACATCTGTTCAATAGCTCCGGACCCACCATCGTTTTTAAATGATAAAATCTGACTTATTACTGGCCAAGATGCCACTATGAAACCTACTCTCAAAGCAGGAGCAATAGATTTAGAAAAAGAACCACAATATATAACCCTATCATTTTCAGACATTGAAAAAATAGCTTTTGGTCTTTTTCTATCCCATGTTAAATCTGCATAACAATCATCTTCAAATATTAAAAAATTGTATTTTTCTGCCACTTCAAGTATTTTTTTTCTTCTTTCATTAGGCATAATTGTCGCTGTCGGATTCTGCACTGTAGGGATAGTATATAAAAATTTAGGAAATATATTTTGAGATTTCAATTTTTCTAAAATTTCAACTAGGTTTTCTATAACTATACCTTCATTGTCTAATTTTACTCCAACATGATTAACTTTCATACTTTCAATGCGAGAAATCGCTCCACCATATGTTGCTTCTTCAACTAAAACTGTATCACCTTTATTTAAAATCAATTCATTTATTAAATCTAAAGCTTGAAGAGAACCTGAAGTTAATAAAATATTATCAATTGATATATTCATACCAACATAATCTTTTAAATAAGAAACTAAAAACTCTCTCAATGAGGTATTTCCTTGTGGACCACTTTTATGCCCATATAAAGCTAAATTATTACCTTGTTGATTTATTACATATTTTGCAGATTCCGCTAATTTATCAACAGGAATATTTTCTTCAGAATTATGTCCACCTACAAAATTATGCTTAACAAGTCCTTCATATTTTTTTGCAGGTGAAGGCAAATCTTTAGAAAAAAAACTTTCAATCTTATAACTCATATTTTCTCCTATTAATGCTTATGAAGTTACTATATTTACTCCAAATTTTTTAAATGCTTTAAATGTTGCATCAACAGAACCAGGAAGATCAACAGGCTTAGTTGCATCCATAATTACATAAGTTTCAAATCCAGCAATTGAAGCATCTACAGCGCTATATGCTACACAAAAATCTAGAGCTAAACCACAAACAAAAACTCTCTTTATACCCATTGTTTTAAGAGTTCCTTCTAGTCCAGTAGGTGTAACCTTGTCATTTTCCCAAAATGCTGAGTAAGAATCTATTTCTTTTCTAAACCCTTTTCTTATAATTGTTCTAGCTTTTAAAGTATTAAGTTTTGGATGAAATTGTGCACCATGAGTTCCTCTTACACAATGAGCTGGCCATATTGTTTGATCACCATATGGCATTTTTATAGAAGAAAATACTTCAACATCATCATACTGCGTAACAAATGAGCTATGATCTTCTGGATGCCAATCTTGAGTAAGAACTATGTGATTAAAGCTTTCTTGTATAGTATTTATATTGTTAATAATTTTATCACCATCTTTTACAGCTAAACTTCCTCCAGGACAAAAATCATTTTGCACATCTACAATAATTAGCATATCTTCGTCGTTTCCAGCATTCAAACCTTTAATAGATTTTAAATCATCTTGAGCAGAATTCGCATTGGAAATAAAAGTTGTAACTAATGGAAGCATTGTTAAACTTACCGATTGCCTAATAAAATTTCGCCTATTAATATACATATTTATTTAGTTCCTTATTTATTATCAAAACAAAATTATAAAAAATCGTTACAGTTTATCATATAATATTATAAGATAAAATAGTATATAAGTATAACATACTAAATTGTAATATGGTTTAAAAAATGAAAAAAATAATGCTATTAGGTTCAGGAGAATTAGGTAAAGAAGTAGTTATTAGTGCCCAAAGATTAGGATGCACAATAATAGCGGTAGACCGATATTCAAATGCTCCCGCTATGCAAGTTGCAGACCATAAAGAAGTAATAAATATGTTAGATGAAAATGAACTTAAAAATTGTATTAATAAACATAATCCAGACTTAGTTGTTCCTGAAATTGAAGCAATACGAACAGAAGTCTTACTTGAATTAGAACAAGAAGGTAGAACTATAATACCAACAGCGCGCGCAGCTAACTTAACTATGAATAGAGACAGAATAAGAGATTTAGCAAAATCTATAGGTCTTCCTACTGCTAAATATGAATATGCAGAGACAATAGAAGAATTTACCGATGCAGTAAAAAATATAGGTTTACCTTGCGTTGTAAAACCTGTTATGAGCAGTTCTGGAAAAGGGCAAAGTACTTTAAGAACCATGGATGATATTCAAAATTCATGGGATTATGCCATATCTGGAGCAAGAGGTGATAGAGTAAGAATCATTGTTGAAGAATTTATTGATTTTGACTATGAGATAACCTTGCTCACAGTCAAACAAAAAAATGGAGCTACAGTTTTTTGTCCTCCAATTGGTCATTTTCAAGAGCGAGGAGACTATCAATATAGTTGGCAGCCACAAGAAATGTCAGACCAAGCAATAAAACAAGCTCAAGAAATAGCAAAAACTATTACGGATAATTTAGGCGGAAAAGGTATTTTTGGAGTAGAGTTTTTTATAAAAGATAATGAAGTTATTTTCAGTGAATTAAGTCCAAGGCCTCATGACACTGGTATGGTGACAATGAAAACTCAAAGACTAAGTGAATTTGACTTACATGTAAGAGCATTTTTAGAATTACCTATTTCTCAAGATATGATTGATAACTATTTTACTCCAGGTGCAAGTCATGTAATCCTAGCTACTGAAGAGGGAGAGGTTGATAAAATCACGGGGATTGACGAGGCCTTATCTGACTCAGATATAGATATAAGAATTTTTGGTAAATTAACCACACGCAAATATAGAAGAATGGCAGTAGCTCTAGGACCATCTTTAGAACAAGTTAAAAAAGCTGCATCAAAAATTAAAATAATAGTAAAGTAATAGAATCTCAACTATACTTGAGACAATCTTTTATGAAGTTCTTCCCTTTGTAATTCTAATTCTTTAGGCACAAAGGTGCCAAACTTATCGAAATGCTCTTTTACTTCTTCAATTTCTTTAATTCCTTCTTCTTTAGGAATTTTTATCAAGGCATCAAAATCAGAAGTATTAAAATCAAGGCCTTCCCAATTAATATCTTCAAATTTTGGAACCAAACCAAATGTTCCATCACTTGCATCTACTCTAGAATTCACTCTATCTATAATCCATTTTAATACTCTCATATTCTCTCCAAAACCAGGCCAAATAAAATTTCCATTCTCATCTTTTCTAAACCAATTAACCCTAAAAATTTTTGGTGCTTTATTATTATGCTTATGTCCAAGTTCTAGCCAATGTTTCCAATGTTGTGCCATATTATATCCACAAAATGGAAGCATAGCGAATGGATCCCTCCTTATAGAAGCTTGATTTAATGCTGCAGCAGTAGCTTCAGATCCCATAGTAGCTGCCATAAATACTCCATGATCCCAATTAAAAGATTCATAAACTAATGGAAAAGTCTTAGATAATCTTCCTCCAAATATAAAAGCTTCAATTTCTACACCTTCAGGACTTTCCCAATCGTCGTCTAAACTAGGACATTGCGAAGAAGGAACTGTGAACCTAGCGTTAGGATGGGCAGCTTTAGTTTTATTTTCAGGAGTCCAATCATTTCCCTGCCAATCTATTGCATGAAGAGGTGGATCTCCATCCATACCCTCCCACCAAACATCTCCTTCATCAGTTAGAGCAACATTAGTAAATATACAATTTGACTTTAACATTTCCATCGCATTAGGATTAGTACTATAAGATGTGCCTGGAGCGACACCAAAAAATCCAGCTTCTGGATTTATTGCTCTAAATCTACCATCATCCGTTGGTTTTATCCAAGCAATATCATCCCCAACAGTTTTTACTTTCCATCCTTCAAAACATTCAGGAGGCATCATCATTGCCAAATTTGTTTTTCCACACGCACTTGGAAAAGCAGCTCCAACATAAGTTGTATTTCCTTTAGGGTCTTCCAATCCTAATATAAGCATATGCTCTGCCAACCAACCTTCTTCATTGGCCATTTTTGAAGCTATCCTTAATGCAAAACATTTCTTACCTAAAAGCGCATTACCTCCATATCCAGAACCATAAGACCATATGGACCTATCTTCAGGAAAATGAACTATATATTTATCTTCTGGATTCGGAGCACAAGGCCAACTTACATCCTTTTGAGAATCTTTAAGTGGCATACCAACAGAATGCATACATTTTATAAAATTAGCATTATCCCCTAAAATATCTAAAACTTGTTTACCCATTCGAGTCATTATTCTTTGATTAACCACAACATAAGGACTATCAGAAATTTGAATACCAATATGAGAAATTGGAGAATTTAATGGTCCCATGGAAAAAGGAATTACATACATCGTGCGCCCTTCCATACAGCCAGAAAACAATCCAGATAATTTCTCTTTCATAGAATCTATATCGGACCAATTATTAGTAGGTCCAACATCATTTTCAGATGGAGTGCAAATAAACGTTCTATCCTCTACTCTTGCTACATCACTCGGATGAGATCTAGCTAAAAAACTGTTAGGTCTTAATTCAGGGTTTAAGCGAATTAGTGTACCTGCCTTTACCATCTCTTCACATAATTTATCATACTCTTCCTGTGAACCATCACACCAATAAATACTTTTAGGTTTACAAATTTGGGCCATTTCAGAAACCCAATTATTTAAAGCTGTATTTGAGGTATTCATATTTAAGTGACTCCCACCACTAGAAAATAAAATATTATTAGAAACATGTTTCTAAATGGAAATCAACAAATTCTATTACAATAATAATATAAAAGTTACGATAGTAATTTATGAGTAAATTTATTTATAGATTTTATATCCAAATTATAATTACATTTATCAAGACAAGGTGCATCAATACATGAAGAACATGAAGCAGCATTATTGGTAATTTGTGAATAAGAAAGTATTGCATTATCTGGGTTTTTATAATCTACTGCATACATACGGGACCTCATTACATCAGAAATATGTACATCATTTGGACATATATTATTACATGAATTGCATCCCGGAGGACATATGTTTTCTTTATTTAAAGAAAAATATTTTTCTAATAAATTGTAAGAACTTTTTTCAGAAAAATTCTTAGAATTTATATATGCCAATTCATTAATTAAAGAATCAGATGTCATAGATATAACTGCAGCATCCGCATAATTAGTATTTAAAGCCCATTTAATAGCCGCTTGTGCATAAGTTAACTCAAGTTCCTCATATGGTTTCATGTCATTTAATCGAGCACCTGCAAGGGTTTTCATAGCTATTACACCAATACCTTTTTTTCTAGCTTTTTCTAAAACTATAGGAAGCGTTGGATTTATAGCTACAAAATGAAAAGTATGACGCAATTTTTCCAAAAATTTTGGATCTTGAGCAAAACTAAATGCGGATAATATTACATCTACTAAATTATTATCTATGCAGTAATCTAAACATTCAGCTAAATTACTACCATGACCAGAAACACCAGAATATCTAATTTTACCTTGTTGTTTAGCAAGATCTATAAATTCCCACCATTCTTCATTTCTTAATCTATTTACAGAATTTACTGCATGATTATAATATATATCTATATAGTCCGTCTTTAATCTTCTAAGTGAACCTTCTAAAGATTTCATAAAATCATCTTTTTGTTCATAAGTTCTTGCTTTAGTTTTAGTTCCAATAACTATATCATTTCTCACCGAACTAAGGGCATTTCCAATAGCTGTTTCTGAATCACCACCATGGTATGATTCTGCAGTATCAAAATATCTTATACCTTTATCGTAGGCATGTAATGCTATTCGTTCACTCGATGTAGAAGAAGACCCATAACCTATTTCAGGAATGATTATATCAGTATTACCTAATTTTACCTCAGATGAATATGAGTCTTGGGAATAGCTATTCGTTGTTTTAGTTACCCCTGCCAATAATGAGCTTAAAAGAAAATTTCTCCGATTTATTTTCATATTTACCTTCCTAACTTTTTAAAAAAAGTTTTTTTTCTTTTAATAATGTTACACTTATAAATAAAAACAATATTAACATTACAACTTTATTAATCATCCAATTTGTATCCCATATATTCCATTGAGGATCATTAAAAAATAAATACAATTTTAATATTATAATAATTAGCTCCGCAATAGATATTACGGAACCAAAAATAAAAGTATATCTTGATATATTTAAGAAACTATATGCCAACCATATATGAGCCACCCACCAAAAATCCCACATTATGTAGTTAAGAAAATCATGCCCATAATTAACTGCGTAAACTATTGGGAATAAAAATTTAATAAAAACGGTCCAAGCAGCCATTAAAATCAACCATGCTGCCAACAAATTAAACCAAGTTTCTTTTTTAATAGACATATTAATACCAATAAAAATATTATCGATTGCAAATAATATAAAACATATAAATAATAATTTAAAGATTTAAGGAAATATAAATATGAAAAAGATCACAGGCCGCTCAGCATTTTTAGAAATTCTAAAAGATGAAGGTGTTACTCATCTTTTTGGAAACCCTGGAACAACTGAACTTCCTATTATGCATGCTTTAAAGGACTTTCCTGAAATCAAATATATTCTAGGTTTGCAAGAATCTATAGTAGTAGCCATGGCAGATGGCTACTCAAGAGCTACAGGAAAGCTATCTGCTTGTAACGTGCATGTGGCACCAGGCTTAGGAAATGCAATGGGCGCCATATATAATGCTAAATTTGTTGGAAGCCCGATAATTATAACTGCAGGACAACAAGAACAAGGGCATGGTTTAATGGAACCTATGTTGTATGGCCCTTTAGTAAGAATGGCGGAACCACTTGTAAAATGGGCAACGGAAGTCACTAGACTAGAAGATCTACCAAGAATTATGAGAAGAGCTGCTAAAATAGCTTTATCTCCCCCCACTGGACCTGTATTTATTTCATTACCTGGAGACATCCTCAATACCGAAGCAAAAATAGATTTAGGCAAATCAAGCCGAATTATTGATACATATAAACCAAATCATGATACCATTGAATTAATAGCAAATAAAATTACTAAGCATAAAAATCCTGTAATTATAGCGGGTCATGAAGTTGCTACTTCTAATGCATTCACAGAAATAAGTTCATTTGCAGAAATAACTGGATCGGCTGTATATCAGCAAACAGTTCCTCATGGCTCTCACTATCCATCTGAACATATTGCCTTCATGGGAACACTTCCTAGATTACAAAAACCTACTAAAAAAATATTAGACAACTATGATTTATTAATTTGTATAGGATGTGATGGATTAAGAATGTCTGTTTGGAGCGAGATAGAGCCACTTCCACCAAAGATGGCAATCATTCATATTGGCTTAGATGACTGGCAAATAGGAAAAAATTATTACACAGAACTTGGTATAATAGGAAACGTAAAAACTACTCTAAATGATCTTAATCTGTTTTTAACAAACACATTAACACCAAAATATGTGAAACAAGCAAATAATAATTTAAAAATTATCTCTAAAAATAATTGGACTGCCAAAAGAAAAAACTTATCCCTAAAAACATTAGATGACAAATTTAAAAAACCAATTACGCCTAATTGGTTAATGATGAATTTAGCAAATAACATATCAAAAAATAATATAGTTGTAGAAGAAGGTCTTGTATCTACAAGATCTCTTCTTAATTACTTACCATATAAAAATAATAAAGACTTTTATGGTCTTGCAAGTGGAGGTATTGGATGGGCTGTATCTGGAGCAATAGGAATTTCATTAGCCAATCCTAAAAAAACAATCATAGCAATTATTGGAGATGGAAGTTCAATGTATGGAATACAATCATTATGGTCTGCAGCCCATTACAAACTTCCTATAATCTATATAATAGCTAACAACCAAAGCTACAGAATTATTAAAGAAAGACTCGAAGCTTTTCATAAAAATACAAATTTTGTTGG
>CEVN01112680.1_pt1 | contig 11168 bp, 10 predicted proteins | sample 427041 | NCBI WGS metagenome assembly CEVN01 (sample SAMEA2623463, study PRJEB7988) | marine metagenome | biome: marine biome (ENVO:00000447); feature: surface water layer (ENVO:00002042); material: "saline water (ENVO:00002010), including plankton (ENVO:xxxxxxxx)" | depth 5 m
TTTTTTTTAAGGAAACAAATATATGAGAATAGCAATAAATGGGCTTGGTAGAATTGGAAAATTAGTTTTTAGGCATCTTCTTGATAAGAATTTGCATAAAAAACTTATATTGATTAATGAAAAAAATGGTTCTATTTCAGAAAACGCTCATTTAATTAAATATGATAGTATACATGGGATATGGGACAAAAATATTCGAATTAAAGCTGAAGAAATAAAATTCAAAAATAAAAAAATAAAATTTTTTAATTTTAGTACTATTGAAAATATACCATTACGAAAAAATAAAATTGACTTGGTTATAGACTGCACTGGATCATTTAAACAATTTGATCAGATCTCTAAATATTTAAAACAAGGCGTAAAAAAAGTCTTAATTTCAGCTCCAGTTCATGATGATAGGGCCTTAAATTTAGTATATGGTATCAATTCCCACTTATTTAAAAATAGTGATTTAGATATAATAACAGGAGCAAGTTGTACGACAAATTGTCTTGCTCCTATTGTAAAAGTCATAGAAGAAAAATTAGGTATTTTAAGGGGTTCTATTACAACAATACATAATTCAACAAATTCACAGATAATTTTAGATAAACCAGGAACTGACATTAGAAGATCAAGATCTGCTTTCAATTCGCTGATCCCAACAAGTACAGGATCTGCTAAGGCAATTTCTTTAATTTATCCAAACTTAAAAGGTAAATTAGATGGCTATGCAGTAAGAGTACCTGTTTTAAATAGTTCTTTAACTGACTGTGTATTCGATTTAAAAAAAACCACCAATCGAGAAGAAGTAAATAATTATTTCAAGATAGCTTCAAAAACATATTTAAAAGGCATTTTAAATTTTGAAGAAAAACCATTAGTTTCTAATGACTTTGTCAATAATCCTAATTCAGCAATTATTGATGGAACTTCTACAATGGTAATTAATAAAAAAATGCTCAAAGTATACGCTTGGTACGATAATGAGTGGGCTTACAGTTTAAGGCTTATTGACTTAGTGGAGATGATTATTGAAAAATATAAATGAGGCTACTTCTTATCAAAAAAAAAATAATTTTATCACACTAATATTAATAACAACTAGTTATTGGTTTTTTATGCTCTCCGATGGAGCTTTAAGAATGCTAATTCTCCTTTATTTTTATAAATTAGGATTTTCACCCATTACATTAGCATATATTTTTTTACTCTATGAATTTCTTGGTATGATCACTAATTTAAGTGCAGGTTGGATAGCTAAAAATTTTGGTTTGAAATCAATATTATATTCTGGAATGACCTTGCAAATTTTGGTGCTTTTTTTTCTTTCATATACTGCAGTTGATTGGAACTCATATAGAGGAATCTTAACTGTAATAATTTGCCAAGGACTATCTGGAATAGCTAAAGACCTCACTAAAGTTAGTAGCAAGTCAGCAATTAGAATATTGGCTCCTGTAAATAAAAGCTCTACCTTATTTCATTGGACTTCGTGGCTCACTGGATCCAAAAATTCAATAAAAGGATTAGGATTCTTTTTGGGTTGTTTATTACTTGTATTTTTCGATTTTAAAAATTCAGTCCTTATTCTATCTTCTATACTCGCCTTACTTTTCCTCTGCGTTATAATTAAGATGCCACAAATAAAAGAGGAAAGAAAAGGAACCACAAAACTTAAATCAATATTTTCATTATCTACGGATACTAGAATAAATTATTTATCTATAGCTCGTCTATTTTTATTTGGTGCTAGAGACGTTTGGTTTGTGGTAGGAATACCTTTATACTTTACAAGTGCATTAACTTTTGGAGAAAGATTTTCAGAAGATACCGCTTTTTTGTTAATAGGTATTTTTATGGCTTGTTGGATAATTCTATACGGAATTTCACAAGTCTTAGCCCCTCGCATGATATCAAAACAAATAGAACTGAAACCTGCAAAAACAATTAGAAAACTTATTTCAATACTTATTATTTTTCCAGCTATTATTGTATTACTATCTTATTATAATGGATCACAACCAACTTTTTTTCTCACAATTTCCATTGTTGCACTTTTACTATTTTTTGGTTTTTTCTTTGCTTTAAATTCAAGCTTACATTCATACTTAATATTGTTATTTAGTTCAAAGGATACAGTAACCTTAAATGTTGGATTTTATTATATGTCCAATGCCGCTGGGAGATTGTTAGGGACACTTCTATCTGGAATTAGTTTTCAAATTGGAGGTTTAACTACATGTCTTGCTATCTGCTCTTTGATGTTAATTTTATGCCTAATTTTTTCGCAAAAAATCATACTGAAATAATAAAGATCTTAAAAATGACAAATCTTCATATTAATTTCACATTTTGATTATATTATGTTAAAAGCAAGATAAAGTTTCTAAAAATCATATAATCATAAAGAAACTTCAACAAAAGGTACAGGCTATGAGAACACGTGATTTAGTATTTCCATTTTTTTTATTTGCTAGCTTCTTAATAGCTTCAAGCACAATGTTTGCTTTTGTTGATAAACCAAGTTATCTAATCCCCTTATTTGTTTTTTTTTCATGTACGATATTTTGGTTATACATAAAATCCTCAATTTTGTTTGAAGAAAAAATTAATACAAAAAACAAAAATGAGCCATTAAAAAAAGAAGACAAAACTGATTTGTCTGATAGTATAGAATATATTTTGGAAGCTATTCCATCTGCAATAATTATTATTGATAAAACTGGTAAAATTACATTCACAAATACAGGATCAGAAATTCTGATGCCAGGAATACTTAAAGTCGGCAATCATATATCTACAATTTTTAGATCCCCAGTTTTTTTAGAAGCCGTTGATAGGGCAATTGCTGATAGGAAAAATATAAAAATAACATTTGATTCTCCAATACCATTATTTCAACATATTAGAGTACACTTTGTACAAATGCCTAAAGATAGTTTTTCAGCTAGTGAAGGTCATATTCTTTTGAAATTTTCAGACCAATCAAAGAATATAATGATTGAACAAATGAGAAGTGATTTTATTTCAAATGCAAGCCATGAGTTAAGAACACCACTAGCTTCGATTATTGGTTTTATAGAAACAATACAAGGTCATGCGAAAAATGATAAAGCCAATAGAGAGCTTTTTTTATCCATGATGCATGATCAAGCTGTAAGGATGCAAAGATTAGTAGACGATTTACTTTCTCTATCTAAATTAGAACTACAGGAAAATTCTCCTCCTTCATCTAATTGTGACGTATTCGAAGTAATAGATAAAATTGTTAAAAGTTTTCTACCTTTGGCTAAAAAATATAAAGTTAAATTAACTAATAATTTGCCTTTGAACTTATCAAATATTGTTGGGGATGAAGTTCAAATGCAACAATTATTTTCAAACCTTATCGAAAATGCTTTGAAATATTCTGGTGAAAGTTCAAATGTAAAAATTGAGCTAGTCAAAAAACAAAAAAATAGAAAATCAGAGAGTAATATGATGGGTATCCAAATAATAGATAATGGTAAAGGAATTCCAACTGAGCATATTTATAGGCTCACAGAAAGATTTTATAGAGTAAATGCTGATTTGAGCAGAGAACGACAAGGAACTGGTCTTGGGTTATCTATAGTTAAACATATTCTTAACAGACATAAAGGTGAATTAGAAATTGAATCTGTTCCCGAGAAAGGAAGTATTTTTACTACTTGGTTACCAGTAAGTAAAACAGATTTTAAACTAATTAAGAGAGATAAAGCTGCTTAATTTTTAAATATTATTCATAATTACAGTAAGTTATAAAATAAATTTTTGTCATAAAATTTTAACATTTTTTTTAATGCCAAATGTCATATTACGTTTGGCTTCAGCCAACAAATTGCCGATTTGTATAGTGGCATTAACAAAATTATATTCATAAATAGGAGTAATTTTATGATTAAAACAATTAAATTAGTTTTTAGTATTTTCAGTATTTGTATATTCTCAATATTCTCTATTTCTTCATTGAATGCTAGAGAGGGTAATCAAATATCTATAGTAGGTTCTTCTACCGTATTTCCTTTTGCTACTATAGTAGCAGAAAGATTTGCAAAAAATACAAATTTCAAAGCACCAGTTATAGAATCTACCGGATCTGGTGGGGGTTTAAAACTTTTCTGCGCTGGAATTGGTCTGGAGCATCCAGACGTAACTAATGCAAGTCGCGCAATTAAATCTAGTGAAAAGGAGACTTGTGAAAAAAATGGTATTACACCAGTTGAATATTTAATTGGATATGACGGGATTACTTTCTCTAATAGTAATGCTGTTAAACAGCTCTCATTAACTAAAGAAGATATATTCAATGCAGTTTCAGCAAAAGTTTATAAAAATGGCGACATGATAGATAATCCATACAATAAATGGAGTGATATAAATTCATCACTTCCAGCTGTTGAAATTGATGTATTAGCTCCACCACCTTCATCAGGTACAAGAGATGCATTTGTTGAATTAGTTATGCATAGTGTTTGTAAGAAAAAATATGAAATGGATAAAAAAACATATAAAGCTAATTGTTCTGCCTTAAGAGAAGATGGAGCAGTAACAGAAGTAGGTGAAAATGATAATCTTATTATTGAAAAGCTTGCGGATAACTCATCTCGTTTCGGTATTTTTGGTTATTCATTCCTTGATCAAAATAGAGATCGTGTGCAGGGTTCAATAGTAGATGGAGTAGGACCATCTATGGATACTATTGCGGACGGGAGCTATAAGGTAAGTAGACCTTTGTTTTTTTATGTTAAAAAAGAGCATATTGGTGTAGTACCTGGAATTCAAGAATATGCAGATTATTTCATGAGTTTAGCTGTAGAGGGCAGTCCTTTAGAAGCTGCTGGCTTGATACCAAACTAATATATTTTATATTAATTATATAAAATACTATTGATTAATTTAGAGCCGCAGTTAAAAAAGATTGTGGCTCTATTTTTTTGTAAGTCTAAAATATTAGGAAATCTAAATGTCATTTTCTACACTTCTTTTGCTAATAATTGCATTTTCTTTGTGTAGCTTCTTTTTTTCATCTAGTTCAGCATTCAAGAAAATTAAGTCTGCTACAAGTAGACCTTCTGCTCTTCCTAAGCACTATGGACAATATTCTTTAGCTTGGACCCTATTTCCAGCATTTTTATTACTAATAGTTTTTACAATCATCGGCCCAATTTATGTTGACAATTTTTTCAAACAACAAATTGCCTTAACAGAAGCCAGTTATGATAAAGCTAAAATTGAATTAGTTTTAGCCATGATTAAGAATATTTCTAATGGATCTATATCAAGTGATGAACCCAAAATATTAAAATTAGCTGACGAATATAGTAATTATCTTTCTAAAATTTATTTATTTAGAACCTTATCAGTCTTATTACTTTCTTCAATATTAGGTATAATTATATCTTCTAACATAAATATTTTAAAAAATTCTAGAGTTAAAGTCGAAACATTTTATAGAATTTTATTTTTTGTAAGCGCTGTAATAGCAATTTTTACAACTGTAGGCATTATTGCATCTCTACTATATGAATCATTGAGATTTTTTGCCCTGTACCCATTTTTTGATTTTTTATTCGGTTTACATTGGGCTCCTAATATTGCAATTAGATCTGACCAGGTTGCAGCACAAGGTTCGTTTGGAATGTTACCAGTGCTACTAGGTACAATATTAGTTGCTCTTATAGCTATGATTGTGGCTTTACCAATAGGTCTATTTTCCGCTATATATTTGGCTGAATTTGCATCAAAAAGAGTGCGAGATATTATTAAACCAACTTTAGAGGTTTTAGCAGGTATTCCAACAGTTGTTTATGGTTATTTTGCTGCCTTAACAGCAGCTCCATTTATAAGAAAAATAGGAATGACATTAGGATTAGACGTTAGCTCTGAATCTGCTCTAGCGGCAGGAGCAGTTATGGGTATAATGATAATACCTTTTATATCATCACTATCTGATGATATAATTAATTCTGTCCCTCAATCGTTGAGGGATGGGTCCTTAGGACTTGGTGCAACAAAAGCAGAAACAACTATTAAAGTTGTATTGCCCGCAGCATTTCCAGGTCTAGTTGGTGCTTTTCTTTTAGCTGTTAGTAGGGCTATTGGAGAAACAATGATAGTAGTAATGGCAGCCGGTCTAAGTGCTAATCTTACGATTAACCCCCTAGAAACAGTTACCACTGTTACAGTTCAAATTGTTTCACTGTTAACAGGTGATACTGAATTTGATGATATTAAAACCCTTTCTGCATTTGGCTTAGGTTTAGCTCTATTTGCTTTTACATTAATTTTGAATGTGATTGCTTTAGTTGTTTCTAGAAGATTATCTGAACAATATGATTAATAGGTGCTTTTCATTATGATTGATAAAAATATAGATCAACTTAAGAGACTTAAACTTAGGAAAAATGCAGAAATGAGATTAAAAGTTTATGGTATTTTATCAATATCATTAGCTTTAATTATGCTATCAACTTTAATGATATCTATTGGTTTAAGTGGTTATTCAGCTTTACAACAAGCTTATGTGAAGTTGGAAATTAATGTAGATAGCAAAAAAGTTCTGGATGAAAAAGGTGGTTTTTCTAATCAAAAAGCCCTCTTAGTAAATTGGGATGGGATTGTAAGTAACTCTTTTATTACTAATTTCCCAGAAATTACCAAAAGATCTGAAAAAAGATCCTTAAGAGCATTAATGTCTTCAAATGCAGGTTATGAACTAAGACAGTATTTTCAAAAAAATCCTGATGACTTAGATGAAAATATTACTATTTGGCTAAGTGCTTCAGATGATTTTGATCAATATATGAAGGGTCGGTTTAATACATCAGTTGACGAAAAAGATCGAAGGTTAAGCAATCAACAATTAAAGTGGATTGATTTTTTAGCCATGGAAAAAATATCAAAGTTGAAATTTAATACCAGTTTCTTCGTTAACGCCGATTCTAGAGAACCCGAAAGCGCAGGTATTTTAGGCGCTGTAGTAGGATCTACTTTAACTCTAACTATTACGATTTTATTTGCATTACCACTTGCTGTTATGGCTTCTGTTTATCTTGAATATTTTGCTAAACCAGGACGACTCACAGATTTTATTGAAGTCAATATAAATAATTTAGCTGCAATCCCATCCATAGTTTTTGGTCTCCTGGGTTTATCTGTTTTTTTAGGTTTTTTTGGTCTCCCGAGATCCGCTCCTTTAGTCGGGGGGCTTTGTTTAGGCTTAATGACAATACCAACAATCATTATTGCATCACGGGCATCAATAAGAGCTGTACCACCCTCTATAAAAGACGCTGCTTTGGCATTGGGTGCATCTAGGATGCAAGCCGCTCTACATCATGTTTTACCTTTAGCAGCGCCTGGCATTTTAACAGGAACTATAATTGGAATGGCACAAGCTCTTGGTGAGACTGCTCCACTTTTAATGATTGGAATGGTTGCTTTTATAATCGAAACACCAGATAGTTTTACTTCAGCAGCTACGGCAATGCCAGTCCAAATATTTATGTGGTCAGACAGTGCAGAAAGAGCTTTTTATGAGAGGAGCTCCTTAGCTATTTTATTCTTGGTTGGTTTTTTAATAATCATGAACTCGTTAGCAGTATTTTTAAGGAGAAAGTTTGAAAAAAAATGGTAGATAAAAAAAATAACCTTAAATTTAAAACAAAGAATGTAAGCGTTTTTTACGGATCTAAACAAGCGATAAACAAAATAAGCTTGGATATAGAAGAAAAACAAATTACTGCATTAATTGGTCCTTCTGGATGTGGAAAATCTACATTCCTAAGGTGCCTTAACAGAATGAACGATGTTATATCAAATTGTTCAGTTAATGGTAAAATACTTCTAGATGGGAACAATATATACAGTGATGAAATTGATCCTGTCTTATTGAGAGCAAAAGTTGGAATGGTTTTTCAAAAGCCAAACCCATTTCCAAAATCTATTTTTGAAAATATTGCTTATGGACCAAGAATTCATGGTATTGGTAACAATAGAGCCGAACTTACTGATTTAGTACATCATAGTTTAGAGCAAGCTGGATTAATAGATGAAGTAAAAGACAGATTAGATGATATTGCAACAGGTTTATCTGGTGGACAACAGCAGAGAATTTGTATTGCGCGCGCTATAGCTGTCAATCCAGATGTCATATTAATGGATGAACCTTGTTCTGCATTAGATCCTATTGCAACTGCTAAAATTGAAGAATTAATGAGTAGTCTATCAAAATCCTATACCATTATTATAGTTACACATTCGATGCAACAAGCAGGTCGTGTTTCGCAAAAAACTGCCTTTTTTCATATGGGTGATCTCATTGAATATGGAGAGACTCCCAAAATATTTACACAACCTGATCAACAGAAAACTCAAGATTACATTACAGGGAGATTTGGATAAAATGTCAGATCATATTTCTTCTCAATTTAATAATGATATTATGTTTATAAATTCAAATTTGACCAAAATGGGAGGAATTTGTGAAGATAATTTGAAAAAAGCAATAAAGGCTATGACAAAAAATGATTCTAAACTCGCTGAACAAATTATAAGTAAAGACGAAGAATTAGATCAAATAGAAAACCAAATTGATGATGTAGTTATAAAAACTATTGCTCTAAGGCAACCTGTAGCGGACGATTTACGCTTACTCTTCGCAGCTATTAAAATAGCTGCTGCTTTCGAAAGGATTGGAGACCTAACAAAAAATATTGGAAAAAGAACTTTATCTATATCAGAGGAAGAGCCCTTAAAATTAAAAGCTCCCATTTCTGACCTTGGTAAACAAGTAAATCTACAATTAACTAAAGCAGTAAACTCTCATACAACTAAAGATTCTAAGCTAGCACTAGAAGTCTGGAATAGTGATATTGAAATTGATAAAATTTACAATTCTTTAACTATAGATCTGGTTGCTGCATTAAGAAAAAAGAAACAAGTTGAAGTTGGATCACATCTGCTTTTCATAGCCAAAAATCTTGAAAGAATAGGTGATCATACTACTGAAATTGCTGAGATGGTTTATTATGTACTCACAGGACAGCAAATGGATAAAAGTGCCAGACCTAAAAAAAGCTTTTAATTATGGATTGTAAAATATGAAAAAAAAAATTCTTTTAGTTGAAGATGATAAATCTCTGCAACAACTAATTACTTATAATTTCAAAAAAGAGGGTTTTAAAATTGACACTATAAGTGACGGAGAAGAAGTAGTTTATCAAATTAGAGACAATATTCCTGATCTAATCTTACTTGATTGGATGTTACCTAATATTTCAGGAATTGAAATTATAAGACAATTAAAAATTAATAAAAATACTAATAAAATTCCTATAATTATGTTAACAGCAAAAAGTGAAGAGCCTGATAAATTAAGGGCTTTTGAGATAGGTGCTGATGATTACTTAACTAAACCTTTCTCAACTGCCGAATTATTAGCAAGGACTAGATCTTTACTTAAAAGGAATAAATTTCAGGAAGATACTGAGATTATTATTTTCCACGATATAACTTTAAATACAGAAAAAAGAAGAGTTAACAGAGGAAAGAGAACTGTAAAGTTAGGACCAATGGAATATAAATTACTTGAGTTATTCATCAGTCGTCCTGGAAGAGTTTACGATAGGTCTCAATTGTTAGATATTATTTGGGGTAAGGAAATTTATGTAGAAGAAAGAACAGTAGATGTTCATATAGGTCGCTTAAGAAAAGCCTTGAATAGAGGTAAGGATGCAGATCCTATTAGAACAGTACACGGAGTTGGTTATTCTCTAGATGAAACGTATAAGAAAAAATAATTTTGAAAATTATAACCAAATTGGATTGGTCCATGCGCGATTTCCTTTTTGATCTATTATAGTAACCCTGATCCAAGGACTTCCCTCACATCTGCCAAATGGAATTTCATTTCGATTATTATTATCACAAATTATGTATTTTGAGGCAGTACCTTCCCCACATATAACTAACCTTTCAATTGGAGAAGAAGCAACATGGACCGAGCCATTATCTATTATAATATCTTCTATTATTGGACCTTGTGAACAATAGTAATTTCCAAGTTTTAATCCTTCTAAGATTTTATCTGGTGAATTTTCATCACATTTTACCATAACCCATGCACCAAAATAATCTCGAACTTTAAAGTGAGCATCATCAGTCGCCATTATATTTAATTTTCTTCCGTTATTTAAAAGTGAATCTAAAATAGCGAAACCATCACCTCTTTCTTGAAAGGCAGAGCCATGATTATAACATTCAACAGCATCAACATTTTTTATAGATAATGCATCCTTTAAGGTGACTCCTGACCACTGAGGGTGAGCAATTGTAACAAAGGCCCCAGAATCCATACATCTTTGAGCCGCGTCATTAGCTGTTTCCATTCCTTCTACAAAATTGAAATCCCAAACATCTGGGGGTGTGAAATCCAAGGGCAGTCCAACCGCAACCATATGCCAAAGTTCACCATTAGACATTGCTCCAGTATGAATTTCTGCACCAATTAAAGTAGTAAATTTATCATCCCGGCAATCAGAAGTATCGACGATAGGATAATCATATTTACCAATCAAATGATCTGTAAGTGATATAAAATCATATCCTGCATTTTTATATCGAAGGCAAACTTCTTTAGGATCCAACTTGCCATCAGATTTATTAGAATGGGTATGCAAATTCCCTTTGTAAAAATTTCCACCTAAGGAAAAAACACTAGGCTTCATAATATAAATCCATTTAATATATATAAAATTAAAGTTTAGTAGTATTTGATTAAAAGATTTAAATTATAATTACAATAAGATGTTATAATAACTTGTTTTATTTTATCAGAGACAAAATTTACTTTTAAATAAATGCAAAAAGAGTTTTCATTTTATAAAATATTTAGTGAGTTTTTTATCCTTGGCCTTTATTCATTCGGTGGGCCAACTGCACATATTGGTTTTTTTCAAGAGAACTTTGTTAAAAGGAAAAAATGGTTGTCTGAAAAAAAATTCATGGAATTTGTGTCATTAAGTCAATTTCTGCCAGGTCCAAGTTCTAGTCAGGTGGGTTTCCTGATTGGTCTTCAGAATGGTAGCTATTGGGGTGGATTAGCAGCTTGGCTTGGTTTTACTATTCCGTCAGCTTTTTTAATGATTTTAAGTGCTTTAATA
>CEVN01086022.1_pt1 | contig 11150 bp, 14 predicted proteins | sample 427041 | NCBI WGS metagenome assembly CEVN01 (sample SAMEA2623463, study PRJEB7988) | marine metagenome | biome: marine biome (ENVO:00000447); feature: surface water layer (ENVO:00002042); material: "saline water (ENVO:00002010), including plankton (ENVO:xxxxxxxx)" | depth 5 m
ATGCTTTCATACAAAGAGTCCTTAAAAATTTTAAAAGAAACTAATGCACTTTTAGAGGGTCATTTTGTTTTATCCTCAGGACTTCATAGTGATACATATCTTCAATGTGCTAAGCTTTTAAGTCAACCCAATAAAGCAAAAGAATTATGTATTTCACTTGCTGAGAAAATTAAAAAACAATTTAAAAAAATAGATTTAATATTATCCCCTGCTATCGGTGGTATAGTAATTGGTTATGAAATAGGAAGAGTTTTAGGGATTGAAACAATATTTGCAGAGAGAGTAAATAACTCATTTACTCTAAGAAGAGGTTTTAATATTAAAGAAAACCAAAAAGTTCTAATTGTCGAAGATGTAATTACTACGGGGAAGTCTAGTTTAGAATGTTCGAATTTAGTAAAAAAAGTTCATTCTGAAATTATTGGCTATGCTTGCATAGTCGATAGATCTAATGGAAAAAGTGAAATAGATAAAAAAATCATATCTCAAATTGAAATAAAAATTCCAACTTACACCAAAGATAATTTGCCAAAACACCTTATAGATAAAAAAGCTATAAAACCAGGAAGCAGAAATTTGTAATGATTACTCCTAGACTCGGCGTAAATATTGATCACGTAGCAACTATTAGAAATGCACGAGGAGAAAATTATCCAAGCCCGTTAAGGGCAGCAATATTAGCTCAAAAATTTGGTGCAGACTCAATAACAATTCATTTAAGAGAAGACAGAAGGCATATAAAAGAAGAAGATTTAAAAGAAATAAAAAAAAAATTAAAAATCCCATTAAATTTAGAGATTGCACCGACAAATGAAATGTTAAGAATTTCATTAAAGTATAAACCAACTTTTGTCTGTATAGTTCCAGAAAAGCGAATGGAAATTACGACAGAGGGTGGTTTGAATTTAAAAAAGAAATACTTTTTAATTAAAAAGATTATTAATCATTTAAAAAAAAAAAAAATTAGAACAAGTTTATTTATTGAACCAAATTTAAATGACGTTAAAATCGCAAAAAAAATTGGGGCAGACTGTATTGAAATACATACAGGCAAGATATGTAACTTATTAAACCATAAAAAAAATATTAAAAAAGAATTTAAAAAAATACAAAAATCTGTAAATTTTGCAAAGTTTATTGGATTAGAAGTTCATTTAGGTCACGGAATTACGTTTCATTCAGCTAAATTATTGTCAAAAATCCAAGGAATAAACGAATACAACATAGGTCACTTTCTAATTGGAGAATCAATTTTTATAGGTATAAAAGAATCTATCAATAAATTTAAAAAAATTTTAAAAAAATGAATATCTATGGAATAGGTACTGATATCGTAAATATTAATAGAATAAAAAATGTAATTAAGAATAAGCAAAACGCATTCCAAAAAAGAGTCTTTACTAGTTTTGAAATTAAAACTTGTGAAAAGAGAAAAAATAAAATTGAGTGTTTTGCCAAAAGATTTGCTGCAAAAGAAGCCCTTTTTAAGGCTGTTGGATCTGCAAATAAATTAAAATTTCAAGATGTTGAAGTAAAAAATAATATTTCTGGTGCTCCAAAATTTTTTATTAAGGGTGTTTCGCTTAAAAATTTAAAAAATTTCTTCAAAAATAAAAAGTTCACTATACATCTATCTTTGTCTGATGATAAACCTTGGGCAATAGCTAATGTAATTATTTTTTTACACAAATAATAAATGATAAAAAAAATCTTAGATAATTTAAAAACCTTGTTAATAGCTCTTGTTATAGCAATTCTAATAAGATCCTTATTTTTTCAACCTTTTTATATACCGTCATCATCAATGGAACCTACTTTGTTAGTAGGGGATAGAATATTCGTGTCAAAATATTCATATGGATATAGCAAACACTCTTTTCCATTTAGCCCACCTATGTTTAAAAACAGATTATTTTTGTCAAATCCAGAGTATGGTGATTTAGTTGTATTTAAGACACCATCAGATAATAGAACTGATTTTATCAAAAGATTAATTGGACTTCCAGGAGACGAAATACAAATAATTAATGGTGATTTATATATAAATAAAAAAAAAATATTAAAAAAAGATATTTATAATGATCTTAAATTAAGATGTGGGGGAAATAATATAGATGTTTCCTTTCACAAAGAAAAACTGCCTAATGGAAAAACTCACTCAGTAGCTTATAACAAATTGGGAACCATGGTTAATTCGGATAAATATATAGTACCTGAAAAGCATTATTTTTTTTTAGGTGACAATAGGGATTGTTCAAGGGATAGTAGATTTTTAGCAAGTGTAGGATATGTTCATCAAGAGAATTTAGTAGGTAAAGCTAGAGTTATTTTTTTCTCAAATGATACAATTAAGGGAAGTGTACTCAAGTTTTGGAACTGGGGTTATTCATTTAGATTTGAAAGACTTTTTAAGAAATTGAAATGAAAAATAATTTAAAAAAATTACAAAAAGATATTAATTTTATCTTTAAAAATAAAGAGCTTTTATTACAAAGTCTTACTCACAAAAGTTTTAATGAAAAAGACAACAATGAAAAACTCGAATTTTTAGGAGATAGAGTTATAGGATTAGTGATTTCAAAAAAACTTCTTGAGCTTTATCCTGAAGAAAGTGAGGGAGTTATTGATAAAAAATTTTCAAATCTTGTTGATAAAAAAACCTGCAAGAAAGTAGCAAATCAATTAAATTTACAAAAATATATTAGAACAGGTAAATCATTTAAAAATATTATAAATATAGGCGATAAAATATTAGGTGATTGCTGTGAAGCATTAATTGGAGCAATATATTTGGATCAAGGATTCGAATCTTCTGAAAAATTTATTATTAAAAATTGGGATAATTTTATTAAAAAATCCAACGTTCTAAAAATTGATCCGAAAACGCGATTACAAGAACATTCATTAAAAAAATATAAAAAGTTACCTTCATATAGAATGTCAAAACAGATTGGACCTAATCATAACCCCTTTTTTAAAGTTCAGGTACAAATATCTAATTCAAAAAAATTTTTTGGTTATGGTAAATCCAAAAAAATAGCCCAAAAAGATGCAGCTTTAAAATTATTGCAGAGTTTAAATCTTAATTAAAATGAATTGGGAAGACCAAGGTTTTGTAATATCAAAAAGAAAGTTTAGAGAAAATTCTATAATATTAGAAGTTTTCACAAGTAAATATGGAAAAGTTAGTGGCATAGTTTATGGGGGCACTTCTAGAAAAATAAAGAATTATTTGCAGTTAATAAATAAAATATTTATTACTTACAATTCTAAAGGTGAAAATAAAGCAGGTTATTTTAAAACAGAATTAATTAATGCTATTTCACCAAAATACTTTAATCAAAGAAATAAAATATTATGTTTAAATGCATTATCCGCAATACTTCGATCTGTTTTGCCAGAACAGCAACCCTATGAGAAAATTTATAAATCTTTAGATAACCTTTTAAATAATTTTAATAATACTAATTGGCTATTATTATACTTAAATTGGGAAATTGAATTAATTAAAAACTTAGGTTTTGGCTTCTCATTTGATCCAGATAAATATAAAAAATTAAAAAAAGATAGTACTGTCAATATTAAAGTCGACAATATTGATTATAAAATACCTAGTTTTTTAATTTTTACAGATTTAAAAAATCCAAATAATATAGATATTTATAATGCTTTATGTTTTTCGAGAAACTTAATGGAAAATAAATTTTTTATTCCCAACAATTTACGTTTTCCTTACTCAAGAAAATTGTTAGAGGAAAAATTTGCATAATTTATTTTTTTAAGTTTTTTGCAACTTCCAGTGCAAAATACGTAACAATTGCAGATGTTCCTGCTCTTTTAATTGACATAAGACTTTCTGTAATTGAATTTTTATCTATAATTCCTTTTTTAATAGCGTTTATAATCATCGAATACTCTCCTGAAACTTGATAACCAAAAACTGGTATCTTAAAATTTTCTTTTATTGATTTTATAACATCTAAATATGGAAGCGCTGGTTTAACCATAACAAAATCTGCCCCTTCTTTTATGTCTAAAGCGACCTCTCTAAGTGCTTCATTTGAATTTTTAAAATCCATCTGATAGGTTTTTTTATCTCCCTTAAGTTTTTTATTTGATCCAATAGCATTTCTAAAAGGGCCATAAAAATTAGAAGCATATTTTGCTGAGTATGACAGAATTTGTACATTTTTATAATTTTTATTATCTAAAGCTTTTCTAATTACCCCAACTCTTCCATCCATCATATCTGAAGGAGCAATAACATCACACCCCATATCAGCTTGTAGGACTGCTTGTTTAGATAATATTTCAATTGTTTCATCATTTAATATTTCTTTCTTTTTTAAAATTCCATCATGACCATGACTTGTATACGGATCCAAAGCAACATCAGCCATAACACCAATTTTAAAATTGTTTCTTTTAATTTTTCTTATAGCTCTGCAAACGAGATTATTTTCATTTAACGCCTCGCTTCCATTTTTATTTTTAAATTTTTCTGGTGTGTTAGGAAAAACTGCAATTAGCGGAATATTTAATTTGCTCGCTTTTTCTACAACATAACTAATTTTATCTACAGAATATCTGAAAATACCAGGCATTGTTTTTATTGATTGAATTTTATTATTACCTTCTGTAATAAAAATCGGAAGTATCAAATCATTAGCAGTTAAGTTGTTTTCTGCTACCAACCTCCTAGCCCAATCACTTTTGCGATTCCTTCTCAATCTTGATTCTGGATATTTACCAATTATTTTCATTTTTTAAACTTATTAAACTTTGTATAATGCGACAAATATAATATTATTTAAGATAATAAAAAGTGTATTAAATTATTAAATATGTCAAATTCGAGCACATCAACTGATTTTTACCAAGTACCTGACTTATCTTTCGATATTAGTAAACTAAAATCTGATCTTGAGAAAGTATTAAGCAAATCAAATTATCAAACTTTAGGTATTACAAATTTTCATGCTATACCGATGAATAAAATTCCAGGTGATGATGAGTCAGTCACAGGACATAATGTAAGAGGCGTTTATTGGACAAAACCAGATGAGACAGGAAAAGAAGTTATGAGAGATAAACCAATAGACGAGTCTAAGTATACTGAATTAATGAAAGATTTTAAAAATACTTATTTTGAAGAGGTATATAAAGTTTTAAAATCGAAGTTTAAAATTGGAAGAGTAAGAATTTTATTAAAAGAGCCAAGATCAACTCTAAGCTGGCACAAAGATCCTGAACCAAGGCTTCACATTCCAATTATAACCAATCCTGGTTGTAAAATGGTTATAGAAGATGTTGCCAAACATATGCCTGCAGACGGAAAAGTTTGGATTACAAATAATACAAGGTACCATAACTTTTTTAATGGTGGTGAGCAAAATAGAATTCATATTGTAGCTTGTATGTTAGAAAATAGATTTAATTAATTTGAAATTTTTATTTAAAAAAATATCCTTATCATCAGATCACGCAGGATTTTATTTAAAAGAAAATATTAAAAAATTTTTATTAAAAAAAAAAATTCAAGTTATTGATTTAGGGCCTAAAGATGACAATTCAGTAGATTACCCTGATTATGCTAAGAAAGTTGCAAAAAGTATTATTTCTAAAAAAAGCGATATAGGTATATTGGTTTGTGGATCTGGAACAGGAATGGCTATCTCAGCTAATAAATACAAAAGAATAAGAGCAGCTGTTTGTTATAATAAAGCATCTACTCGTTTGTCTAGAAAGCATAATAATGCTAATATCCTGGCACTAGGATCAAGATTAATTAATAGACAAAATGCAATACTTTTAGTTAATATTTTTCTTAGTACTAAATTTGAAGGTGGAAGGCATCTTCGAAGAGTAAAAAAAATTTAAATTAAATATGTCGAATATTAAAAAAGATATTAGTGTTTACTATCAGGATTACTTTAATAAAAATTTATCTGATAGAGATCCAGATTTATACAAATCAATTAAAAACGAGCTTGATAGACAACAACAACACATTGAGCTAATTGCATCGGAAAATATAGTTTCAAAAGCAGTCCTAGATGCCCAAGGGTCAATTTTAACAAACAAATATGCCGAAGGTTATCCTGGAAAAAGGTATTACGGTGGATGCGAGTTCGTTGATAAAACGGAAGAACTTGCCCTTGAAAGAGTTAAAAAATTATTTAACAGCAAATATGCAAACGTTCAACCTCACTCTGGCGCACAAGCTAATGGTGCAGTCTATCTTGCTTTATTAAATCCTGGAGATACAATTTTGGGTATGAGCTTAAATTCTGGAGGTCATTTAACTCATGGCGCAAAAGTTTCTCAATCTGGAAAATGGCTTAAATCTTTTCACTACGAAGTTGATAAAGAAACTGGTCTTATTGATTATGATCAAGTAAAGAAATTAGCCCAAGAACATAAACCAAAAATTTTAATTGCAGGTGGGAGCGCATATTCTCGTATAATTGATTTTAAAAAATTTAGAGAGATAGCTGATAGTGTTAACGCTTACCTAATGGTTGATATGGCGCATTTTTCAGGTTTGGTTGCAGGCAAAGGTTATCCTAATCCAGTTGAGTATGCTGATGTCGTTACATCTACAACACACAAAGTTCTTAGAGGAGGAAGAGGAGGAATTATTTTAACAAATAGAGAGGATTTGTACAAAAAATTTAATTCAGCTGTTTTTCCCGGATATCAGGGTGGTCCTTTAATGCATGTTATAGCAGCCAAAGCCGCTTCATTTCATGAAGCTTTGCAACCAAGTTTCAGAGAATATATTAAATCAGTAATATCAAATGCAAAGATCTTATCAGAGACACTTAAAAATAATGGTTTTAAAATATTTTCTGGAGGCACTGATACACATTTAATGTTGGTAGATTTAAGACCATTTAAGGTTACTGGTAAAGCTGCCGAGGTTAGTTTAGGCAAGTCAAATATTACCTGTAATAAAAATGGTATACCATTTGATAAGGAAAAAATGACTGTTACCTCAGGTATTAGACTTGGATCTCAAGCAGCAACAACTCGAGGATTTGGATTAAATGAATTTAAAAAAGTTGGTGAGTTAATTACAAAAGTAATAAAAGGTTTGTCAGAAAATCCTGAAGATAATAGTAAAATTGAATCAGAAGTTAGAAAAGAAGTGATTGAACTTTGTTCAAAATTTCCTATATATAATCACTTGTTTAAAAATTAATTTATGCTTTGTCCATTTTGCAGAGAAAAAGACACTTCAGTTGTAGATTCAAGGCCAACGGAGGATGGTACAGCAATAAGAAGAAGAAGATTTTGTAATTGTAGTGGAGGTCAGAGATTCACAACATTCGAAAGAGTTCAATTTCGAGAATTAACTGTTATAAAAAGGAATGGTCGAAGAACTCCATTTGATCGAGAAAAATTAGCTAAATCTTTTTTTACTGCATTAAAAAAGAGACCAATAGACTCTGATACAACAGAGAAAGTGATCTCAAGAATTTCAAGAGAACTCGAGGAAATGGGTCAATCTGAAATTCAGTCGAATGTTATAGGTAAAAAAGTTATGGACACATTAAAGGAACTAGATAAAGTTGCGTATATCCGATTTGCTTCAGTATATACAAATTTCAAAGAGGTAGGTGACTTTGGAGAATATATTGAGGAACTTGATGGGAAACCTAAAAAATAAAAATAAATCTAAGCATAACTATTTTTTATCACTCGCCTTTGAAGAAGCTAAAAAAAATCTAGGTTCAACAAAAACCAACCCTTCCGTAGGATGCATTGTTGAAAGAGAAGGCACTGTGTTATCTTCTGGATGTACATCATTTAATGGAAGGCCCCACGCTGAATTTAATGCTTTAAATGTAAAAAAAAATTTTAAAAATGCAAATATATATACAACTTTAGAACCTTGTACTCATTTTGGTCAAACACCACCTTGTACAGATATAATTATAAAAAAAAAAATTAAAAAAATTTTTTATTCAGCCATAGATCCTGACTCAAGAACGAAAAATAAATTGAAAAAAAAACTTAAAAATAAAAATATTTATATCAAAGGATCAATTCTAAAAAAAGAGGGACTTAATTTCTATAAAAGTTATTATTTGCAACACAATTCAGATCTACCTTTAATTGATGCAAAAATAGCAATTTCAAGAGATTATTATACTAAAAATCTTAAAAAAAAATGGATCACAAACTTTTATTCAAGATCAAGAGCCCAGTTACTCAGGTCTATGTACAATTGTATAATTTCAACATCAAAATCAATAAATGATGACAACTCTTTGCTCGACTGTAGAATTAAAGGTTTAGAAAAAAAAAGCCCAGATCTTGTTATATTAGATAGAAACTTAAAATTGAAGAAAAAATTAAATTTACTTATGAAAAGAAAAAATAGAAAAATATATTTGTATACTTGTTCCGAAAATAAAAAAAAAATATCTTTTTTTAAACGAAATGGAATTAAAATAATTAAGTTTAAATCATTAAACAATAAAAAGGATTTAATAAATTTATTCTTAATTTTGAAAAAGAAGGGATACTCAAGAATTTTTATTGAATCAGGTCTTACATTGCTTAATATTTTAATTAAATATAAATTTTTAAAAAATATATTTATATTTAAATCAGGTAACAAGTTAATGAAATATGGAACTAATTTTTCTAACTATAATTTAATTAAAAAAATAAATCTTAAAAATATAATTAATGTTAATTTATTTGGCGATAAACTTTATAAAGAAAGATTAAGATAATGTTTAATGGAATTGTTTATAATAAAGGATATATAAAAAGTATTAAAAAAAGCTCGAGATATGTTCAAGGTAGTTTAGTTATTGAAATTACCTCAAATATCTCATTCAAAAAATCTGATATTGGAGAATCAGTTTGTTGTGATGGTGTATGTTTGACCCTAATAAGAATTAAAAAGAAATCTTTTCTTTTTTATCTATCTAAAGAAACCTTGAATAGATCAAATTTTAAAAATGCCAAAGTTGGTAAACTTATAAATATTGAAAAATCACTCCATCATGGAAAAAAAATTTCTGGCCACTATATCCAAGGCCACGTTGACACAACATCTTTTGTCAAAAATATAAAAATTATTGATAGATCCTGGAATGTTATTTTTTCGCTTGATAAAAAATCAGCTAAATTTGTTGTTGAAAAAGGTTCGATCTCCATCAATGGTGTTTCTTTAACAATCTCAAAGGTAAGATCAAACAGTTTTCAAATTACAATAATTCCACATACTTTAAAACTTACTAATTTAATTAACTTAAAAAGAGGTGACATAGTAAATGTAGAATTTGATATAATTGGAAAATACTTAAACAACATTTATAATTAATCAAATGAAAAACAATTCATCTACCATCAAACAAATTATTAAAGATGCTAAAAATGGAAAAATGTTTATCTTAGTAGATAATAAAGATAGAGAGAACGAGGGTGATTTAGTAGTTCCAGCTTCAAAAATAAATCCAAAAAAAATTAATTTTATGGCAAAACATGGAAGAGGATTAATATGTTTGGCTCTTACTTCTAATAAAGTAAAAAAATTAAATTTACCCCTAATGTCATTGATAAATAAGTCCAGAACACAAACGGCTTTTACGGTTTCAATTGAGTCAAAAAAGGGTATTTCAACTGGAATATCTGCTTATGATAGATCAAAAACTATTAAGGTGGCTATCAAATCTTCATCAACTAAAAAAGATATAGTCTCCCCTGGTCACGTCTTTCCACTTGTAGCAAAAAATGGTGGTGTTCTTGAGAGGGCAGGTCACACAGAGGCATCAATAGATATTTCTAAACTGGCAAAACTAAATCCTAGCGCTGTGATTTGCGAAGTGATGAATGAGGATGGCACAATGGCAAGATATAACGATTTAATACCATTTGCAAAAAAACATAAATTAAGAATAGCTAAAATTGAAGATTTAATATCGTACAGATTAAAAAATGAGAGACTAATAAAAATATTATCTACAAAAAAAATTAAGATTAAAAAATTTGGAAATTTTGATATAAAAATATTTAAAAATAAATTAGACGGTTCTGAACATTATGCCTTAGTAAAGGGTAGATTTAATCAAAATAAAGCATCAAGAGTAAGGGTAATTTCTACAAGTATACCGAATAGTTTTTTTAATTTTAATAAAAATATTTTTAAAAATTCATTAAAATATCTCAATAGGTTTAATAATTTTGCTTTAATACTTGTTAAGGGATCAAATACAGGTCCACAATCTTCAGAAAATAGCAGCATATTAAGATATTATGGTGTAGGAGCTCAAATAATTAAAGAATTAAAAATTAAAAATATGATATTAGTTTCAAGATCAAAAAAACGTATTATTGCTTTAAAGGGTTATGGTATAAAAATTACTAAACAAGAAATTATTAAATGAAATTCAAAATTTGCATAGTTATATCAACATATAATAACGATATTACTGAAAATTTGTATCTTAATGCAAAAAAAGAATTAGATAAATTTTCACTAAAAAAAATAGATATTGTTAAAGTTCCAGGATCATTTGAAATACCAGTAGTCATATCAAAACTTGCAAAAAAATATGATGGATTTATTGCAATAGGCTGCGTTATTAAAGGCGAAACAGCTAATTTTGATTTAATTTCAAAAGCAATAACAAATGGAATTATGGAAATATCTATTAGTCAAAAAAAACCAATAGGAAATGCAGTAATTACATCTTTTAATAGAGAGCAAGCTTTAAAAAGATTTAATAGAGGAAAAGAAGCAGCTCAAGCGATCCTGGAAGTTTTAAAAATAAAATAATGAATGAAGCAAATTTAGATGCAAATCCTAGGATAATTGTTGTACAAAAACTATACGGATATTTCTTAAATAAAGAAACTGAAATTTCTTACCCAAAACACCGATATAAAAAATTTATTAAGGATACAGTTTCAGGCACAATCGAAAGGGAAGAACTTCTACTTGAAAACTTAAAAACAATATTACAAAATGAGTTTAACCCATCTCGAACTGATCTTATACTTAAACTAATGATTCTTTCAGCCACTTTTGAGCTTATGTTCACACACAAAACGCCTATTAAAGTGATTGTTAGTGAATATGTTAAAATTTCAGATTTTTTTTTAGAAAGTGCTCATAAAGCCTATTTAAA
>CEVN01038728.1_pt1 | contig 11141 bp, 2 predicted proteins | sample 427041 | NCBI WGS metagenome assembly CEVN01 (sample SAMEA2623463, study PRJEB7988) | marine metagenome | biome: marine biome (ENVO:00000447); feature: surface water layer (ENVO:00002042); material: "saline water (ENVO:00002010), including plankton (ENVO:xxxxxxxx)" | depth 5 m
TTTCAGAAAGCATATGCAAACTACATCAAAGACAAATTTGGCCAAGGAAACTTTTGGCGATATGCAAACTCTCAACCTGCAATAAATACAATCTTACAAGCAATGGGACGACCGATAAGAGCCATGGGTGACAGAGCATTAATCGTATTGTTAGATAGAAGAAACATCGAGCGAACTTACGCGATATGTTATCCACCTGATATCAGGATGAATCAGGTAAGTGATTCTGAAGGTTCAGGAAGGTTCGCTAAACGATTTTTCGCCAAAGTACACCGAGATGTCGAAATCTGAAAGGTTCAATATGCTCCGGCACTGAGAGGTAAGCATGGAAGAGTGGGAAGAGGTCGAAATCGAGACTGTTAGTGACGGCCTTGATGCTTCACCAAGTGAGTTGCATGCTGCATTTGAGATGTCAGGAGACCATCTTTCTGAAGTCAGAGATCGACATACCATGATGCTAGTAACATCAGGAGAGTTACCGGAAACTCACATGGCAGAAATTGCTCCAGAACGTAGGCTAGATTGGGTTATTGACGAATTGAATGGTAGAAGGCATTCCGATGGGTTATCAATTCCTTTACATGGTGCTGAAATGGAAAATATCGATTTGACCAAAGGTGAACTAGATGGCCATAGCACTCTAAAATTGAAAGTTGGCACTTTTGAGAGGAAGTTGCCTATACCTGCTGACATTGAAAATATCAAGGCCAACTTTACAGATGGTATTCTCAACATCCGTTGGTAATCATCTGTTTGGTATTTCTCCAATCTGCCCAATCTCTGACACTACACGAGTTAGTGCTTCCTGAGCGTTTGCCTTGTGGCTCTCACTCATTTCATGACGACTGTACCTTGCCTCTTCGAATATTGCATCTAGAGAAGACAGCGATTCCTCTGACAAGTTTGGTAGTGCAGCTCGAATTGCCATTTCGAATTCTCTTACCGTCTCGAAATCACGACGCAAGAATCCTCGTCCCATCAGAACATGAACCATGCTCTCATAACATTGGAAAATAGCCTCACGCATCGAATCTCCTGCAGCAAGTAGTTCTGCAGTGTATGAGAAAATATCTGCTAGTTCCTTTGCAGCGTCTGCTGCACGGCGCCTCATTATCAAGAATGCAGCCGCTGCTCCAATGACAATTATAGCAGCCAAATACATCCACCATGGCACTCCACTACTTTCACCTTCGTAGGTGTAATCTGGTTTGAAACCGGAATTAAACTCGGTGTTGAATTCATTTTGAGATTCATCAGATAGAATGAAGTTAGATGAGATTGACATCTTGAGAGTTAACTCGCCATATTCTGAAGTATCACCGTAAGGAGGTTCAGCGTTAAATTCGAAATCTGCTAGTCCATTAGAATCGGTTACAATAACAACTTCATCCAAGCGAGAATTGTTATCATCTTCGAGGTATACTGTGATAGCAATACCTTCTACTCCCTCTTCGGTATCCTCAGCAATCAATTTAATTTCACCACTTACAACTTCTTGCTCGTTCTCAATTATTGGCTCAATATCAACATCGAAAGGAGTTTGAAGATTGATTCGAACCGAGATAGTATCTGTCCAAGCATTTCCTGTTCGTAGGTATAGTGACGAATTCTCAGGAGTCTGAACATTCAACTGTAGTTGTCCAGGTTCCATCCATGAAGGAGCTGTTGCGATTAGAGTGTAAGTACCACCGTTCCAGATGACACTCTCGATGTTAATGCATCTTGCTTCTGTACCACCAGTGCCACAGTTTAATCCGTTTCCTAGGGAAAGTTGTGCTCCGTCGATCAGTACACCTTGACCACCGATTTCAGTAACTCTACCCGTAAGTTGGATTCTGTGTTGAATGCTATCTCCGCGCACAACATATGTGTTGGTTGAGTCGATATGTACTGTTACATCAGCCCAAACTACGACTGTACGATTCGAATCTACAGGTAAGTGACCTGGACTTCCTTCGAAGGAGAAGGTCATGACATGATTTCCTCTAGAATAAGCAGCATCTGCACGTATAGAAGTCGTAAATTCTCCAGTAATCGAAGTAATTGCAGTGTCGACTTGTACGCCATCAATGTAAATTACAATTGTCTCGCCTGCTAATCCATCATTCAGAGCCGTATCTATATCATAGAGCGTACCAGTAATTTCCCAGAAGTCGTCTCTAGTTGCATCCGCATCAGCAATATTGACAGTGATTCCAGTGCGGTGCGCTAAGAAGAATGTAGCATTACCTTGTCCTGCACGGTACCAGCCCTGTGCAGGAACGTCCGCCAATACGGTATGGTTACCATCAGCGAATATATTCGGAACTTGCCAATCGAAGCTATAGTTTCCATTAGAATCGGTTGTAGCATTACCAATAGGAATTCCTTCAACCGTAACAACAACAATCATTCCTGCTAATGGGTTGAGAGTGTTGTCGCCGACAAATCCGTTAACAGTTGTCATTTGCTCTACCGCTAGTGGAGATTCAATATTTACCTCAACATAGATCTTAGAATATATATTCCAAGTTCCATTGTTAGTCGATGGCAGATATTCCAATGTTCCTGTAAATCTTGTTTCCAGAAGAACTGGTCCTAACTGCGCATCAGCAGGAACAGGATGTATTGCGGTAAACTGACCTTGCTCATCAGTTGTGACATTTGTCAAGAATTCTCCACCAAGCCAGATTTCTATTGTCTCATCTCCTAGAGGATTGTCAACAATATCTAGCAGTCTACCTTGTACTGTTAGTGTATCTTCGCGGTCAACTTGTCCTCCTTGCGTCAGAAGTAGAACCTTAGTTGGTACTGCAACTGTGAAATTGACTGTAGCAGAACTTGGATAGTAGAAATCAGGATTTGCACTATCTCCCTCTCCAATTGGATCCACCCAATCTCTACCACCGGTGAATTTGACCAAGATGTTATGCGGCCCAGCTTCGATAGCCTGTGGTGAAGTCCAAGCAAACATGAACATTCCATCCCCTGCATTCGATTGAACGCTAGCCACAGGGACTCCGTCAATTTGCAAGAATACAACAGCAATCGAATCATTACCATCAATTTGTAGTGGCATGCCTAAGTCGTCGAGCAATGTACCATTGACATACAGAATATCTCCTGCTGTTATAGCAGGTGAACTCTCAGTGATGTTGATTACAGTTTGAGCAAGTACTACGAATGCAACACTCGTATTATCGCCAATTAATCCGGTAGAACCAGGGGTTCCAAGGAACTCTGCATCTAAATCATGGAATCCTACTTGTGCATCTGCTGGAACTGTCAGATTAACATCGATGACTCCCATTGAGTCTGTTGTACCGACAGTTGTAACTGAAGTTCCATTCAGCGTGACTGTGATTTGTACTCCAACAACTGCTGCTCCAGTATTATCAAACAATTGTAGACGAGCATTTACATCATCTCCTCTATCTGTTCGGTCATTTAGAGATGGCTGATTAATCCCATCCAAAGATGGAGTTACGAATGTCAATGTACTAAAGCCACGACTGTCGAATGATTGGTTAGCATTAGAACCTGCATAGTAGTTTACTGAAGGGATGTATTGAGCTTGTGCAACATGCGTCCCAGCAGCGAATCCTAATGATAATGTGATCGTAGCCGCCCATGTACCATTGGCTTGGATTTGTCCATCTGTTAATGTAAATCCTGAGGCATCATCATCGATTGTGAATAATACATTTGCAGTCAACGGGTCACCGTTCCTCAATTGCAGAGCGCTTCCGTTATCACTTTCAATTGAACCAGTTATCACAAAGGCTTCACCCGCTACAGGATTTGCTGCAATCGGGTCAACTATCATCACGGTTGTTGAACGAATTGTAACCGTAGATAGATTTCTTTGTGTGGATAACAAATCAACGCTACCGTTGTACATTATTGAGATTGTAATTAGTCCCAATGGTTGGTCAAATGGAACTGTGTGTACAATGCTAATTCTTCCTTGAGGGTCAGTTGTATTTGATGCCAACCAAGTCTCGTCAAACCGTACATCAACAGTAAATCCGTCTAGAGGCTGGAACATATTCGAAGATTCCACCAATTGTGCTGTAATATTTACATCCTGGCCACGGTTAACCACAATTGGATTAAGTGGTTGTACATTCTCAAATAATGTCACACCTTGTACTAATATTGAGTGATTGCTAGAGTCTGTAAGATAGAATGGCGAAGAGCCTTCAACAACTGAAATAATGAATTCTCTAGGTCCTCTTTGAGTACCATTGTTGAGAACATCAGTAGGAACTGATAGGTTGAAACTTCCATTGATAGCAGTGAAAACGCCATTGATTAATTTCTCTTCAGGATTATCTAACCAGAACATTTCCAATGCAACTGCAGTAGTCATATTTCTACTAGAGTTGTCGCCATCTTCCACTTGTCCAACCACTTGGAAATTAACTCCAGCGGTAACCGTTGAAGGTATTGAATCAACTCTGATATTAGATTGGACTTGAACTGTAATGTTGATGTCAGTGAAGTTACCATAATGGCGTGTAGCCGATGCAACCTTTGGAGATGTAACATCATCTTGTACATCCATTCGCAGAACATATTGTCCAGGGTCTACTCCTGCAACAGTCCATGTTAGAGTGGCGTTTCCATCTGATCCACTCACGGCATTTCCAATGGAGATATTTGCTCCACCGTAATCCATGATGAAGTTCACTGTAGAGCCTGTTACATTGGAATAATCGGCAATATCTGCAACTTTAACCGTAAGTTCAATCGAAGTGTTCATTTCTGCAATTACATCAGAACCAGGAGGTCTTTGGAGAACAACATCTGATTCAATTCCCCATGTAGTGGAAGGGATTTGAGGTAGAGCTGGAGGAACCGCATTATCGATCCACTGGTAGTAAGCACCTCCAGGTGCGGCAAGAGAATCGAAATCAGTAGTAACTTCTACGTCGTATACTCCAGAAGGAACATTCATCGGAGCCGTAATTGAAAGATTGTATGTCCCTGTTGTGTTGTTCAATAAGCCATTAGCAATGTCGATTAAACCTCCATCCGCAGTAAGCAAGGATGCGATAACAATAGTTTCGTTACCTAATACAGCCGTTCCATGAACTGAATCTGTGATATCACCAACGAGCCATGTCGTGTTACCTAAGTATGTCCAATCATCGATAACTGATACTGTAATGTCAACTGTACCCATTATTCTCAGTGATGATGTATTCGTAGACGCTAGGAAGAATTCATTTCCACCAAATGACATATTGAAAACATAGTCGCCTGCGACTAAATTAGCATTAGTCGAGAACGTTGGTGACATTGTACTTGAATCCGGATTGCTGGTTGTATTCACAGTAGAACCATCGAAATCGAAAGTGAAGGTTCCATTCAAATTGAGTTCAAATTGTCCACCTAAGTGGTCAGACACCTGTATGATAAGTCCCACATCTTCACCACGAAGTTGAGGAGTAGCCTGTAATTCAAAGAATAAAATTCCTTGTAGCCACCATGGAGTTCCTGAAGTATTCAAGGAATCTGTTGCCTCTAAATCATCTGGATAGAAGATTAATTCTAATTCGATATCTCCTGCTTTCACGGTTGTATTATTGACATCAAGAGTGTGAATTATTGAAAATGAACCATTTACAGAACGATTGAACAATTCAACGAATGTTCCACCGCCATTCAACTCTCGCATACCGAATGAAAGGTTTCCTGCAAGGGCAACTGGGCTTGCTCCGAATGATTGAGCTGTACCGTTGATGTAAACAACATCGTTTATCTGCAAAATCGAATTGTTTGTACCAGGTCCTTCGATGACTGCCGTCAGGTTAGGAGCATTTCTAATGTCCATTGTGATTGCATGAGTTGTTGGTCGCAAGTGGAATTGTGGGCCCCCAACGCTCTGTGAGGTATCCTGCCATCCACTGAATCCAAGAGTAGCAGAAATATTGGTCTTGGTTTCCAACTCATCTAATGTGACATTGATCGCCCAAACTCCTCCAGGGCCTACAGCCCCGCTTAGATTAGTCAATCCATCGACTGAAGAAGTAAACTCTAACCACACCTCGATATTACCGAGATTTTCTGCACCATCGGTCTCGTTATTCTCAAACAATAATTGTCCAGATAGAACCGTTGTAGCACCTGCTCCCAGAACTGGTTGGTCAATCACTCCAGGCTCACTGTGTGTCAAATTAGAATCATCTGTCATATTGATGAATACGCCCATGTCCAATCCGTCATTGGAAACATAGCCATTCTGCATTGTCTCAATTACTATACTAGCATAACCCGGGGCAACCGGTTCATCCATTGTACCATTCATCGTGAAATTGCCATTTGAATCTGTAGTAAATACTCCAAACATATTGACTGGAGAACCTGCTGAACCAGGAACATTACCTGTATCTTGAACGCCAACAACATATCCACGGACAACTATGTCTGGGATTGCAGTCCCATTATCTACGTATTGCAAAGTACCTGAGGCAGTAACCTCAATTGAACCATCTCTGTCATATGTTGTTGGAGACCATGTTAGGTTAACTACCTCAATTTCTTCAGGTTCAGGGCATGGGTCGAATGGGATCCATCCCAAGTCATCTCCTCCACTACCAGGGCTGAGTTCTAATCGAACTTCTCCCCATTGGGCTAGATTTGCTCCGTATACAGCATATCCATTACCGGTCCAAGAACCACCGGTGTAACCGGTGACATATCTTGCCGGAAGACCTGCGATTCTAGCCATCGTTACGAATACTGTCGTGAATTCAGCGCAAGTTCCTTCTTGCGCACGGTTGAGTAATTCGTAGGTAATATCTGCTTCAGGAGCAGTACCACTGCCGTTGTAATTTCGCTTGAAATCAAAGGTAGCATTTCCATCACGAAGGAAAGTAGCGATTGCATCCGCCGTAGAGTAGGCGTCGGTAGCACCAGCATTGCTGATTACCTCATTCGTCAGATTGGACACAAAGGATTCTGGAAGAGTCGTATTTGTGAAGAAATCTGGAACATTCGTCTCGTAAGATGAATTAGTTCCTGCAATAGTATTAGCAGCAATAGTTTGCCAATCAAACCAATATTCGTATTCTTCGACCCAAATAGCATCTAAAATTCCATTTGTTATTTCATATGTATGAGTGTCATTTGTGCGCGTCATAGTTAATGTTGCATCTGAATAGAATGTTATGTTGTACTGGTATGCAGGCATTGGCACCATTCCTGACATCATAGGGTTGGGGAACGCTAGATTCCAAGCAACTGTATCATTCGCATAATTTGAAGATGCAAGATGAGTAGTATTACTGTAAGGAATCATCAATTCAGCAGCTGGATGAGTATCGGTCTCTAGACCATATGCTGCACCTGTATAGAAATCGTATGTATTGATTCTCCAACGATGTACTCTGTTCAAATCAACTACTCCACTAGTGTTGTTCGCCCAGAAAATTATGTCATTCTGATTTATGTCATCAGATGGGTCCCAAGGATCAAATAGAGCACCTTGGCAATTCGTGAACCAGAATTGTTGTGGACATTCGTCTCCATCCATCATTCCTCCACCATCGGTATCCGGATTTCTCCAATCTGTACCGGTTTGATTCTCTACAGCATCAGGGATTCTGTCACCATCAAAATCGTCAGGGAATATATCATCAGAGGGGTCATTCTCTGGATTGGTAGAATCAAAGTATTCCTGCTTATCATTTACACCGCCTGAATCTGAATCACTGTTATTTTCATCAGTTACCCAAATGTCTTGGCTTCCATTAGTAATCCCAATCCATGAATTGTCACAACCGGTAGTCCTCTCGAAATAGTTGTTTAATCCATCAGAATCATCATCCAATGTATTGTCACAAGGTTGCAGCGGGTCTGTTCCGACTAGAACTTCATCTAGGTCACCAACACCGTCACCATCGGAATCGGCAAGTGTTGGATTTGAGAAGTAGCCGTATACACCCAATGTTTCTTCCCAGTCTGCCAAACCATCGCCATCAGAATCCGAGTAATCATCATCACAATAACTAGGGAAAGAACCGGATACTATGTCGTGGCACCAAGAATTGTTTCTGCTTTCAACAGAAGTAGCGCCCGATGGAGGTGAGACAAATACTCCCTGCAAAACACCGTTGACCTCAGCACCATACGAAAATTGCGTATATGTGCCTGAATTATTGTAGTAAGCAATACCGCCAACAGGGCTGAAACCTGAACCATCACTAACCGTTAATTGGCTTGAACCTGAACTATAGGAAACAACGTTAGCAACGAAATTTATCAAAGAATCACAAGGATCTGTTCCGTGAGTAACGTTTGATTCATCACCATCGCTAACTCCACCGAAATCGGTATCTGCAACATCCCACAGTGTGCAAGAAAGGTTCTCTTGCCAATTTTCTAGTCCATCGTTATCGAAATCTCCAGAATCTTCTCGGCGAGTTGGGTCGGTTTCATTAGCGTCTACGAAACCATTTCCATTTGTATCCTCATCACCGTCATCGAACGCATCTCCGTCCGTGTTGTTGTTACGAGGGTCGCTTGGCTGAGCAGGGAAACCGTATTGCCCGTTAATCTCAATACCATCGTTGATTCCATCACCATCAGTATCTACGTTTGTAGGGTCTGTCAGTAATGTCAGTGCTTCATGTGAATCATTCAATCCATCGTTATCAGTATCGGAATCAAGAGGATTGGTTGAGGTAATTCCATCGGTTTCTGCGGTTAATGTTGCACATCCGCCAGGTCCAATACCCAAGTGAGGTGAACATGGAGTTGTTGTTTCAGTGAAAGAACCGTCAGGTCCTGGCCTGTAACAAGGCTGCCCTCCACAAGTTGTGGTCCAAGATGGGTTGATGTATTCGTAGATGTTGATTAGACCGTCACCATCAGGGTCGCCGTTAGCACCATCTGCATTTGAAGCAGATGTTGCATTGAGTCCATTGGATGCTTCCCAGCCGTCTGGCATTCCATCACCATCTGTATCCCATCCATTAGGGTCTTCATCAGCCACACCGTCGCCGTCATCGTCATTGGATGAACAATCAGCGTCTCCATCGAAATCGTTGTCATTGGAGTCCACCATTCCATCCTTATCATTGTCAAATCCATCTGTACAGATGTTACCTACAGGGTCTTCATCACAAAGGATGACACTTCCAGTTCCATCAGAACCAGAATCGCCACAAGCTAACTGGTTGTATTGCATTGCATTTTCTTCATCCCAATTGTTGACTGGAACTGTTCCATTCCACCAAACACCATTATCCAACACCGAAGTAGTAGAAGACAGGTCCCAATTTGAAGGCTGACCGTAATTATATTCTTGTAAATTAGAGAATCCATCGCCATCAGGATCACCGATTGCACCATCGTCATTTGATGCAGAAAGTGGGTCTAATCCATACTGCCACTCCCATCCATCTGGGAGTTGGTCATTGTCAGAATCCCAATCATTTGGTTGGGTATTAATGAGGTACTCAAGCCCATATGTTAGACCGTCTCCATCTTGGTCAGTAGAGGCTAGAGCAGTGAATGAAACAAACTCGATAGAAGCTATTGTTGAGAACAACATTAGCAGTGCAAGTCCCATGGACTTGACCTTCTGATTATCGATCTCTCTGAGCAGTTTTGGTCGCGCTGACAATTGGATGGAGGACATACGCACGGCTAACACCAGAGACACGGTTTACTCAAAGGCTCTTAAGGGAAATGGAACAATGTTCATACAATATTCGATTGAAAACTCTCCCCTACGGGGAGAAATATGCCAAAATAACTGATCAAAGATCGTCCAAATCCTCTAGCAATTCAAGGTCGTCATCAAGATCTTCATCGCTCATTACGACATCCGGGATATCGTCGAATTCTTCCGACATAGATTCGAACTGCATATCTTCTTCTTCGACAATTGCAATTTCTCTAGCCGATGTTTGACCTCTTCGGTAAACTGCCAAAAATACAATCAAAAGTATACCGACATAAAGACCAATGGTCTGTGGATTTTCAAAGTCTAGTGCTGCGTTTACGATACAGTCTAGTCCTTCACAAGTAGTAGTGAATTGGAACTGTGGAGTTTGCTTGAGTTGAGCAGTACTAATCTCACTGTCCACCGGTTCAACCGACAACACAACTACCGCTTCCTTGCCTGCAACAACATCTCCGGAAGCGGTTAGAATCATTGTGAACTCACTCTTAGAGAATGGTCCAATTTCTAGAAGTATTGTGTTCCCTTCCTGAGTGGAACCACTGGTGGTAAATCCTGCAGACCACCCTGAAGGCAGGCTCTGTGCAGAAATAATCACATCCAGAACAACATTGTTTGAGTTTTCAACACTGAACTCATAACTCTGCTCTGCGTTAGGCAAAAATGGGGTTAATTCAGTTATTCTCTCAACAAAGATTCTACCGGGTAGGACCTCTTCTTTAACTTGAATCTCTAACGGCAAATCAAAGTACCTCGCATCACCTTCTGAGACTTCTTCTGTGACTCTTAGATACAAGGTGTGATTACCGGCTAAAACAAGGTCACGCATATCGATTTCGACCTCGATGTCACCCGAATTTCCTGATGTCAATTGAATAGCAACAACATCCTGTCCACTGTCATCTGTAATCGAATAATCCCACGTTCCGTAAGAAGGATCTCCAGTATCCTCGTCAGTGTTCTTGTCTAGATTACCTGGAGAGATGATTCTCCAAGTGTTTTCGCCGACCTCATCTGTACTGTCGGTGATTCTGATATCGAAACTGACTGTAGAACCTGGGTCAACAGGGCCGACGCTTCCAATTTCTTGACCATCTGAATCCGAGATGACTTCAGCTAGAATACCAAAGGTTCTGTGAACAGTAAATGAGACAGCAGAACTTAATTGGTCATCTCCAGCACTGTAACAAACGATTGTAAACAATCCAATATCGACATCTTCACGATTGGTCGGAGGATAAATCTTCATCATCAAAGATATTGTTTCGTGTGAACCGATATCAGGAGTTAATGCGTAAGGTCCTTCCGTTGTCAACTCATTTCCAGTATCGTTGTCTATGAAAGAATAAGACCAACTTGAACTCGGGGTTTCATCAACCTTCAGCCTGTAGGTGTCGGTATCGAATCCAGCATTGAATAAGTCGATGTAGAATGGTTCTCCGGATTGCGCCATATCTGAATCAATATA
>CEVN01004144.1_pt1 | contig 11061 bp, 13 predicted proteins | sample 427041 | NCBI WGS metagenome assembly CEVN01 (sample SAMEA2623463, study PRJEB7988) | marine metagenome | biome: marine biome (ENVO:00000447); feature: surface water layer (ENVO:00002042); material: "saline water (ENVO:00002010), including plankton (ENVO:xxxxxxxx)" | depth 5 m
AGTTTTTCAACATTATCATAATCAATTAATTCAGATTTTTTATCTACATCATAACTTATTGCATTAAACCATTTACCTGACATTGAAATTTTTAACCCATGGGTTATGTGACCTCCTGAATTTAAACTCATGCCCATAAAAGTGTCTCCTGGTTTCAACAAAGCCAAAAAGACTGCGCCATTAGCTTGAGCTCCTGAGTGAGGTTGAGCATTAGCAAATTTGCAATTAAATAATTTTTTTAATCTTTCAATTGCAAGTTCCTCCGCAACATCTACGTGTTCACATCCATTATAATATCTTTTTCCTGGATATCCCTCTGCATACTTATTTGTTAAAACAGAACCTTGGGCTTCAAGAACAGCTTGTGAAACAATGTTCTCGGATGCTATTAATTCAATATGATTTTGTTGTCTAATTAATTCATCGTTAATAGCTTTAAACAAATCAGGATCTGCATCAGCCAAACTTTTTTCAAAAAAATCTTGATAATTAGAATTTATATATTTGCTCTCACTAGACATAATTAAATTTTTCTTATTCTTTTTTTGTGCCTTCCACCTTCAAATTTAGTTTTAAAAAAAACATTTATAAGCTTTAAAGCATGGTTTTTTTTAATTAACCTAGAACCTAATGTAATAACATTTGAGTTATTATGCAATCTAGATAATTTGGTGTTTTTAACGGTGTAACATAAAGCAGCACGTATATTCTTATGTCTATTTGCCGCCATAGACATCCCCAAACCAGATCCACATATCAAAATACCACAGTTTTTAACATTTTTTGATACTTTCTTTGATAACTTGTGAGCAAAAAAAGGATAATTTACAGAAACAGATGCTTTATTAGTGCCCAAGTCTATGAAACTAAATTTATTTGATAATTTTTTTATAAGAAATTCCTTTAAACTGTAACCAGCGTGATCTGATGCAATATATATTTTTTTCAAACTAATTAAATTTGTAATCTAGTACACAAGCTACAAGATGTACCCTATTCTCTTCTCCGCCATTAAAAGCATTATGATATTTAGTATTATTTGTTACCCAAACTGATCCATCAGCAGGCATATGTTTTGCTTTTTCATCAATAACCATTAGACAGCCGGGATTTGTGTAAATTGGAATGTGTAATCTTGGCTCCGGATCTCTATGCCAACTAAGAGTTGATCTTGGCTCTTTAAGTAATAGTCTTACTCTACCAAGCTTATATTTTTTTGATAAAACATCAAAAACTTCCTTGAAATATGTATGTTCAAATTCTTTTAAAAATTCAGTGTAGTTACTTTCTTTAATTTTTACATCTCTTACGACTTCATGGCCGGTTGAATCTGGTTTGGTCCAATAAACCCCTCTAACATTGCTTCCTTTGATTGAGTCCGGATCTCCGGGAATTTGATTAAGTGGAATTCCTGCAAAGTGAGGAATACCTAAGCTCGTGTCAAAGCCTTTAATTTTTAAAACTTCATTACATGCATTTTGAAGTCTTTTTATATCAAATTTAATTTCTTGTTTATGAAAATCACCAGTTTTATTTTTTGATTTTTGTGTAATTGGTATTACTTGAGTCATTTAAAATAAATACTTTATTTCTATATATAATACATATATCTATTGTCGCATATATAAAAATAGTTGAGAATGATTATCACTGGAAAATACCCACAATTAAGATTAAGAAGAAATAGACAGCATAACTGGTCTAGAAGACTCGTCAGGGAAAATACTCTAAGTGTAAATGATCTGGTACAGCCTATATTTCTAATAGAGGGTAAGAATAAAAAAGTACCGGTGAAAAGTATGCCAAATATAAATAGGTATAGTGTAGATAGTTTAACGCAGATTGTTGACAAATGTGTATCAAATAAAATTCCAATGATAGCATTGTTTCCATTCACTAATCCAAAATTTAAAAATAATTTAGGAACAGAAGCTCTTAACGAAGATAATTTAGTTTGTAGAGCAATACAATTAGTAAAAAAGAAATACAAAAATTCAATTGGTATAATGTGCGATGTAGCTTTAGACCCTTACACTTCACACGGACATGATGGGATTTTAAATAATAATGAGATTTTAAATGATGAAACAGTCAATTTATTAATAAAACAATCTTTGCTACAAGCACAAATGGGATGTGATGTAATAGCTCCATCAGATATGATGGATGGAAGAATTGGAAAAATTAGGAAAGCTCTTGATGAGAACAATTTTAAAAACGTACAAATTTTATCTTATGCTGTAAAATATGCTTCAAATTTTTATGGACCATTTAGAGATGCTGTAGGTTCAAAAAAAACTTTAAAAGGTGATAAAAAATCATATCAAATGGATTATAGTAATCGTTTAGAAGCTCTTAGAGAAGTTGCTATGGATATTAAAGAGGGTGCAGATATGGTAATGATAAAACCAGGTATGCCCTATCTCGATATAATAAGAGACATAAAAGAAAATTTTAAATTACCTGTAATGGCTTATCAGGTGTCCGGTGAATATAGTATAATTTCTTATGCTATCAAAAAAAAGCTTATTAATGAAGAGTCAATAATTGAAATTTTAAACAGTTTCAAAAGAGCTGGTGCAAATGCTGTTGTTACGTATTTTGCTAATCATGTAGCCAAAATTTTGAAATAATTTTAGTTTTTTATAATATTTAAAAAATCAATTCTGGATTTTGGGTATGATAAATTGTTAGGTTTTAAAATAGATTTATCTAAATAATCAGTTACTAGTTTTAAGCCATTTAAAATCTGTAATAGATTTTTTTCATCCTTATTTTTTTCAATTAAAAAAGTTGGAACATATTTTTTTTGGTTGCTACTTGAAACATAATAAAAATATTCACCATTTTTAAACTCTTTATTTACAATATTTTGAAGAGCAAGGTCATATCCTATTATTTTGAAAAAATTTAGTTCCCAAAAAATTAATTCTTTAATCCAATTATTATTTTTTAAGTTTAAAAAAAAAATATTAATTTGTTTATATATGTCAATATTTGATTGATTTTCGACTGTAAGTAATTTTACTAAGTTCATAGTTGATACTATGCAAGACAACCTTTTTTGATCATCCATATATATTGGGGTAGTTACTTCATCTATTTCAAGTTTGAAGTAACCTAGTTGATTCTCGTTCTTGGATTTATATGTTATATGAAATTTATTTCCAATTAAGAGATAATTTTTAATTTTTTTAGAAGTGGCTCCATATAAAATTCCAGTGACTTTTCCATGACTAGAGGTGTAAAATTCAATTATTGCCGAATTTTCACTGTATTTATTTTTGTATATTAAATAACCTTTGTCATCCCATTGCATTATATATCCAATGAATTTAATAGATTCTTAGCAGCGTTTTGTTCTGCCTTTTTTTTTGACTCTCCTGTACCCTCATAAAAGTTTGTACTTTGTAACTTAACAGCAATTTTGAATTTAGGGTCATGTTTAGGTCCAATTGAAGAAATAAATTTATAAATTGGTAATTTTTTATAATGTTTTAATGAATACTCTTGTAACTTTGTTTTAGAGTCAATAAAAGTTTGCTCAGATAAATCAAGATATTTTTTCCAATTGTTTAATATAAATTTTTCAGTAAATTTAAATCCTTTGTCATAATATATTGCACCAATTAAAGCCTCCATACAATCTGATATAATTTTGTTAACAATTACATTTTTTTTTACCTTTTTATTAAACTGCTTACCAAGAATTATAAATTGATTTAGTCCAATAGATTTGCCTACTTCTAAGCATTTATTTCTATTAACCAAAGATGCTAATTTTTTGTCTAATATACCCTCTTTTTCGTCTGGATATAGTTCTATGAGTTTAATAGATATTACAAAACCTAAAATTCTATCACCTAAAAACTCTAACTTTTCAAAATTATTAACAGGGTCAAAACTTTTGTGTGTAATGGCTTTTTTAATCAATGCTACGTCTTTAAATTTAATATTAATTTTCTTTTGTAATTTATGTATATTGTTATCCATTAATTAATTTTTTTGAAAAATCTATCAAATCTTATGATATCATTCCATTTCCAAAATTTAAATACACTACCTACTTTAATATCTGATGAAAAAAAAACAAATCTTGCTTTACCTACCAAGTTAATCTTATTGACATAACCTACTTCGCTTAAATATCTGCTATCTTTAGAGCAATCTCTATTATCGCCTAAAAAAAAATAATGATCTTCTGGGACAACAAATATATCTGAATTTTTAAAACTATAATTTTTTCTATATACAGATGAATATTTTTTACCATTTGGAAGTTTTTCCTCATATGTACTAACATTAATTTGTTCGTTTCCACAATAAACTTTATTATCTTTTGAAATAATTGATTTTATAATTTGATTATTGTTTAAATACAAATCACCATCTATAAATTGAATTTCATCACCAGGTAAACCAATTAATCTCTTTATATAATCTGTTCTATTGTCAGCAGGCGTTTTGAAAACTATAACATCTCCTCTTTTAGGATTTGAATAAAAAATCCTATTTTGAAATAAATTCGGACTAAATGGAAATGAATGTTTACTATAGCCATAAGTATATTTAGTTACAAATAATCGATCACCAACAAGAAGATTTGGTTCCATAGAGGATGAAGGTATATAAAATGGCTGTAAAAAGAATGATCTAATTAGTATAGCAATTATTAAAGCATAAATTAAAGTTTTGAGATTTTCAATTATTATTTTGTTTTTAAACATTATTTTTTAATAATTACAAAAGCTATTGAATACTTTTTTTCATCAGACAATGACAAAAAAATATCTATATTTTTTGATTTAAACATTTTTTTTAAAAGTTTTTTTACTTTGACGGTAATATAAAGTTTAGGCTTGCCTAATTTATTATTTAAAATTGATATATCTTTGAAATTGATGCCATTTCTAAATCCAGTGCCAATTGCTTTTACAAATGCCTCTTTAGCAGCAAATCTTTTAGAATAAAAATTTGTTTTATTTTTAAACTTTTTTGAAAAACTAATTTCATCTTTTGAAAAAATTCTTTTGATAAAACTATTATTTTTAATAGCATTTTTAATTCTATTATTTTCAACAATATCTGTACCAATTCCAAGGATAGTCATTATTTAATTATTTTTTTGAATTTTTTAATAACATGTGACAAACCATGAGCAATGGACTCTCCAATTATAAAATGACCAATATTATATTCCTCTATGTACTTTATTTTGGACAAATGTTTTGCTGTTTTATAATCTATACCATGACCCGCGTGAACTTCTAGGTTCAATGATTTTGCAAATTTTGCACAGTCATAAATTTTTTTAAGCTCATTTCTATAATTTTTATTTTTTTTAATAAGATTTGAAATTTTTCCAGTATGAAGTTCTATGCAATTGGCACCCAAATATTTTGAAAATTTTATATCTTTTATATTGGGATCAATAAAAAGACTTGTACGTATCTTATTTTTATTTAGTTTTTCAATGATTTTTACTAATTTATTTTTATTTTTTTTAATATTAAGTCCTCCTTCAGTAGTTATTTCTTTTCTTTTTTCGGGTACTAAGCATACATATTTAGGTTTCGTTTTTAGTGCAATATTTAACATTTTGATATTAGAAGCCATTTCTAAATTAATTGGTATTTTTAAATTTGTTAATAATAATAAATCATTATCTTTTATATGCCTTCTATCTTCTCTAAGATGAACGGTAATAGAATTGGCTCCATACCTCATTATATTCTTTGCAGCTTTAATAATATTTGGATGTCCCTCACCTCTTGCGTTTCTCAAAGTTGCTATATGGTCAATATTAACTCCCAACCTCTTCATTTTAATTTCCTACTACCCGGTACAGAAATGGGTATATTTTTTAGATTTTTTGGCAAAAATTTTTTTTTAAACGCTGGAATTTTTATTTTTACTTGAGATATGATTTTTTTTTTAATTTTTGAATGTTTTTTATTTGATCTATCAATAATGCAAGCATAACCGATAACTTTAGCATTAAATTTTTTTATTAGTTTAGCACATTCTAAACTCGATTTGCCCGTTGTGATAACATCCTCTATAATTAAAACTTTAGCTTTTTTTTTGATAAAAAAACCTCTTCTTAAAACAAATTTTCCAGATACTCGCTCGCAAAAAATTGTTTCTTTATTTAATAATCTACCAATTTCATAACCAATAACTATACCACCCATAGCTGGTGCTAAAATTAGGTCAAAATTCTTTACATTTTTTTTTATTTTTTTACTTAAAGATTTGCAGATTTTGGATGCGGCTCGTGGTTTGCTAAGTAACTTTGCACACTGCACATACATTGGAGAATGAAGACCTGAAGATAGTTTAAAATGACCCTCTAAGAGTGCGTTAGTTTTTTTTAAAACCACCAAAGAGTCTTTTAAAGAAAGCATATTTTTTATTTTTATGTCTTATAATTTTGAAATTATATTCTTTTTGTTTTAACTCACTAATCAGTTTTGTAAAGTTTTTCAGATCATGTATTATTAGGTTAAATCTAAAATTTATTGATTTAACAGTTTTTTCAACCATTTCTACGCTCGAAATGTTCACATTATTTAATCCAATCATTGTTGTAACATCTCCAAGTTTACCGGGCTGATCTGGTAGAGATATCCATAAAGTGGTATTATATTTTTTTGATTTCGAGGTTTTAATATTCTCTTTATATTGCCAGTATCTTCTAATAGAGGCCCTTGCTTTTCCAGTTTTAGTAGAGCTTAACCAATGCAAGGATGGTGAGGCTCTTTTTGAAGTTATAATCTTCACTACATCTCCATTTAATAAAATGCTTTGAAGTGGACTATTTTTTCCATTGATCTCACAACCAATTGCCGCGTCACCTATTTTAGTGTGTACAGCATAAGAAAAATCAATAGGAGTTGCACCTTTTGGTAATTTAATAATCATACCTTTTGGAGTGAAGCAGAAAACATTTTCTTTAAACATTTGAAGCTTTGTATATTCAAAATAGTCTTCAGGGTTTTGATTCTTCTCAATAATTTCAACTAAATCTTTTAACCAATCATATTCTTTCCATGTAAGAGAATTAAATTTTTCTGAAGATTTATATTTCCAGTGTGAAGCAACACCTCTTTCAGCAAATTCATGCATTGGCATAGTTCTTATCTGAATTTCTATTGGTCTTTTATTTGGACCAATTACTGCTGTATGTATAGACTGATAATTGTTTATTTTTGGTGATGAAATGTAATCTTTAAATTTTCCAGGAATACAATTATAGTTAGAATGAAAAACTCCTAATGCTTTATAACAATCATCCACTGAATTTAAAATAATCCTAAACCCAATAATATCTGTAATTTGCTCTAAGGATACTCTTTTTTTTTGAATTTTTCTCCATATTGAAAAAGGAGTTTTTTCTCTACCAAATATTGTTTGAGATAAATTATTTTTATTTAAAATATCAGTAAATTCTTGTGAAATTGTTTTAAAAGTGATGGTCCTGTTTTCTTTTATTTCATCCAATCTATTTTTTATAAGTTCTCTTGCTTCGTTATTTAAAACTTTAAAAGATAAATCTTCTAATTCGTCTCTAATTCTATTCATTCCCATTCTATCGGCTAATGGAGCATATATTTCCATTGTTTCTTTCGCTTTTCTAATTTGTTTGTTTTTATCTTTTAAAAACTGAATTGTTCTCATATTGTGAAGTCTGTCTGCAATTTTAACAAGTAAAACTCGAATGTCTTTTGATGTTGCAATAATTAATTTTCTAAAATTTTCAGCTTTAGAGTTTTCTACTGCTTTATTTTCAAATTCTGAGATTTTTGTTACTCCATCTACTAAATCAGCAACTTCTTTTCCAAATTCATTTTTTATTGTGTCATAAGTGGCATGAGTATCTTCTATAGTATCATGAAGAAGTCCCGTAGCAATTGTTGCACTGTCCAACTTCAAATCTGTTAATATGTCAGCTACAGCAACAGGATGGAATATGTAAGGAACACCCTCCTCCCTTTTTTGTGTTTGGTGTGCTTTTAAAGCAAAATCGTAAGCCTTGTTTAAAGTATCTGGATTAAGGAACTTATTATATGTTTTAATTTTTAATATTAATTCGTCTGATTTAAGCATTATTTATTATATCACTAATTTAAATTAGTTTAATAGTAGTTAAAGATTTTGGGCTTAAATTACACATTAAATCAATTATATTTTTATTATTTAAGGGATATTTCCAATTTTTTTCTATTTCGTATAATGGAAAAAGTACAAAATTACGATTTTTCATCCTTGGATGAGGGAGAATTAAATTTTCATTTTCAACGCAGGTATTTATAATTTTCCCATTAAAGTCTATAATGTCAATATCACAAGTTCTAGGACTATTTTTTATTTTGTTAACCCTACCTAAAATTCTTTCTATTTTTTTTATTTCTTTAAAAAGAACATTTAATTTAAGTTTTGTTGTAATTTTTATAACTACATTATTAAATGTAGGATGTTTAGGGTTGGGCCATGCAGGGGTAACATAAATACTAGAACAGGCTAAAATCTTTACAGAAATTTTATTTAATAATTTTTTTGCATTATTAATATTATTTATTTTATTACCTAAATTTGATCCAATTGCTAAAAAACATATATTAGCTTGATTTTCTAAAATATCTCGCTTTGTCACGATTCCAATCCTTTGTTTTTTTTGATTGCCTTTTATCATATTGCTTTTTACCTTTGGCAATAGCAATTTCAATTTTAGCTTTCCCTTTTTTAAAATACATTCTTGTTGGAACCAAAGAGAAGCCATCAGTATTTATTTTGCCAATTATCTTGTTAATTTCTTTTTTATTGAGTAAAAGCTTTCTTTCATCATATGGTCTATGGTTGACGGAACTGGCTTGTTCATAAATTGGTATGTGAGAATTTACTAAATATATTTCACCATTTTTTTCAATAGCATATGATTCCGCTATATTTACTTTTCCAGATCTTATTGATTTAATTTCTGAACCTTTTAATACTATCCCTGCTTCTATTATTTCATTAAAAAAATAATTGAAACTTGCTTTTCGATTAATACAAATAATTTTTAAACCAGAGTTGGTTTTTTTGATCATTAAATTAATTTAGCAATGCTCAAAGCCTTTTTGACTTCTTCTTCTGTATCTTTTTTAATTTTAACAAGTGGAAGTCTAATTTCATCACTGCATAATCCCAAAAGTTTTGCAGCATATTTAGCAGGTGCAGGATTGCTTTCAATAAATAGTGATTTATGTAGTGGCTGCAACATTTGATCAATTCTTCCAGCTTCTTTTAACTCGTTGTCAGACTTTGACTTGGAATATTTTTGAAAATCTGAGCATAATCTAGGTGCAATATTTGCAGTCACTGAAATTATACCTACACCACCTCTTTTATTAAATTCAAATGCTAGCCCATCCTCTCCAGTAAGCTGTATAAAATCTGAACCAAGTTTTTTTATTGTCTGGTCAAGGCGGTTTAAATCTCCTGTTGCATCTTTTACACCAACAATATTTTTAAGTTCAAATAATCTTGCCATTGTATCAACTGACATATCTATTACACATCTGCTTGGAATGTTATAAATTATAATTGGTAAACTTGTATTATCATTAATTGCTTTATAATGTTGATAAAGACCTTCTTGTGTAGGTTTATTATAATATGGCGTTACTACCAATGCCCCATCAGCGCCTGCTTTTTCTGCATGCTTGGTAAGTGCAATAGCTTCTTCTGTAGAATTAGATCCTGTCCCAGCAATTATTGGCAATTTCCCTTTTGCTTCTTGTACACATAGTTCAATTACTTTTTGATGCTCTTCATGACTTAAAGTAGGTGATTCACCAGTTGTTCCTGCAGGTACTAGTCCATTAGTTCCATTTTCAATATGAAAATTAATTAATTTAAGATAGTTTTCAGTATCTAATTTATCATTTTTAAACGGTGTTATTAGAGCAACATTTGATCCTTTAAACATAAATACTTATAACATAAATTAAAGATTCATTTATAAATTATGTTAAAAAAAACAATTAAAATTATCGCTCTATTTATAGTTTTTTCAGCACCGATACATTTTGCCTTATCAGATGAATTAATTATACCTAAAAAAAAACCAATGCTATCCGAGGAAGTAATTAATCAAAAACTTTCAAAGGGAGAAATCATACCTTTAAAAAAACCCTCAGAGACAAAAGAGACAATAATTATAAAAAAAGAAGAAATAGAAAAAAGTAAAATTACAAAAAAAATAGATGGGGAAATAATACCAAAAAGTAAACCACTGGTAGTAAATACTGCAAAGTCAAAAAAGGCTAAAAAGTCTAAATATTATTCGAAAAAAGATTTTGAAATTGCAAGAAATTCAATAAATTATATGGAGCAGAGAAAATGGAGTTTAGCTGAGAAAACTGCAAAAAAAGCAAAAGATAAATCTATTTACACATTCATAAGATGGAAACATCTAATAACACCGGGAAATCAATTATCTTTTTACGATTATAAAGGTTTTATTCAAAATAACCCTAACTATCCAAGAATTAGTAGGGTTAAATATTTAGCTGAGCATAAAATTTCAATAAAAAATTTTTCTGCTAGTTCAATAATTGAATGGTTCAATAAATATCCTCCACTAAGTGGATTTGGTAAATTAGTTTTGGGAGAGGCTTTAATGAACCAAGGAGACTTGGCTAAAGGAAAAGATCTAATTAAATCAGGTTGGATTAATGCTGACTTAAGCAGAAATGAAATGAAAATATTTAGAAAAAAGTTTAAAAAAATTCTTAATTCATCTGATTATATTAAAAGAGCTGACTATCTATCTTATGAGAATAAATATTGGGATTTAAAAAGAATGCTAAGATATTTGCCTAAGGATTACGAACTTCTTTATACAGCAAGACAACTTTTAATGAGTAGATCTTACGGTGTTGACGCAGCAATTAGCAAAGTTCCAAATAAACTTAAAAATGATGCAGGTCTCAACTACGACAGACTTAAGTGGAGAAGAAAACGAGGGAGAGTAGATGGATCTTTAGAAATATTATTAAAAATTAAAAATACTAA
>CEVN01017836.1_pt1 | contig 11057 bp, 12 predicted proteins | sample 427041 | NCBI WGS metagenome assembly CEVN01 (sample SAMEA2623463, study PRJEB7988) | marine metagenome | biome: marine biome (ENVO:00000447); feature: surface water layer (ENVO:00002042); material: "saline water (ENVO:00002010), including plankton (ENVO:xxxxxxxx)" | depth 5 m
CATTTATGTCCCAAGAAGAAGGAGCATTAAATGGAGAAATTATTATAACTCCAGAATTAAACTATCAGTTAGAAGCAAGGTCAGAGAACATCACTAGTAAGATAAAAGAATTAACCAAATTAAGATTTAATCAAACACCGTCAATAAAATCATCCGGTTCGATTTTAGACCTAATAGAAAATTTATAATGTGTGGAAGATTTGCACTAAGAAATCCGCTAGCTCTTAAAAAAACTATTAAAGTAAATGAGATAGAGCCTAGATTTAATATAGCTCCTAATCAAAAAATTAATTTAATAGCGGATAGTTTATTACAAGCTAAATGGGGTTTTACGCCTTATTGGGCCAAGGAACCCTTTAATTTAATAAATGCTAGAAGTGAAACAATCTGGAAGAAGAAGTCTTTTAAAGATGCTAGCAAATGCTTAGTGCCAGCAGATGGTTGGTATGAATGGAAAAAAACAGATTCAGGAAAAATTCCTTATTTTCATGAGTATCGGAATGAATTATTTTATTTTGCAGGTATATATGGCGGTTATAGAGGAGAATTAGGAGTTGCAATACTCACTATGGAGGCCAGCCCTAGCCTTAAAGAAATTCATCACAGAATGCCTGTAATCATTGATGAAAACAGTAAAGATGAATGGCTTAATAGTAAGAACTTTGAATTTTCAGTATCTAGAATATCAAACTTAATAGAGACCTATGAAGTATCTACTTATGTTAATAATCCAGAAAATGATTCGGAAAGATGCGTAAAAAAAACTTAAGGAGTATTTAAATAGGCCAAACAGGCTTTTTTAGCTTCAGCAATTGTTCTTGGACGAATAGATAAATTAACATCTAAGTTCTCGATCAGTATAGTCATGGCTAGCAAAGTTGCTAATCTAACTTTCTCTTCTGAATGTTTTATCTCAAGATCTTTCAAAGAAGAAATTAATGTTTCTATAAAAGAGTTTTTGTTTAAAGTAAGTTGTTTCAAGTTCATACCGTCACATAAATTAAAAACTTCAACTAGGTGCTTATTTTTATCAAGATAAATGGCCAACAGATCAATATATATCTTTAAATACCATTCTAAATTTAGATCCGTTTTATCCTTAAAGTTATTATTTAAAAGCTTAGAAAATTTATCTAAGTGTCTAGTTAAAATTCCTATATATAAAGATTCAGTTGAAGGGAAGTATTTATAAATAGATGCTCGTTTGTACTTGGAATGTATTGATAAACTAATAAAGGTTAGAACATTTTTATCTTGAATAAGAATTTCTTCTGCGGAATTTAAGATATTTTCAAATTTCTTTTTACTCCTAGATTGCTTGGGCTCTATAGGTAATAATTTATTCGAATCCATAATTATGTTTTAGAATATTATTATGTTAAAACAAATTAATATAAATAAAATAACATTTGTTACTTTTTTAATAATCAATTTATCTCTTGTTTCTAATCTAAAGGCTAACTCTAATGTTAGTTTCTTAAAACTCTTAGACGACGAATGGAATTATGAAGTAAAGCAAAACCCAGTATATGCAACCTCTTTAGGCATCAAAGGATTTGAAAATAAATGGACAGATATGAGTGAGGAGGCTGTTAAAAGAAGACAAGATCATCATTACTCAATACTTAAAACTCTTTCAAAGATTGATATAGGTTCTTTAAATACAGAAAATCAACTCAATTACAGACTCTTTACCCAGCTACAGCAAAACTCCATAGATTTAATACCTTTTAATCAACATTTAATGCCTTTCAGTCATAGAGGCGGCGTTCAGTTAATGCATGAACAATCAGAGAGACTTAGATTTGTTACTAAAAGAGATTTTGAAGACTGGATAGATAGATTATCAAACCTTGATATATATATTGATCAGATAATTAATCTTGCAAAAATTGGAATCTCAGAAGGATATACAAAACCAAGAGTGCTAATGGAAAGAGTAGAAAGACAAATTTCTTTACAAACTAATGAAGACATATCTAAACATCCTTTTTATAAATTATTTAATGAACTTCCAGATTTTCTATCTAAAGAAGATAAGGAGGAGTTAAGGTTAAAGGCAACAGAAGTAATTGCTAATGAGATAATTCCTTCTTACAAAAAACTACATAAATTCTTTGTCGAAGAATACTTACCTAATTGTAGAGAAACTATAGGAATATCAAATCTTCCTAATGGAAAGAAAAACTATGAAATTTTAGCAAATCAATTTACTACTACTAGTTTATCTCCAAAAGAAATACATGAATTGGGTCTTAAAGAAGTAGCTCGAATTAGACAAGAAATGGAAGAAATAATTAGAGAATTAAATTTTGATGGGTCATTTCAAGATTTCTTAAAATTTCTTAGAGAGGATCCTCAATTTTATTTCGATAATGGAGAAGACCTATTAGAGGCTTATCTAGCCACATCAAAAAGAGCTGATGCTGAACTTGTTTCTTTGTTTGCTCTTTTACCTAGAACACCTTATGGAGTTAGACAAATACCGATGGAATCAGCTCCTGATACAACTACTGCTTATTATATGGGTCCTTCACCAGATGGTTTAAGAGCTGGATACTACTATGTTAATTTATATAAACCTGAAACCAGACCAAAATTTGAAATTGAAGTCTTATCCTTGCATGAAGCCGTTCCTGGACATCATCTACAGATTGCCTTAGCTATGGAAAAAGAATCATTGCCTATGTTTCGTAGAATGAGTCCCTATACAGCTTTTGTTGAAGGTTGGGGCTTATATAGTGAAAGTTTAGGTTATGAAATGGGATTCTATAAAGATCCTTACTCAAAATTTGGTCAACTTACTTATGATATGTGGAGAGCAGTTAGACTTGTGGTTGATACTGGAATGCATTATTTTGACTGGGAAAGAGAAAAAGCAATAAAGTTTTTCTTGGATAATGCAGGTAAAAGTGAATTAGATATAGTTAATGAAATTGATAGGTATATTAATTGGCCAGGACAAGCTTTAGCTTATAAGGTAGGACAACTTAAGATTTTTGAGTTAAGAAACAAAGCTCAAGAAGAATTAGGTAAAAATTTCGATATAAGAACATTCCATACGACATTACTAAGTGAAGGTGCTATACCTCTTAATGAATTAGAGATACTTATAGATACCTACATTGAATCTAATAAATGATTAAAACCTATTTGGCTCTTTTTGGAGCTATATGCATCTTATTAATAGGAAATTCACCTTCAGTCATATCTCCTTTTATAGTCGGATCATTTGAAGATTACTTTAATTTAAGTAAGCAAAGCGTCGGTAATTTAATGTCTTTGGAGCTAGGATTAATGGCTATTAGTTCTATATTTTTTAGTACCTTTAAAATTAACTACAAATTATCACACTTAATCATCTTGGGCGTGAGTATTGTATTAATTGCTTATTTGCTGACTTCTTTTGCTATTAATACAACTCAACTTGCCTTAATTAGAGCTTTCTCAGGAATAGGTTGTGGATTGCTTATAGCTAAGGGTCATGCGCTTATAGCAAGCAATAACAACCCAGAAAAATCTTATGCCTTTTTTTCTATGTCCTCTACCATTGTTGGTGCAATAATTATTTATGTCTCAGGATCAATTCTTAACAATTTTGGATATCAGTATTTTTTTATAAGCTTATTTATTTTTTACTTATTGCTTATACCCTTAATCTTATTTATTAAAGAAAAACCAGTTAATGAAGTAATTAAACCCGGGAGTGAAGACTTAAATGTAAAAACAGTATCGTTACTAATAATAGGGATTTTATCTTTTGAGTTAGCTTCTGGAGGGATGTGGGCTTTTGATGAAAGATTAGGGGTAGAATTTATTGGTATATCTATTAGTTCTGTGGCTTTAGTATTATCTATATCAACCCTCACAGGTTTATTAGCTCCACCTATAGTTTTGTATATAGGAAATAGATATGGAAGATCTTTACCAATTTATATTGGTGTAACTTCAATATTAATGTGTTTTATATGGATACTTAAATACCCGTCCTATTTTAGTTTCTTTGCAGGAAATATTATTTGGTACTTCTTTTTTACAATGACGGTTATATATGTCTTAGCTGCTTCAGCAATTATCAGTCCAACAGGACGCCTAGCCTCCTGGTTAAATGCAGCAATATTAATAGGTATGTCAGTTGCACCTTCACTTTTTGGATATATATTAGACAGAGGTACCTTTATTGATTTATTACCATTATTATTTGCCTTTATATTAATTACGTTGATATGCATTACCTTCATAAGAAAAACTTTAGATCAAACTGAATAAATAAATTAACTTTAATAAATTATAATAAGAGCATGAGTAAACAAAATTTAAACTTAGACAATTTCTGGATACCATTTACAGCTAACAGAACTTTCAAGGAAGACCCAAGATTATTGGTAGGTGCTAAAGGTATGTATTACGAATCTGAAGATGGTAGAGAAATTTTAGACGGTATTTCTGGGTTATGGTGTTGTAATCCAGGACATTGTCATCCTCATATAGTCGAAGCAGTTCAAAATCAGATAGCAAGTATGGATTATGCAACAGCTTTCAATATGGCTCATCCTAAAGCTTTTCAACTAGCAGAGAAGATCGCCTCCATCACTCCTAAAGGTTTAGACAAAGTATTCTTTGGTAATTCAGGTTCGGAAGCTGTAGACACAGCTATGAAAATTGCTCTTGCTTACCATGCAAGTAGAGGAGAAGGGCAAAGAACGAAATTTATTAGTAGAGAGAAGGGCTATCATGGTGTTAATTTTGGAGGTGTCTCGGTAGGAGGGTTGCCATTAAATAGAAAGGCTTTTGGTCCACTTTTACCTGGAATCGATCATTTACCACATACATGGAATCTAGAAGAGATGGCATTTTCTAAGGGACAACCAGAATGGGGCGCTCATTTAGCTGATGAATTGAATAATATATTAACCCTACAAGACCCAAATAACGTAGCAGCAGTTATCCTTGAACCTGTTATCGGGTCTGGTGGTGTAATCGTTCCTCCTAAAGGATATTTAGAAAAAATAAGAAAAATTTGTGATGATCATGGAATTCTTCTTATATTTGATGAAGTTATAACAGGGTTCGGAAGAGTTGGAAAAGCCTTTGCTTCAGAACGTTTTAATGTGACTCCAGATATCATAACTATGGCTAAAGGTTTAACTGCTGCATCTATACCAATGAGTGCAGCTGTCTTTAAAGATGAAATACACGATCAAATCGTTCAGGGTCCTGATGGAGTTATAGAACTATTTCATGGATATACATATTCTGGTCATCCTGTGGCTGCAGCAGCAGGGTTAGCTGCTATAGAAGTTTATGAAAACGAAGGCTTGTTCGAGAGAACTCTCGAGATAGAACCTATATTTCAAGAAAAAATACATAGCCTAAAAGGTGAAAATCAAATTATAGATATTAGAAATATAGGACTAATGGGAGCAGTTCATTTTGGATCTAATGGAAAAACAGCAACTGAAATGTCTTCAAGTGTCTTTAAGCATTGTTATGAAAACGATGTTTTAGTTAGATTTTCAGGTGAATTTATTGTCCTTTCACCTGCTCTTATTGTTCAAGAAGAAGAAATTGACAGGATAATAGAAACCATAAGAGAAGGGATTCAGGCAAACTCTTAAATGATTGATCAGAACTGGCTAGATAAATGTCTAGCTACAGAGAGTAGTTCTTCATCTATTTCAGTAGATGAAACACTAATTAATTATAAAACTTGGGGAAATCCATCAAACCCTATTATCTTTCTTGTTCATGGATATAGTGCAAATAGTAATTGGTGGGATTTTATAGCACCTCACTTTTGTGATAATTATTATGTAGTTGCTATAGATTTATCTGGTATGGGTGATAGTGAACATAGAGATTCTTATTCACAAGAGCTATATTCAAAGGAAATATTATCTTTATGTGATGAGTTAGGTTTAGAGACAATCAATCTAGTTGCTCATAGCATGGGAGGCCCTATATCTCTTAATTTCTCAGATCAACATAAGAATAGAATTAATTCACTTATCCTTATAGATTCAATAGTGGTAATGCCTCCCAATAAGATAGGATCTAGCAGAAGAGGATCGATGGTCAGACACGATGTTGTTTATGATTCGATGGAAGAGGCTATTCAAAGCTTTAGATTAATACCGCCTCAGCCTTGTAAGAACCAGATACTGGTTGATCACATAGCTAAACACTCTTACAAAGAAACTGATGGAGGATATATTCTAAAATCTGATGGAAAAATTATGAGAACATATACACATAAAGATCTAACAGACCCTCTAATGAATTCTAGTTATCCAATTTATCTAGTATATGGTTTAATGAGCCAGATTTTTAATCAAGAGATACTAGACTTTACTAGTTATGTAGGAAACATTCCTGAAGAAAGAATTGTTTCAATACCGGGAGGTATGCATCATTTATTTATTGATGAACCTATTATTTTTATAGAAAAATTAAAAGATATATTAGATCAGGAGAAATAATGCCAAAAGGACCACAAGATTCTATAAAAGCAATATCAAAAGGATTTGCTAAACACAATTATGTTTGCAGTAACCAGATTGCTACTGCTGTTTATTTAGCTAATGAGCTAGATAAACCTATTTTAATAGAAGGACCTCCTGGAGTAGGAAAAACAGAGTTAGCTAATACAGCAGCACTTCATTACAAAAAGGAACTTTTAAGGCTTCAATGTTATGAGGGATTAGATGAAACTAAAGCACTTTATGAATGGAGATATGGAAAACAATTACTCTATACACAAATACTAAAAGAACAGATGCAGGAAGTGCTAGATGGAGCTAAGGGACTTAAGGAATCACTTTCTAGATTAATGTCTTTTGAAGATATATTTTTTTCTGAAGACTTTTTAGAATCTAGACCTTTACTTCAGGCATTAACCTCTGATAAAGGAAATGTCTTACTGATTGATGAAGTAGATAAATCTGATGAAGAATTTGAAGCACTATTATTAGAAATCTTATCTGAATTTCAGGTCTCTATACCTGAATTAGGAATAAGGAAAGCACAAGTAAAGCCATTAGTAATTTTAACTAGTAATAACAGCAGAGAAATAGGTGATGCACTTAAGAGAAGATGTTTACACTTATATATACCTTTTCCTGATGCTTCACTAGAAAGAGAGATAATTCAAGCTAGAGTGCCTGAAATTAACGAGAATCTAAAAATACAACTTGTCAGTTTCGTTCAAGGGCTTAGAGACTTGGATTTAAAAAAATTACCTGCTATAAGCGAGACTATTGATTGGGCCAGAACTCTAATATTGCTAAATGCTAAAGAATTAAATGAAGATTTAGCAAAAGAAACATTAAACGTACTTCTAAAACACCAACAAGATGTGGAGGTGGTACAAAAGGAAATTCCTAGTCTCATAAAAACATCTATTCATTAAATGGAAAGAGTTCTCGCAGACTTTGTAAAAACATTAAGAAACGCCAACGTCCAGGTTTCTCCAGCAGAAACTTTAGATGCAATGGAAGTTATCCAAAACATAGGCTATGAAGACAGGGAATTATTAAAAAACACTTTATCATTAACACTACCTAAAACCCCTGAAGAAAAAGAAAAATTTGAATCTTGCTTTGAAGACTTTTTTCAAGAGAAGGTCTCATCACAAATTGATACTTATGAAGAAAAAGAAAAGCAAGAACAAATTGATACGAATTTTGAAAAAAATGAATTAATTTCTAATTTTTTGGAAGGCAGTTCTAATGATTTAGATCTTCAAATTTCTAAGGCAGGAGAAGAGGTTGAGATAAGGGAAATTAAATACTTTACTCAGAGATCAGTATTTTCAAGAAAAATTTTAGAAGCAATGGGAGTTTCAGAAATAGAAGAATACCTATCTAGGCTAAATTTAGATAAAACAGAAGAACCTTCAGAAGAAGAAAAGATGTTGCGTTCTCAATTGGCTAATCTTAGAGAAAAAGTATCAAATTATGTCCAGCAACAATTCTTACTTCACGGAGATGTAAGCGGAGAGCAGTTAAGAGAACAAGTATTTAAGTCTATGAATATGGGTCAAATAGATAGATCCTATTTAAACGAAGTTCACTCTCTTGTAAGAAAGATGGCAAAAAAACTAGCCAATATGCACTCCAGAAGAAAGAAAAATTTTAGAAGAGGTAAATTAGATATAAGAAAGACTATTCAAGATAATTGGGTTAATCAAGGAGTCTTGTTTAATCTTAGATGGTCTTATAAGAAGATAGATAAACCTAAAATAATAGTTGTATGTGATGTTAGTGGTTCAGTTGGAGCTTATGCCAGATTTATGCTGATGTTCTTATTCAGTCTAACTGAAGTAGTTTCTAAAATTAGAGCTTTTGTTTTTTCTTCTAATTTAGGTGAAATAACGGAAGATTTTAAAACCAATACCCTTGAAAACGCAATTGAAGGAGCTTTATCTAAATACGGTGGTGGATCAACAGATTATAGTAGTGCTTTATCTGATCTAGTTAGTATATGTATCGATGAGATAGATAAGAAAACAACTGTGGTTATTTTAGGAGACGCAAGGAATAATTTTGGTCCAGATAAAGCTGAGTTATTAAAACTAGTGAAAGACAGAGCTAAACAAGTATATTGGTTAAATCCAGAAGGTACATACAGATGGAACACAGGTGATTCTGTCATGAACACTTATTCTGCTTATTGCACAAAAGTCTTCGAATGTGGAACTTTGACACAACTAGAAAGAGTCATAGGTACTTTACTTAAAACAGCCATATAACCATGGAATCTAATTCAACATCTATAATCTTTCTAATTGGAGCTCTAACTTTCCTGCTTAATTGGTATCTATATCAAATAAACACTGAGATTGGTTTAAGAGAATTCATTAAAAATTTCATATTAAGTGTTATAGGTGTTTTAGCTACGGGCATAATCTTTGTGGTTGCCCTTCATTTGGCTCACGGATAAAATAAAAAAATGTTTAAAGTCTCTTATAAGCTTATAGGTTTACTGTTATTGGCTAATTTACTAATTGCCGAACAAGGCAGTTCATTATCTTTAGAAGATGCAGTAAATAGTGAAACTCGAACACCAGCATATACAGAAAGGGATCAATTTAGAAATCCTAAAGAAACTTTATCTTTCTTTGGAATTAAATCTGATATGAAGGTTGTAGAGCTTTCTCCTGGAGGAGGATGGTATACGGAAATATTAGCTATTTATATTAAAGAACCTGGAAGTCTAATAGCTGCACATCATGACCCCTCATTGGGAAACTATTACAAAAGATCTAGAGGAAATTTTGAAAAAAAGATGAAATCAGATGAAATTTATTCAAAAGTAAAAATAGTTAATCTAGGTTCACAGCTATCTGAAAATAATACAGTTGATGCTGTCTTAACATTTAGAAATCTACATAATTGGCTAAGAGGGGACATAGAAAAGATTTTTAAGCAGTCTTTTAATTCTTTAAAACCAGGTGGAATCTTTGGAGTTGTTGAACATAGAGCAAAGAAAGGCACTAGTTTAGAGCAAATGATTAAATCAGGTTATGTAACAGAAGAATTAGCAATTCAGTTAGCCAAAAGCGCTGGATTTGTTTTAGTAGGAAAATCTGAGATAAATGCTAATCCAAAGGATTCTACTAACCATCCAAGGGGAGTTTGGACCTTACCTCCAAGTTATAGATTGAAAGAAGTAGATAGAAATAAATATAAAAATATAGGCGAGTCAGACAGAATGACTTTGTTATTCAAGAAGCCTATTCTTTAAGTTCTAGAAAATTAACAACTTCCTTATCCAATACAAGTGTAAATAAAGGAGTATTTTCTTTTAAGTCTTTAATCTTATTTTTCTCTATAGAGTTAAATGAATCTTTTTCTGTTTGTTTAATTAAGATTTTAGAAAAGATAAGAATATATTTTCTATGGTTTTCTAAACTAAATAAATCCTCTTCATTTACTAATTTACAATTAAATTTAGGAATAACAGAAGATAACTTATTAATGATATTCACTGATTCATTAGATAGATCATTTTTCTCTAATGTACTTCCATTAAGAGTTTGAATAACAAGGCTGATATGTGAGATCTCATGATTCTTATCAACTTCTAATTTATGAATAAGTTGCTCTAAAAAATCCTTAGAACTAGAAAATATTTCTGCCATACTACCAATATATGGGTTTTGTTAAATTTTTAAAGGAAGTTATATGAAAGATTTATTTTCTATTGAAGGAAAAGTGGCCTTAGTTACAGGTGGGTCTAGAGGTATTGGTGAAATGATTGCTGCGGGATTCTTAGCCTCCGGTGCTAAAGTCTATATAAGCTCTCGAAAAAAAGAAGTTTGTGATCAAACTGCAGAACGTCTATCGACTGAATACGGAGGAACATGCATATCCATGCCATCTGACTTATCAAACATAGAGGGCATTGATAAATTAGTAAATGACATATCCCAGAAAGAATCTAAGTTAGATTTCCTCATAAATAATGCTGGAGCTGCTTGGGGAGCACCTATCGACGAATATCCTGAAAATGGTTGGGATAAAGTTATGGATACCAATGTAAAAGGTATTTTCTTTTTAACTCAAAAATTACTCCCAATGCTTAGAAGCGCAGCAAAAGAAACTCCTGCTCGTGTGGTTAATATAGGATCCATAGACGGATTAACATCAGGATCTTTCGAAAATTTCGCTTATGGACCTTCTAAAGCGGCCGTTCATCACCTAACTAGAGTGCTAGCTGCAAATCTAATTTCTGAAAATATAATAGTGAATGCTATTGCTCCTGGGCCTTTTCCAACATGGATGTTAAGTACAGGTGTAGGTTTTGGAGGAGAAACAGAAGTAGATTGGTCTGAAGTAGGTAAAGCAAATCCTAGTGGAAGAGTAGGAGATATGAAAGATATTGCAGGATTAGCTATTTTTCTTTGCTCTAGAGCTAGTGAGTATGTAGTAGGTCAAACAATTGCTTGTGATGGAGGTTCCGTAGCTAGTAAATAAATGAAATTAAAAGCTTTATTAATCTGTTTACTAGTTTACCTGCTGGCATTTGGATGTGCAGTATTAGTATGTATTAATTTT
>CEVN01039538.1_pt1 | contig 11056 bp, 5 predicted proteins | sample 427041 | NCBI WGS metagenome assembly CEVN01 (sample SAMEA2623463, study PRJEB7988) | marine metagenome | biome: marine biome (ENVO:00000447); feature: surface water layer (ENVO:00002042); material: "saline water (ENVO:00002010), including plankton (ENVO:xxxxxxxx)" | depth 5 m
GAGGCTGAGGTTGCTGAAGAAGTAGAGCAAATGAATGAACAAAATTCAGAAAATGAAAACGAAGATAAAAAAGACGCTGGTGAATCCAGTGATGAAGAGGAGAAATAACCAATGACTACTAAAGAAGAAGTGCTTGAAGCTATTGCGAATATGAGCGTGCTTGAACTCAGCGAACTTCTCTCAGAATTTGAAGAGAAGTTTGGAGTTACCGCATCTGCTCCTGTCGCTGCTGTCGCCGCAGCTGCACCTGCTGCTGGCGGAGATGACGCAGCTGAAGAGAAAGACGCATTTGACGTAGTACTTACTGCAGCAGGCGAGAAGAAGATAAACGTAATCAAAGAGGTTCGAGGCTTGACGTCTCTTGGACTTAAGGAAGCAAAAGAGCTTGTGGAATCTGCTCCGAAACCTGTCCTAGAGGGAGCGTCTAAGGAAGACGCTGAAAAAGCCAAGGAAGCACTTGAAGCTGCCGGAGCTACTGTAGAAATAAATTAACGGGATCTCTATCGCATTTAAAAGAGCATTTCTTTTAGATAACTGTTCCGTAGTTTACAAGTTTGTACTTTAGCCCTGATATTTTCTTAAAAAGAGAACGAAAATAGTTTGGCTTTAGCCTAATCTTGACATAGACTACAGAGTCCCTGTTCGTAGTGCGTCTGACCATGATCCCCATTGATTGTCGTTTGGCGCGTCTGGCCAAAAAATAACAAAAGGAGTAGCAAAGCCCTAAGCACTCTTTTCTGAGATATCCAAAATATCTTTTAAAACCCTATCCATCAGCACACAATTAGGAGTGATTCCTTGTCACCATCGCGAAATCGTTATTCGTTTGCAAATTTAGATGAAGTTCTTGATCTACCCGACCTTTTAGCTGTTCAGCGAGAATCTTTTAAATGGTTTTTAGAACAGGGTCTAGCGGATACATTCCGCGATATTAGCCCCATAACGGACTTTTCAGAAACCTTACAACTAGAACTTGAGTTCGACCCTAAAGATGAAGATTTAAATCCCGGGCCGAAACATACTGTCGCAGAGTGTAAGGCAAATCAGATAAGCTACGCTGCGCCAATCTTGGTTAGGGCTCGATTCGGAAACCGCGATACAGGAGAACTGAAAGAGCAAACAGTCTTTATAGGTGATTTCCCTATGATGACTGACAATGGGACTTTCGTCATCAACGGCACTGAGCGCGTAGTTGTTTCCCAGCTAGTTCGTTCCCCTGGAGTAATCTTCCAGCCAGGTGAACGGTATCGACTAAGAAACCTTGCAAGAAATCAGTTAGTTACTGGGACCATCCATCCATATAGAGGTGAGTGGATTGAGTTTGATGTTGAGCAGAAGCCGGGTAAGGATCCCACTGCAGGGACTCGAATCGCGAGAAAACGAAGATTGAGTATCTTTACACTTATAAGAGCTCTCGGTCTTGATGAAGAGAACGAACCAAATTTCCTTCCAAAATTTGTAGAGTATTTCGACTTTTTGGAACCTCAGTATCTCAAAGAATTAGAAAAAGTTTCTGACGAGAATAAACAAGAAGAAGCACTCCTCGAAATTTATAAGAGGGTTCGACCTGGAGAACCACAGTCCGTTGAAGCAGCACGCAACTATTTCCGTAATGCCTTTTTCGAAAGCAGGCGATATGACCTCTCACGTGTTGGGAGATATAAGCTAAATCGTAAACTCGGTCCAGAAATTGACAAGATAGAGAAATTATTTGGCGTAAAGCTTGATCGCCCAGAAGTGGACGCGACTGTTCTAAGCCCTTCGGAAGTTCTAGCTGCATGTACTTATTTGCTTCATCTAATGAAATTTGAACCAGGCTATCGACTAGACGATCAAGATCATTTCGCGAATCGCAGGATACGTAGTGTTGGTGAACTTATCCAAAATCAGGTTCGAATTGGGTTATCCCGAATGGAGCGTGTGGTACGAGAGCGAATGACTACCCAAGATGTTGAGGGAATCACCCCTACTTCGCTGATCAATATTAGGCCTGTAGTTGCTTCAATCAAAGAGTTTTTTGGTACTTCTCAACTCTCTCAATTTATGGATCAAGTAAATCCTTTGTCGGGCTTGACTCATCGACGTCGCCTCTCTGCGCTTGGCCCAGGGGGTTTATCTCGTGAACGCGCCGGATTTGAGGTTCGCGACGTCCACTTTAGTCATTACGGTCGTATGTGTCCTATTGAGACACCAGAGGGACCGAATATTGGTTTAATCGGTGCATTAGCAAGCTATGGAAAAGTTAATGACTTTGGCTTCATCGAATCTCCATATAGGGTCGTCAAAAATGGGCGCGTCACTGATGAGATTAGGTATTTGGCTGCAGATGAAGAAGAGGAATATGTCGTAGCGCAAGCGAATGCACCAATAGATGCTCGGGGTAAGTTCATCAATGACCGTGTTCTTGTTAGAAGATCTCCTCAAGCAGCAACACTCCAAGGCCTAAAAACAGCTCTTGAACAGGAAGTTTTCTTTGGAGCTACCACTGAAATCTCCTATGTTGCGGGAGAAGAAGTCCAACTGATGGATGTTTCGCCAAGGCAGATCGTTTCAGTAGCGACTGCCCTAATCCCATTCCTTGAACATGATGACGCGAACAGGGCGTTGATGGGGGCGAATATGCAGAGGCAGGCTGTCCCATTAGTTCAACCAGAGGCACCTTATATAGGAACTGGCATAGAGAAGAGAGCAGCTTTTGACGCAGCAGACATGATCATCGCCGAAGGGCCTGGAGTCGTTTCTGCGATTTCTGGGACTCAGATGACAGTTCACTATGAGGGGAAGCGATTAGGAACAAAGGAATATTCGCTAAAGAAATTCCAACGATCAAATCAGGACACTTGCGTGAATCAAAAACCCCTTGTTCGCGAAGGAGACAAGATCAGCAAGGGTGACATTCTAGCTGATGGTCCCTCTACTGATTTAGGTGAACTAGCTCTAGGGAAAAACCTCTTAGTGGCCTTTATGCCATGGAAGGGTTACAACTTTGAAGACGCGATCATCATAAGCGAAAGGCTCGTCAAAGACGACGTTCTTACCTCTATCCATATCCACCAACATGAAGTAGATGCTCGTGATACAAAACTAGGTGCAGAAGAGATCACAAGAGACATCCCCAATATTTCTGAAGAGATGCTTGCAGACCTTAATGAAGACGGTGTAATCCGAATTGGTGCTGAAGTTGGGCCTGGAGATGTACTCGTAGGAAAAGTAACGCCCAAGGGTGAAACTGAACTCACTCCAGAGGAACGGCTACTTAGAGCTATTTTCGGTGAAAAGGCGAGAGAGGTTAGGAATACTTCATTAGTAGTCCCCCATGGTGAAACAGGAACTGTTATTGCAGTTGACATCTTTAAACGCGATGGAGAACATGAGGCAGAGTTACAACCGGGCGTTAATGAACTTGTCCGGGTCTATGTTGCTCAGAAACGCAAAATTAGTGTCGGAGATAAATTAGCTGGCCGCCACGGCAACAAGGGTGTTATATCTATTGTGCTTCCTGAAGAAGATATGCCATTCATGGAAGATGGTACACCTGTTGACATCGTACTCAACCCCCTCGGTGTTCCTTCAAGAATGAATATTGGCCAAGTTCTCGAAGCTCACTTGGGCTATGCAGCTAGATGGGGATGGGAAGTTAACGGTAATCGTGTTGGTGCTGATCCGGTATCAAATACGGCAAGAAAAACGCGCCCTAAAACAACTCCATCCACTTTTATCTCTACCCCTGTCTTTGATGGAGCTAAATGGGACGAAACTGATCTAGCTGGAAAACACCCAACTATCCAGCAGATTTTTGAAAATCTAAATCCAGAAGCCGACAGCGGAGACCGAATGATACAAGCTGATGGAAAGACTCGGCTTTATGATGGTCGTTCGGGAGAACCATTTGATAATCCAGTCATGGTTGGATTTATGTACGTCCTCAAACTGCATCACCTCGTTGATGACAAAATCCACGCCAGATCTACTGGTCCATACAGTATGATTACCCAGCAGCCTTTAGGTGGTAAAGCTCAATTCGGCGGCCAGCGGTTCGGGGAAATGGAAGTCTGGGCGTTGGAAGCCTACGGCGCCGCTTATTGTCTCCAAGAACTGCTGACTACTAAATCCGATGATGTCCTTGGACGCATCAAGGTCTACGAAGCAATAGTGATGGGGCAAAATATACCTGAGCCGGGCATACCGGAAAGTTTTAAAGTCCTCATTAAAGAAATGCAGTCACTCTGTCTAAACGTTGAGGTTCTCGACCTTGAAGGAATGCAGATTGAAATGAGAGAAATAGATGAAGATGTCTTCAGAACAAGTGAAGAACTCGGAATTGATATCTCACGGCCTGAGCGAGGATCTGATGAAGAAGACGCAGCACGAGAAGCAGCCCGTAGCGGCGGAATGCGATAGGGACGGAGGACAGAAATAATGCTTGATGTTAATGATTTCGATCAACTTCGTATTGGACTTGCAACTGCTGATTCAATTCGAACTTGGTCCAACGGGGAAGTTAAAAAGCCTGAGACAATCAATTATCGAACTCTGAAGCCAGAGAAAGACGGCTTGTTTTGTGAAAAAATCTTCGGGCCACAAAAAGATTGGGAATGCACATGTGGGAAATACAAGCGTATTCGATTTAAAGGCATCATTTGTGAACGCTGCGGAGTTGAGGTTACACGCTCTAAAGTCCGACGTGAACGCATGGGTCACATTGAGCTAGCTGCCCCCGCAGTCCATATTTGGTATCTACGTGGCACGAGATCTTGGCTTGCATACCTTCTTATGGGACTAGAACCCCGAGAAGAACTCAAAGCAAAACAACTTGAGAAAGTTATATATTTTGCGGCGAGTCTTGTTACATGGGTAGATGACGATAAACGAGATGAAGCTCTCGCTGATCTTGAGACAGAAATGCTCGAAGAGAAAGAGGCAATCTATAAAGAACGCGACGAGAGACTCGAAGAGAGACGGCAGGATCACGAAAGCGAGATTGCCGAGCTAGAAGAAGATGAGGCAAATGAAGCTGAAATTAAAGCTGTTTCCAGACAGCTAACAAAAGACCTTGAAGCTATCACCGAAGAATACGAGCTTGAAGTCGATTTATGTGAACGTGCATTTGAGGAGTTCAGAGGTTTATTCCCTCGACAAATCATCGAAGACGAATTGTTATGGCGTGAATTAGTAGATCGTTACGGAGAATACTTCGAAGGCGGTATGGGAGCTGACGCAATTGCTCAGCTTGTAGAGCGACTCGATTTCGATGAAGAAGAACTCAAACTCCGAGATGCCATTGACCCTCCGGCCGGACAAAAGCCGCTCTCTGCACAGAGGAAACAAAAAGCTATCAAGCGGCTCAAAATTGTATCTTCATTCAATCGCCGAAACGAAAAAGGGAACCGAGTAAACAACCCGAGAGCTATGATTCTCGATGTTGTCCCTGTAATACCTCCAGAACTGCGACCGATGGTTCAGCTGGATGGTGGTCGATTTGCCACATCAGACCTTAACGACCTTTATCGAAGAGTGATTAACAGGAACAACCGGTTAAAGCGTTTACTTGACCTTGGTGCTCCAGCAATCATTGTAAATAATGAGAAAAGAATGCTCCAAGAGGCGGTCGATGCGTTATTTGATAATGGTCGACGAGGTCGTCCAGTAACTGGACCAGGAAATAGGCCCCTCAAGTCATTATCAGACATGTTGAAAGGAAAACAGGGACGCTTTAGGCAGAATCTGTTGGGGAAACGTGTCGACTATTCGGGACGATCAGTTATTGTGGTCGGACCTACACTTAAACTCCACCAATGCGGACTTCCCAAATTGATGGGACTTGAGCTATTCAAGCCATTCGTTATGAAACAGCTTGTTGCTGACAATATGGCTCCTAACATTCGATCAGCGAAGCGTATGGTAGAGCGACGACGTCCAGCCGTATGGCCAGTTCTTGATGAGGTTATTAAAGAACACCCTGTACTTCTCAACCGAGCCCCAACATTGCACCGTTTAGGGATTCAGGCTTTTGAGCCAGTTCTGGTAGAAGGTAAAGCAATTCAACTTCATCCTTTAGTTTGTACTGCGTTTAATGCTGACTTTGATGGTGACCAAATGGCGGTGCATCTTCCATTGTCAGCAGAGGCTCAGGCTGAAGCCAGGGTCTTGATGCTCTCTATTAACAATATTCTTTCTCCCGCGAACGGAAATCCATTAACAGTTCCTACACAAGACATGATTATTGGAGCTTATTATCTAACGGAAGAGATAGAAGGAGGAAAGGGAGAGGGTAAGATTTTCCGACGAATTGATCAGGTTGAACGGTCTCTCGAAGCCAAAGAGGTTGAACTACATGCAAAAGTTACATACCGGTCACCTCGAACCTTAAAGACTCCAGCAAATGGTCAGGCAGCTGAATACCACGAAACAACCGTCGGTAGAATTCTATTTAACCATGCCCTCCCAGAAGATTTCCCGTGGGTAAACAACAGTGTAACTAAGCGTGAAATGGGAGGAATTGTTGAGGACTTAGCCCGTAATTATCCAAAATCGACAGTTTCTCGAAGCCTTGATCAACTTAAAGATTTGTGCTTCCACTGGGCCATGAAATCTGGTGTAACTGTCTCAGTAGATGACGTTAAGACACCTTCTACTAAAAAAGGAATTTTGGAAAAACACGAAAAAGAGGCAGAGAAAGTTGAAAATCAGTTCCGGCGTGGAATTATTACAGATGGTGAACGCCGCCAGAAGGAAGTAGAAATCTGGTCTCAAGCCACAGAAGAAGTTAAGAATGATATGGAGGCGGGACTAAAGGAAGAGACCTTTAATCCCATCGATATGATGGTTGGTTCTGGAGCTCGAGGAAATATGATGCAAGTGCGCCAGATTGCCGGTATGCGTGGCCTAGTAGCTAACCCCCGTGGGGATATGATTCCACGACCAATTAAAAGCAACTTCCGCGAGGGATTAGCAATGCTGGAATATTACATTGCTACCCCTGGAGCAAGAAAGGGCCTAGTTGATACTGCTCTCCGAACGGCAGACTCTGGATACTTAACTCGACGACTGGTCGATGTCGCCCAAGAAGTAATCATTAATGAGGAAGACCCATTTGAAGATGGCCAGACACCTCCTTCATCATGGATTGATGACGTCTACCCTGAAGATTTCTATAGGGATAGTGATGGAAATTATGTTGGTGAAGAGCCGAGTAGCCCAACAGATGTAAAAGAGAGGGCACATTTAAAGACTCGACTTTACGGCCGGATTCTTGCTGAAGACGTAACACTTTCAGATGGCACAGTCTATGAAAAAGCAACGATGGTGACTGAAGACGTCATGAATCGAATGGCGAATGATCCTGATATCTCACGAGTTCGCTGTCTTACTCCTTTAACTGATGAAAGTGAGCAGGGAATTTCCATAGCAAGTTACGGGATGTCCATGGCTACAGGAAGCTTCATTGAAGTCGGTGAAGCGGTTGGTGTTATAGCGGCACAGTCTATTGGGGAGCCGGGCACACAGCTGACAATGCGTACTTTCCATACCGGTGGGGTTGCTGGTAAAGACCTAGCTGGTGGTCTTCCTAGGGTAGTTGAACTATTTGAGGCTCGAACGCCTAAAGGAGCTGCAACCCTAGCTCGAACATCCGGAGTTATTAGAATCAATGATGATGGGGCCCAAAGTAGAACTGTAACCATAGTTAGTGATGATGGTGAAGAGGACGTCTATGACAAGATTGCGATCGAAGCTCGACTTGAAGTCGTAGACGGGCAGGAGATTTCAGCTGGAGATCCAATTATAGAAGGCCCCAGAGATCCAAAGGAACTTCTTGAAATCCGGGGTATGAGAGAAACCCAACGCTATTTGGTAGAACAAGTTCAAAGTGTTTATAGAGATCAGGGTGTTTCAATCCATGACAAACATATCGAGCTTATCGTTCGGCAGATGACTCGACGTGTTTTGGTGCAAGAACCAGGAGACTCAGATTTCCTTCCCGGTGAAAGTATCGATAGACGCGTTTATGTTGAAGCAAATCGCGAATTAGTTCAAGCTGGGAAGCAGCCAGCGGAAGCCCGACCTCAACTTATGGGGATAACTAAGGCATCACTTGCAACAGATTCTTGGTTATCCGCAGCGTCGTTCCAAGAAACTACTCGCGTGCTTACTGAAGCAGCTATTGAATCTCGTTCTGATAACCTTGTTGGGCTTAAAGAAAATATAATCATTGGTAAACTAATTCCAGCAGGAACAGGGCTTGGGTCCTATCGAGACTTTGAAGCGGATGCACCTGACTATGCACCGATGGAGTTTTATTCCTCCGATGAAGACGGCGATGAAGACCTCTCAGAGTGGTTGGCTTCTCAACCAGAGTTCCAAGAACCTGAAGAAATCGGAGAATTAAAAGAAGAGGAAACACCAACGGCGCCTGAAGAGTTTATTGGGTAAGGAAAAAGTTTCTAAAAAATCTTTCTAAAGAACTCCTTTCAGGGGTGTGGACTGGCCCAAACACTCGTAGGCTGGTTTGCTGGTTGTAAAATATCTTTACAACCAAACATTGAAGATATAAGGCTTTAAAGGCCTTGGAGAAAAAATTGCCTACAATTCAACAGCTTGTCCGTAAAGGGAGAGAGTCAAAGTTCCGAAAGGAAAAAACTCCTGCGCTTAAAGGTGCTCCCCAAAGACGTGGTGTGTGTACGAGGGTTTATACGGCAACACCGAAGAAGCCTAACTCTGCCCTTAGAAAAGTCGCTCGTGTCCGATTGACAAGTGGTGCAGAAGTAACTGCGTATATTCCTGGAGAAGGCCATAATTTGCAAGAACACTCAATTGTGCTTGTCCGTGGAGGTCGTGTAAAAGATCTCCCAGGTGTCCGTTATAAAGTAATCCGCGGCACATTAGACACGGCATCAGTCCGGGACCGAAAACAATCTCGGAGCCGTTATGGTGCGAAGAAAGATTAGGAAGTAGAACGAAATGCCGCGTAAAGGACCAGCAACGAGAAGAAGCCTCCAACCGGACCCCATATATCGGTCTACCCTCGTGACTCAACTTGTAAATAAAATACTCCAACGAGGTAAGCGGTCCGTAGCTGAACGTATTGTGTACGACGCGTTGAAAACAGTCGAGGAGAAAACAGGATCTGACCCTATTGATACGCTAAAGCGAGCTATCGAGAATGTCCGGCCTCAGCTCGAAGTTCGAAGTCGGCGAGTAGGCGGAGCTACATATCAAGTTCCCGTTGAGGTGCGTCCTAGAAGAGCTACGACTCTAGCGATTCGATGGATTGTAGGATTTGCGCGCGACCGTCGCGAGCGAACTATGGCTGATCGCCTAGCAAACGAATTACTAGATGCTTCAAACGGGCTTGGGGCAACAGTAAAACGTAGGGAAGATACACATAAAATGGCTGAAGCAAACAAGGCGTTTGCTCATTATCGCTGGTAAGTGATCTCTTACAAGATGGAAACAGTTCACTAATATATATTTGGACTAATTTATCTACTGATGACAAGGAAAAGTGAAATAACGACATGGCACGTCACCCTTTAGAAAAAACTCGAAATATTGGCATTATGGCGCACATTGATGCTGGGAAAACTACAACTACCGAGCGGATTCTCTATTACACAGGCCGTTCCTACAAAATCGGTGAAGTTCACGATGGTGCTGCCACTATGGACTGGATGGAGCAGGAGCAGGAACGCGGTATAACTATTACATCTGCCGCAACTACCTGCTATTGGAACGACCACCGCATTAATATTATTGATACTCCAGGTCACGTCGACTTCACAGTAGAGGTTGAAAGATCCCTGCGAGTCTTGGACGGAACGGTTGCTGTCTTTGATGGTGTGGCTGGAGTAGAACCACAGTCTGAGACTGTTTGGAGGCAAGCCGAAAAATACAGTGTTCCTCGGATGTGCTTCGTTAATAAAATGGACAGGACAGGTGCAGACTTTTATTTCGTTGTTGACACTATAAAAGAGCGTTTAACAGAAAATTATGTTGTTCTTCAGTTGCCTATAGGTGCAGAAGCTGACTACCAAGGGATCGTTGATCTAATTACCATGAAGGCGCTTATTTGGCATGGAGAAGACCTTGGAGCTTCATGGGATGAAGTTGATATACCGGACGATCTTGTGGACAAAGCTGAAGAATATCGTGAAATGATGCTGGACAAACTTTCCGAATTTGATGAAACGATTATGGAGAAGTATCTAGAAGAGCAAGAAATCACTGAAGAAGATCTCAAGAGCGCTATTCGCGAAGGGACGCTTCACCACGGTCTTGTTCCTGTACTTAATGGAACTGCCTTCAAAAATAAGGGTGTGCAGCCTCTTCTTGACGCTGTAGTTGACTATCTTCCATCCCCCCTTGATATTCCCGAAATTGTTGGAACAAGTATTAAGGGAGAGGAAGAAGTAACCCGAAAAGTATCTGATGATGAACCCTTTTCAGCCTTAGCTTTTAAAATTATGACTGATCCGCACGTTGGACGACTTGCGTTTTTCCGAGTGTATTCAGGATCTTTAGAAAAAGGGTCGCAAATTCTTAATCCACGAACGGGTAACAAGGAGCGAATGGGTCGAATCTTGGAAATGCATGCTAATGACCGTGAAGATGTTGACGCTGTCTATACCGGCGACATTATGGCAGCGATAGGCATTAAAGATGTGCGGACAGGAGATTCGCTTGTAGCCATTGACAAGCCCCTCATCTTAGAAGAGATGACATTCCCTGATCCTGTTATTGACGTTGCAGTTGAGCCAAAATCTAAGGCGGATCAAGAAAAGCTATCTAAAGCTTTAATGGCGCTTTCTCAGGAAGACCCCACCTTCCGAGTCCATACAGATCAAGAAACAGCGCAAACTATTCTCTCCGGTATGGGAGAACTCCACCTAGAAGTTCTCGTTGACCGAATGCTTAGAGAATTTAATGTGGACGCATCTGTCGGGAAACCGCAAGTTGCCTATCGTGAAACAATCACAAAAGAAGTTACGACAACGTATACACATAAAAAACAAACCGGGGGATCTGGACAATTTGCGGAGGTTGAAATTGATGTTCGACC
>CEVN01159466.1_pt1 | contig 11021 bp, 10 predicted proteins | sample 427041 | NCBI WGS metagenome assembly CEVN01 (sample SAMEA2623463, study PRJEB7988) | marine metagenome | biome: marine biome (ENVO:00000447); feature: surface water layer (ENVO:00002042); material: "saline water (ENVO:00002010), including plankton (ENVO:xxxxxxxx)" | depth 5 m
AGAAATAGGATGCAATGACGTAACTATGCTTAAAAAGTTTTCTAAAAATGCTGTTTTTGCTCTAGGAATTGACCCAATTTGGATAAATAAAAAGTATAAAAATTCAAAAAAATTTAAAGTTATAGGAAAATATATTGAGAATATTGATTTTGAAAAAGATATTAATTTCAGTCCTGATATTATATTTTCTACTCACAATTTAGAACATATTGAAAATCCTAAAAAATCTTTATTGAATTTTACTAAAAACTTAGACGAGAAAACAAAGATATTTATTGAAATTCCAGAAGCAAGCCTAATGATTAAAAATCTAAGATATGACCAAATTTTTCATCAACACTACCATTATTTTACTCTCTGTTCGCTAAAAAACCTTGCAAATCAAATAGGCTATTCTGTTTCTAAAAATTCATTAAATAAAAAATATTGGGGGGGTTCTCTTATAGTAATGTTAAAGAAGAAAATTTCCAAAAAAAAAATAATTAAAAAAGATAAATATTTAATAAAATTATTTAAAAAAAATTTAATTAAATTTAAAAAGAAATATAAAAAATTATCTATTAAAGTTAATGACAATAACAAAAAAATAGTTGGTTATGGTGCGGGGCAAATGACACAATCTTTAGCATATCATTTGAAAAGTGGATTTGATAATTTAAATTATATACTTGATGATAATCGATCAAGACACAACCTATATTATCCCGAATTAAACCCAAGAATTAAATTTAATAATAAAAAAATGAAATCTAATGAAACTTATTTAATTACTGCATTAGATGGTGCTAAAAGTATAAAAAATAAATTGATTCAAAATAAAGTAAAAAAAATAATAAATCCTTTAGAACGAGCTAATTAATATTTATTTATCTTTTCCACCTTTATAAAATCCTGGAATAAAAAACAAAATAGTTGCTATTAACCAATAAATCATTATCGAAAGTCTTGTAAAATAAAAATATTTTTTATTTGATATTATAAATTTTTCAAACTTCTCGACCATATTTTCTGGTTTTGCTACTAATAAATTATATATTTTTTGAGCAATACCTTTTGGGGGATTAATATTTCTAGAAATATTTGTCTTGATAGGTCCTAAAATAGATACTTTATAGATATTATCATTATTTAAATTTAGTAATTTTGCAGATTTTTTCAGTAATAATTTACTTGAAAAATAACCTATGGCAGCTGGATTAGGGATTATATTAGAAGTTGAAGACATAAAAACTATTTTTCTTTTAGAAATTTGTAATTTACTAAGAACAGAAACAAAATTCATTGAACCATAAAAATTTATATCGAAACATTCTTTAAACTTTGAGACATCAAAATATTCTTTATTATCGTAAATATTTATACCAGCATTTAAAATCAAAATATCAGGAGTTTTAGATTTTTGAATAAGATCATTTATACAATTTTTTACTAAATTAAGATCTGTGATATCAATATTGTAATTTAAAATGTTATCTTCTTTTAAATTTGGCTCCTGAGATTTTTCTCTATTTATAGATATAATAAAATTATTTTCTTTGAAATAATTTAAAAGTACCTTGCCAATACCACTTGAAGTTCCAGTTATTAAAATTACTTTATTTTTTAACATTTTTAAATTTTCAAAGCTAAAGATTCAAAAAACTAATTTTAAGACAATTCGGTTTTTGAAACAAAAACTGTGCTAAAAAAGGCTGAGAAATAACCTTTCTCATAAATAACCGCATTATGCTCTGGTTTAATATTTTCCTTTATTTGAGAATGAACAATGTTGTGAAATTTCTGTAAATTATAATATGGTATTTTGCTATTTAAATGATGCTCATGATGGTAGTTTACATTAAAAGAACCAATTAAAAGTTTCTCAATAAAGTATATAAAATGTAAATTATACAAGTTTTGATCTGTAAGAAAAGAACGCGTGTAATATCTTCCTTCGTTTGAATTTAAAATTTTCTTACCTAACTTTTTTCCTAATCCGTGCTCTGCAATACCCCTGATTCTCATAAGAAACATATGTGGTCCCATCGCTGGGTAAACCCAAAACATAAAATAGTAAATTATATTAAAATTAAATAAATATAATATTATTAACTGCACTAAACCAATTTTAAAAAATACTTTAAATTTATTTGATAAAAATTCTAATATTGAATAATTGTTTTCTTTTTTATTTGGCTTGTCATTGCCATAATCAAAAAATATTTTTAATGCAGTAATACCAATTAAATCTTTAAGAAACAGTAGATATAATTTTGGATCCTTAAAATCTACAATTATATATTTTTCAGAGTCAGCTTTAGGTTCATAAGGAGTTGCGGTGTGTTTATGATGTTCAAGATGACCTGAGGTATAACCATTATAATTAACTCCTACTAAACAGCCAGTCAGCCAACTGCCGAAAAAATTGTTCCTTTTAACATTTTTACTAATTAAATTATGAGAAGCATCATGAATTAATTGTAAAAACGCACCTTGTCTTCCAGCAATAAAAAAAATTGATAATGGGTAAAATAGTAAAGAAACATTTTTTGTTAAATACACAGAAGTTGAAACAACAGCGAACGTAAAAAAATATAGAAAAAACAAATCGATCCATGGTTTCTTTTCATCTAGCGCTTCTAGGTCTTTAATTTTTTCAAAGTCTAATGACAGACTAGATCTAAAGTATTTTTCTGGTTTAATAGTTTGCATACAGGCTTATTAATATAAAATTAATCTTATTCAATACACTAATTTATCAAAAAATGACTATTTTTGTGAATTTTAAAGTAAAATTTTATACCTTTTTACAAAGGTAGGATCTAGATATAACTTATTTCGAATTTTAAGAATTGGCCTATTTAAATTTTTTGGTATGCTGTGTTGCATATAATTTTTTTTGCTTATTATGTACTTTTTTCCATAATTTTTCCAATTTTTTTTCTTTAGACTTTTAACAAATTTATTTATAGCAATATTTAAATCGTCAAAGTTATTATCTATACATTCAAGACCTAAATTTTTTAGTCTTTGATAACCACTATACATAAAATTTGGTCGTATCTTGTAATAATCTTTTAACGATATCATTTTATTTTTATTTTTATATTTTAATAATTTTGGAACAATAACTGCTTTATTATTCTTTAAGAAGAAATCAAATGGGTGCCAATTTATATATAATGATGGAATATCAGTTGTAAGAAAATGATGCGTAATACCTGAAGTAGTACCAATATGTCCAACAGAATTTTTTAATAGTAAAATATCATTTTTAGGACTTTTAAAACTAGAATTAGCATAATCAAATATATTTTTTTGATTGTAAACTTTTTTAGAGTTTTTAGTTCCTAAAATCACAAAAGTATAATCATCCTTTAAATTGGAAATTATGCTATAAACATTTTGAGGATCGCTATTTCTAAAATTGCTTTGATCAACGTTCCTATTAAAACCTTTTTGTCTTATATGAACTGTTATTATTGGTTTTTTAATATTCATTTTAGAGATAAGTTTTTTGAAATCTTTTTTTTCATTTGAAAGTAAATTATTTAATTTTTTTTTCTCCCATTTTTCTTGGATGTATTCTCTTACTTGTTCAGACTCTACAGCAATTTTAGGTTTATTAAGAAACCAATATCTCATATTTAACTCTATGAAATTTTTTTTATTGGTTGAAAGAAGATTTTTATTTTTCAATATATTTTTGTAATAATTAAATAAGTATATATTTGAAATTTGGTTTGGCTTAACATCAAAACTTACTTTTTTAACTTTAATTATTTTTAAAATTACACCTTTAACAAAAGCATCTAGATAGCACATATGTCCTATTGCGCTAAACCACCAATAATTCAATTTTACATTATAATTTTTAGTTTGATTTTGAATAAAATACTGAACTTTATAATATTTTTCCATAGCAGTAGATTTGCAATCACAATATAAAAATTCTTTTATAATAATCTCAAAATCATATTTTTTAATTTTATTTTTTAAATTTTTTTTATTTTTTTTATCTTTATTGGGATTTAAAAAATTTTTAATATTTTTTAAAAATATTTCAATTTCATCAGATTTTTTTTTACTTATTTTTATAAACTCTTTTTTAAACAATTTATTAGTTTCATAGATAACAATTTCAGTATAAAAAATTTTTTTTTTATACTTTTCTGAAACATATCTATTATTTATTTCATCATATGCTTTTTGTGAAATTTTATAATTGCAAGACCTAAAAGTGTTTTTAAAAATATGATATAATATATTGGTTGGTATTATTTTAAAATTAACTAATAAATTGAAAAATAAGTTTTTTTTAAATATTTCTTTATTCATTTTAAAAATACATTACTAAATATGAAATAAAGTTTAGTTCTTTTTTTGGGTATATATAAGATATTGTTCAAAATTCAGTTTAATTTATGGATAACTCAATTATCAATTATTTTAAATATATTTTTAGCAATAATTTCATTAGCCTCTTTAGAATAATGTGATGCATCAACATAATAATGTTTATTTTTATTTATAAAAATATTTTCTAATGTAATTGCATTATATTTTATAAAAATTGGAGATATTTCTTCATAGAGTTCTTTCATACTTTCGGCAGCGGCATCTGATAATCTTGATTTGTCTTGATGAGGTACATGAATTCTTGGAAAAGGTTGTAAAAAAGTTATGCATTTTATTTTATAATTTTTGCAAATTAAATCCCTCTCTTTTAAATTATCTTCTACAATTGAGCTTAACGAAAATTTTAAATTATTTTTTTCACATTTTTTAGTATGTTTTTCCCATGGATTATTATCAACTCTATTCATTTTATTAATTTTGTTTACATAAAATAATAATGGTTCAAATATTTCACTTAATTCCCAATCATAGTTAGTTTGTGTTTTAGCAAATAATCGTTTCATTTCTTCTTGATATGCATAAATTTTGCATGATTCATTATGACCATCTAAAAAAATAACACTTTTTGGACTATGAGTTTTTAAATAACTTTTTAATAAAGAATTTTCTTGAAATGAATAATAAAATCCCATTCCAAAATTTATTACCCTTTCATTGGATAGTTTTTCAAGTTGGGCCGGAATAGTATTTTCATCTTCTATACCATAGCCAAATGTTGAACTTCCTCCAAAAAACCATATTGCATCATTTAAATCATTATAATCTACTTGCTTTCCATCATTAGACCTTACGCCAAAATCATTTACATTCACAAATTTAGAGATCAACGGACCTTCTATAAAACCAACTGTTTCAGCATAAACCCAATTTCTATACCATGTGCCTTTTAGCAAATCACTCACTTCATTTTTTTTTAAATGTTTGTAATTATTTTTTTGATATTGATTTAACAATACATAATAAAGATTTTCTTTTTTTATTTTTTTTAAAGTTATAATTGAGATATGTAGAGAGACCATTAATAAGATCAACATAAGCAAAACTCTATTAATTATTTTAAGAAAATTTTTCATTTTATTAAACTATCACGTTTTTTTAAATATATGTTGAAGAGTATTTATTCTATTTTCTTTATAAGAAAATCTCCATAACAAACCGTCAAAATAAAAATGTAATAACTGAAATAATATTGGTATTAAAATTAACTGTTTTAAAATTTCATTTTTACTTTGTTCAAAAGATGAGAAAAAAGTCATAAAAATTGAATAAATTACAATAATTAAACAAAATTTAATTAAATATTTTTTTAAAGTATTTTTTTCTATAATGCTTTCTGTAGGTAATTGTCTTCTATAAACTACAACAGAAGTTAATATTATATATTGTGAATAATGCATTGTAACACCCATAATAATTGCATGTACTGGATTATCAACAAACGCAATTGGATAAAAAATTAACAAGCCAGTTAAAAGTGTAAATAAATTTTCACCTTTACCAAATTTTATAATTTTAAATAAAACTATCAAAAATAGTAAACCTATAAGAAAAATATTTGTAAGTAAAATATATTCATTTTTAATAATTGGTAAGTAAAATCTAAATACTCCAACAAAAAATAAAACTATATTGTAAAAATATATTAAATTAACGTGATAATTTGTTTCTTTAAAGTTTGTAGAATAAAGTTTGCATATACCTGTGCTTTGCCTTGTTACGTGGTATACATTTGCAATAAAAAAGAAAAGTAAAAATTCCTCTTTAAATGAAAAAAAAAAATATATTGATAAGAAAAAGATTAAAAATGGGGCAAATATAAATTCAATTTTTTTTGTATTAAGCATATTTCTATTACTTTTATTTATCATAAATGGCCAAGTAGCAGCGAAATGAGGCTCAGCTAAAATCAAAATAGTAATTAAAATTATATAGTTTTGATAATCGGGAAAAAGATAAATTAAAATTCCATAAATTAGAGGGAATAATATTGGAAATTTTATAAATAAAAAATCTATTCTATTGTTTACAACATTCATTTTTTTCCTACAAAAATAAATAAACCACCTTCTCTGCCATAATGCTGGAACAACATTAACATTTGTTTAAATAGTCTAATAAACTTATTACTTCTTTCTTGAAAATTATCAAAATCAATGTTTTCATTTAATGTTGTTGATGGTAAAGAAAATAATAGTTTAATTTGTTTACTATCAAACCAGTCTAAAAGTTCACAAAAAGTATGCCTACTTTCAACTGGATGTTGAAATTGATCTTGATACCATGCTTCGTACTTTGCTTTATTGTTTTTAAAGTTTCTTAATTTTAAATCTACAATCCATCCATAACTTTTAAATAAACTGAATTGTAATAATTTTGATTTTAAAACCGTCCAAAATCTCCCATACCAATTGTAAAGTCCTATTATAATAATTCCTCCAGGTTTTAATAATTTTACAAGTTTTTCAAATCCTTGTCGTGGCATATTTGTATGGTGAAGAACGCCAGAACAATAAATAACATCAAATTTTTCTTCGTTAAAAATATCATCAAATAAATCTCCATGAACATATGTTGCATTATGAATAAGATTTTTTTCTGCAAAATTTTTTGCAAGTTTAAGTGAATTTATGCCTAAATCTAAACCCCAAACATCATTATTTGTTTGAGCAGCCAAGTAATTTGCTATTTGACCAGTGCCACAACCGACCTCTAAAATTTTTTTGCCCATTCCAATATAGTCTTTTAAACTTTTAATAAATATGTTTTTGTTACCTGTATCTAAAAATGATGATAAATTTTCCTTTTCTTTATAATTTGGAAATGGTTTATCATTATAAAATGAAGATATTTTAACTGAAGTTGGATTGCCAATTTTAGAGGAAAAAATATCGTCAATTTTTTCAAATTTTCTTTTAAGCACTTTAATAACTAAAAAATTGTATACATAAATGGTGCTACCGCCGTACCTTGAGTCAAAAAAATTAAAACAGAAAACAGTAACAAAATAATTACCAGAGGTAGCATCCAATATTTTTTTCTGTGAATTAGAAATTGAAAAAATTCTTTTAAAAGTGATAACATTAAAATATTGTATAAATAAATGGAGCTATTGCTGTTCCCTGCGTTAAAACGATAATCCCTGATAATAAAACAAATAAAATTAACAAAGGAATAAGCCAGTACTTTCCTCTTTTAATTACAAATCCAATTAATTCTTTAATAAAGTTCATTAATATTGTTTATTAAAATCAACATCTTCTTTTTGTTTTGGTGTTTGCCAAGTTGTTTTTTTATTATTTTTGTTAAATAGCTTATATACAATTCCCATTGGAGCAACAACCGCATAAAAAATGATTGATAGGATCAAAGGAGTCATTATCTTTGATAAAAGTATACCGAATTTAAACCACAAAAAATTAGGAAATTTTAATAATTTAGGAGATGTAAATGATATTAAAATTAATAAAATTCCCGTTATAAATAAAAAGTAATTTAAATTACCAGATTTAAAATAAAAATATATTGTTAGGCCAAAAAAAATAATTGAAAAAGTTATTCCAAATGATTTTTCTGAGGGTGTTTTTAATTTACTCATAATTAATCTAATTTAAATTTATCTTTGTAATTGTTGCTTTGTTTGCTTAAATTATTTTTTTTATCTATAACATAATTTCCACAAACTAAAATATCAAGATTTGTACCCATAAAACATCTAAAAGCATCTTTCACAGATGAAACTATTGGCTCGCCTCTTATATTAAATGAAGTATTAATCAGTATAGGGACTTTGGTAATATTTTTGAATTCTTTTATAAGATTATAGAATCTCTTATTCAAATTTTCGTTTACTATTTGTACTCTTGCTGAATTGTCAACATGGGTTATAGCGGGAACTTCTGATCTTTTTTGGTTTAATTGATCAAAACCTCTCTTTTGTATTGTTTGAGAAATTAGTTTATCTTTTTTTACATCACTGACCACTAACATATAAGGATTGCCTTCTTCAGAATCAAACCATTCTTTAAGATCTTCTTCTAAAACAGCAGGCGCAAAAGGTCTAAAACTTTCTCTAAATTTTACTTTTAGATTTAAATTTTTTTGCATTGTTTCAGATCTTGGATCTGCAATAATAGACCTGTTTCCAAGAGCCCTTGGTCCAAACTCCATTCTACCTTGAAACCATCCTATTGCTGAACCTTCTGAAATACTTTTCGCGATAGTTTCATATAATTCTTTATCTTCATATTTTTTATATTTAGCTCCTAAACTATCTAAATTTTCTTTGATTTCGTTATCCGTATATTCTTGGCCTAAAAACGAACCATGCATTTGATCTCTTTCAAAATTTTTAATTTCTTTTCTTTGATTTTCAAAAGAATAATAGTAAGCAAGAGCTGCACCTAGAGACCCTCCCGCATCTCCTGCGGCTGGTTGTATCCAAATATTTTTAAAATTATTTTCTGATTTAAGAATTTTACCATTAGCAACACAATTAAGAGCAACACCTCCTGCTAGGCACAAATTTTCAATTTTATATTGCTTATGTAATGATGAAGTAATATTTATAATTAATTCTTCAATAACTTTTTGAATTGACGCTGCTATATCCATATGTTTTTGATCAATATTTTCATTTTCTTTTCGAGGTTTTCTTTCAAAAAGTTTATCAAAGTTATTATTTGTCATTGTTAAACCAGTTTGATAATTAAAATATTTCTGATTTAATTCAAAAGAGCAATCTTGATTTATTTTTATTAAATTTTTATATATTAAATCTTTATAAATTGGTTTTCCATAAGGAGCCAATCCCATTAATTTGTACTCTCCACTATTAACTTTAAATCCTAAAAAATATGTAAAAGCTGAGTAAAGTAAACCTATGGAGTCGGGAAAGTAAATTTCTTTTATCTTTTCTAATTTATTATCTTTACCCATATAAACTGATGTTGTGGTCCACTCACCCACTGCATCAACAGTTAAAATAATAGCATTTTTAAATTTTGAGGGATAAAACGCACTAGCTGCATGGCTTAAATGATGATCGCTAAATTTGATCATATCTTCAGAAGAAAAACCCTCATCAATTTCTTTAAGTTTATTAAAGAGCAATTTTTTTTGAAATATCTTTTCTTTAATCCATATTGGCATTGCTTTTAAAAAAGAAGTAATACCGAATGGCGCATTTTTTAAATACGTTTCTAGCAATCTTTCAAATTTAATAAATGGTTTCTCATAAAAAACTACAGCATCAAACTCTTTTAAATCCAATGAACAATATTTTAATCCTTCTTTAATTGCTTGGGTAGGAAAAGTAAAATCATGTTTTATTCTAGAATATCTCTCTTCTTGAGCTGCAAATTTTATTTCTCCATCAATTAATATCGAAGCTGCACTATCGTGATAGTAACAAGAAATACCTAATATCTTCATAAAATAATTTATATCCTAAAATTTAATTTATACTAATATCTTCTTGTAGTTTTAAAAATAAATATTCTCCTATTAATCTGCTTCCTAGTTCATTGATATGGTTATGATCCAAATCGATAAATAGGTTTTTGTCGTTGTTTTCTAATGAATATAGGTTTGATATTTTTTGCATAAATTTTGTTGGATCTAAAATTTGTATTTCATTGGATTTCAAAACATTTCTAATTTTTTTATGCGCATCTATCGTTGCACAATCTAAATTATATTTTTTTGGGTTACTGGTCCCTTTAAAGTTAAAATCTAAAACTGTAGGAATTATCAAAACTTTTGTATCTAAGTTATTTTTTTCAGAAAAAATTTTAAGCTTCTGAATGTTTTGTTCAAATTTTATCCAAGCTTCATTTGAATAATTTTCAAAACCCTTTGTACCATAAGCAAAAGTATAAGGTCCCAAACTATTTATGCTACATTTATTATTAAAAGAAATTCTAAAATGATAAAGTTTGTGTTGCAAGAATGTCAAAAAATTAGAACGATTTAAAAAATAATATCTTAACTTTCCTGTCCAATGTATAAATTTTTGAAAATAAGTTTCATTATTAATAAACCAATTTGGTTTATTAATTGTCTCGCCTGTATTAAATAAAATATCATTATAATTAAACTGATATATTAAATATGAGTTTTCATATTTATTCTCAGTTTGCTCATAAAATTCAATAAATTGTTTTAATTGGCTATCCAAATTTGAGCCTGTTGAAACTTTAAATAAAGAAAATGGGATTATTTCATAATTTATACCTGCAATACTAAACATCTGTTCAGTTACAGAATAAAAAGTATCTTGGTAAGCCAGTCCAAATCCTTTTGTTATACTGTCTCCTAAGAGAAAGATTTTTAATTTTTTTTTATTTGTGTTTAAATTTGATTTGGAATCTCTAATTTTTAAATTTTTAAAGCCCTCTATATCTTTAAAAAAGAAATTATTATTATTTATTTTATCAGTTTTAATCGCTTTATCTGAGAACTCTGGAAAAAAAACTCTAAATGAAGTCTCTAAGACGTAAAAAAATAAAAATATTATTAAAAAAAATTTAAATATCCTCATTAATTTAATTAATATCTAATGTATGAAAATTTCAATTTTTTTATTAAAAATTTTTTTCAGTGCATAAATCAAGCCAATTGAGCTA